>ERZ778021.445-NODE-445-length-74670-cov-8.311707_pt1 | contig 74670 bp, 72 predicted proteins | sample MGYA00375751_ERZ778021 | MGnify/ENA primary metagenome ERZ778021 (study PRJEB29350, sample SAMN05389814) | bioreactor metagenome | isolation source: Thiocyanate stock bioreactor | place: South Africa: University of Cape Town | collected 2013-08-29 ... | reverse complement strand
CTTTAACAAAACTCAAATAGATTATAAAAGCAATATGGGATTCGCCGGATTCTTATGTTATACAGGATTGAAGAGGGCGAAAATGTGTTTGCAGTGTAATGTTTATTTGCCGGACAGATTAGCCAGGTAGGTATCTATCATGCGTTTGGCAGCAACAAATGAGCTTATTTCGTTGCTTAACACCTGGTTTTCGGTCTGCGACAGTATGGCGGTTACGGCTTTGTTGTTGTAGAAACTGTCTTTCAACGTTTCGTTGATACTTTCGTACATCCAGTATTTGGCCTGTTCGTTTCGTTTGAAGTCGAAATAGCCGTTGTCTTTGGTAAATCGTACGTATTCCGCTACCATATCCCAGATTTGCTTTATACCTATGTTGTAGTAGCCCGAATAGGTGAGCACTTTAGGGAACCAGCCCGATTCGGCAGGCGGAAACAGGTGCAAGGCGTTTTTAAACTGAGAAGCGGCCAGTCTGGCTTTATCCACATTATCGCCGTCGGCTTTGTTGATTATAATCCCGTCGGCCATTTCCATAATACCTCTCTTAATACCTTGCAGTTCGTCTCCCGTACCGGCAAGTTGTATCAACAGGAAGAAATCAACCATCGAGTGCACTGCGGTTTCACTTTGTCCCACTCCCACGGTTTCAACAAATACCGTATCGAAGCCGGCAGCTTCACACAGTACAATTGTTTCGCGGGTCTTTCTGGCAACGCCTCCCAACGATCCGGCCGAAGGAGAAGGTCTGATAAAGGCATTCTTTTCTCTCGAAAGTGCTTCCATACGGGTTTTATCACCCAAGATACTTCCTTTGGAGCGTTCGCTGCTGGGGTCGATAGCTAGTACAGCCAGCTTGCGGCCTTCTTTGATGAGGTGCATGCCGAAAGAATCGATGGAGGTGCTTTTGCCGGCTCCCGGTACGCCCGTAATGCCGATGCGGACCGATTTACCTGCATAGGGCAGACAGCGTTCGATAATTTCCTGCGCCACTTGCTGGTGTTCGTGCTTGGCACTTTCCACCAGGGTAACGGCCTGACTTAATATGGTGATGTTACCTTCCAGAATTCCTTCCGTAAATTCGGCAGGCGTATAATCTCTGCGCTTGATCCTCTTTTTGAGGTAGGGACTTACAGAGGGCACTTCACGTACTCCCTTGTTTACCTTCAGTCCTTTGTATATATCTTCGTTTTCGGGATGATCCATGTTATTCATTTTTATTTGGATGCCGATATTTTGATCAGTCGTACCGGACCGTTGGGGTCGTTGCATACGATGTTGATCAGGGCTTCCAGTTTTGTTTTAATTTCTTTGGGACGCAACTGAACCGTGAAGGTGCATGTAGCTCCCGGTTTAATCTCTTTTTTCCCTCCCTGGATGGTTACCAGTTCGTTTTCGCAGCTGATACTGTGAATAACCAACGGCGATTTTCCGTTGTTTGTTACTTTAAACTTCTGACTTGCCTTGCCTTTGTCTGATAAAACTCCGAAATCAATGAGTGTAGACGAAAGTTGAATCTGCGGGGCATTGACTTTGGCCGTTGCAGAAAGTCGGCTGAAATCGTCCACCAGGTTGGCCGATACCTGTAATTTTCCTTTTACTTTTTTGCCTCCCTTGCTTATGTTCAGGGTGATGTTGTCTGTATATCTGCCTGGTTTTTTTGCAGCGTGACCGTCAAATAATAACGTAATCTCTCCTGTATCACCAGGCTTAAGTACGGAGGGATTGATTTCCGCCATCAGGTAAGAGGGGAGTTTGTCGGTCTGGACAGACAGCTCTTCCTTGCCACTGTTCAGAATCATGACCCGTTCGCCTGATGTTGCCGTGGGTATAACACTGCTGAACAAAACGTTTTTTGTGTGCAGCTTCAATTCTCCGATGGAATAGGGATATGAAAAATCCGGTCGGAACGGGCGTGGCGTTACCGTGCCTTTTACAGCAAGGTTGAAACTTCCCTTCTTACCGTTACTGTAAATAGAGATGATCTTTGTGAACGGCCCGGGCCTTCCGGCGGGGTCGTAGCTGACTTTTACTTCGGTTGTCTTACCCGGACTTACAGGTTCTTTGGACCATTCCGGACGGGTACAGCCGCAGGAGGCGGTAACCCGGTTTATAACCAGCGGCTTGTCGCCTGTATTCTGAACAATAAATACATGCGAAGCCAGTCCGGCTTCTTCGGCAATGGTGCCGAAATTGTACGTGAGTTCATCCGAATGGATAACTGCTCCCGTTTGTGCGGAAGCAGTTAATACCATCAGTATGAAGCTACATAGTAGGAGCAACCGTTTCATGTTTAGTCAGCTTTGTTGCGCAAGGCGCAGTTATTCAATACTTATTTGCCTGTTACTTCGCCACGGATGGAGAGGATAAAACTTCCTACCTTGCCGTTGCTGTATACGGAAATAGTTTTTGAAAACGGACCCGGACGGTTTACCGGATTGTATGTAACATCGATTTTACCTGTTTTGCCGGGAGCAATGGGTTCTTTAGTCCAAACCGGGGTGGTGCAGCCGCACGAAGCAATAACCCGTGTTATCACCAACGGGGCATCGCCCTGATTGGTTATTACAAACGTATGTGTTACATTGCCATCCGCTTCTTTGAACTTGCCAAAATCATGAACCGCATTATCTACTGCTATTACAGCTTTTTTCTCCTGAGCCGTAGCCATTCCGGTTACCAGCATAAGAGCCATTAACATAAATACCACTTGTCTCATCATAACTATAAAATTTATATGCTTACAGCCACAAAGTTAATAATTTTATCATACCAACGCCGGTTACGCATTAATCTTGCACCAAAATTTTTGAACCGGCTGTGTGGGAAACAAATTCGGGTGCATACAAACATTGAATGGTGCTGATGCCTCCGCTGTAATTTCCGCTTCTTTCCGTATATACGGCATACTCCAGCACGAAGGTCCCTTTGGGGAGCCTGTGGATAAAGAAATGTTCGGCTGCATCTTCCGGAGCATGGTACAACCAAAGACCGTCTTTATAGCTGGAACCTGCCATTTGTTGGGTTGGTTCAAAGCATCCGGCACGTAAATCCTTGAGATGCACATATTCCATGTCGCGGTCTGCGCGAAGGGTCAGCCGTACAATTACTTTATCGCCTTTGTGCAATGGAGTTCCGTCGGTTACCGGTTGCAGTTCGATTCCTTGTCCGTTGTTTCTTTCTACAAACAGCTTCTTTTCTACCTGCAAAGCGCCTTTACTTGCGGTTACTTGCTGGATTTCCTCGAAATACTGACGGTAGAGGGCGCCCCATAACGGAGCGTTGGCGGCCGACTTAACCACAACTTTTTGCATGGAGGGGGTGATTGCGCTGCCGGTAACCACTGTTTTTATATATCCCGTTCCTGCTTCTCCCTGATTTGTATCGATCTGGTTGTTTCCCCAGGTGAGGGTGCTGCTGTTTTGATTGCTCAGCCAATCGCTTCCTGTGGCGATAATGGCATGTATTGCATTTACCGTTGCGGGGTCGGATTCCCAAACCTGCGTTCTTTTCTGGTTGAGAAGCCACTGTTTGAGGCGATCGGTTTCGCGGGTGTCTGCCGACAGGGTACGGAATACCTTCATCAACAGGCAGTGGGTGTCTATGACGCTGGTAAAGAAACCTGACTGGCGGTTGTTGGCCCAGTACATACCCAGCTCTTCCGATTGTGTGGCTGTTTTGCGTAACCAGCTCAGAATGGCCTTTGCTGTTGCTTCTTTGCCTGTTTCGTGCATCAGCAGGGCGGTATAGGCTTTACCGTAAAGTGACTGCTTGTTCCAGTCTTTTTCGGCCAATTTGCTGTAATGAAGGATGGCCCGGCTTGTTTTCTCGTCGGGTTGCGCCGCATTCTTAAATTGGGTGCGGAGGTAAATATAGCCCGGTATGCTGTTGTCCGATAGTTCCTTCTTGTCATACATTCGTACCAGTTCGGTATCCATGTAGGAAAGCGCTTTGTTGATCATTTCTGTTTCTGTCTGGGTAAAGGTCATGTTGCCGATTTCGGCAAGCTGTGCCATCCCCTTTAAGATATAGAGGGTAAGCTGAGGCGTTTCGGGCATTCCTTTAAACCAGCTCCAGCCTCCGTCTTCGCTTTGAAGTTCCTGTAAACGGCTTAGGGCCTGATCGCGTAGCTGCTGGTTCCGGTTGCTGTCAAACAGCAGGGTGAGGCGTTGTTTTTGTTCGGCCTCGCTGGCTGCTTCCAGTACCCAGGGTGTTTCTTTCAGAAGCAGCTGTTTGAGTGATTCGTTTTGCTGCAGCTTCGATTGAAGGGTTTCCGCTGTTTCTCCTTGTGCCTTCCATTGTGCAACCATGGGCTGGATACGTGGATTGGATTGGGCGAGCGACGAGGCGATCGTATTGCTTACATAGGCGGTAAACCAGGAGATGAGGTTGTCTGTAGCGGGAACCGACAGTGTAGGCAGGGCCTGGACTGCATACCAAACCGGATTGGCGGTTACCTCGAGTGTCATGCTGTAGGGGGATTTGCTGCCCGGTGAACCTCCCTGAGGGAAGGTGACTGTTTTTTCTCCGCTGCCGGATTGGTAGAAGGGAATGCTTTCAGTAATTGAAATGCGGTTGGCAAGTACGGGCAACAGGTGTTGTTCGCCGTCGCTGGCCTGGGGTGTTTCGGCAATGATGCGGCAGATTAGCAGGTCGTATCCTTCCGGGACAGGGAACTGCCAGCTTGCTTGTCCGCTTTCTCCGGCAGCAAGTGTAAAGGGTTTGGCTGCTTTTGTCATGCAGACCACTATTTCGTCGGTCGCCGGGTTAACCAGTTCAAGGCGGACTTTACCGGATATTTCGTGGTCTGCCAGGTTGATAATCTGGGTGGCAACGGATACATCGTCTCCTTTCCGCATAAAACGGGGTAGGTTGGGTAGTACCATCAGCTCTTTTTGTGAGACAACATTGCCGCTCCAGGTTCCGTACTGCAACTCTTTGGTATGGGCAAGGGCCATCATCCGCCAGGTTGTATTGCTTTCGGGCAGGCGGAATTTTACCTTCCATTCGCCGGCCTTGTTAGTCTGCAGTGTGGGATAGAAGAAGGCGGTTTCGGCAAAATTGCGACGAAGCTGAGGGGCTGCTTCCCTGTTTTCGGGTTGAACGTTCGGGGCTGCGGCAGGAAGTTCGTCTACTAATGCGGCTTCTTCCTGTACAACTTGAATTTCCGATTCCATTTTATTTGAGACTGCCATGCCTGCTACAACCGACTTGGTGGCCATCCGCTGGTTGCCCCATCGGTACAGGTTATATCCATCCGGTGAGTAGAATGCTCCCTGCCAATCCAGTCGGTCGAATTTCCATTCCAGATCGGGAATTTCTTTCAGCGGTGCAGCATCCCAGTTGGAGTCGTCTTGAAAGGATTTGCCGCTTACCCAGCTTATGGTTGGTATATGAACGTAGGAAGTGGGATTGAACCACCAGTTGTGACCCTTTATCTTGTCTAACGATGCATCGTACATGCCTGCAAGGATTTCGGCCATTACGGGTAACGAATCCTTATCGGCAATCTTGAATGTCCACGTTTCTTCATCTCCCGGTTTTAGTTTGTCGCGGAAGGTTACCGGCTTGATAAACAGCTCGCGTGAGGGTTCTTGCTTCTTCAGGGAGATTTGACGGGTGTGGAATGCTCCGTCTTTTACAAAGGCGAAGGATATGGTTACACCTTTACCGTACTCATTCTTGTACGGCAGACGGAACCTGCGGTTAGTATCGGACAATTTGATCCATTCGCGGTGTATGATTCCCTTCTCTCCGGCTATTTCATATAAAATGGTGGCCTGTTTGCAGCTGGTTCCGAAGGTGAAGAGGGCCTCTTCGCCGGGAAGACAGCTGGTTTTTTCTTCCACTACCCAGGTGGGGGCATAGACAGGCGGTTTTTTGTCGCCCGTTCCGTAGAGGATAAACTCACTTTGTTCGGTTACTGTCCGGTTTTTGGAATCACTTCCTTTTAGCTCGATGCGGTATCTTCCGGACGGAAGTTTCCGTAATAGGGAACTGCCGATGGAATCGCCTGCGTTGAACTTGCCGGATATAACCTGGCGTACTACCGGCAGCTTGCCCGGATCGGTCTCCATTGCCGACGAAGGGTTGTCGCGAAGCAAAGAGATTACGTAAGAGCCGTTGACTACCTGTGCGGGTTTGTTGTTGCTGTTGGTTACTGTCAGCGGGATGCCTGCTTTTTCTTTATCCAGCATTTGCTCTGTTTCGGCATGCAGGAAGATGGATGCTGCGCCAACGAGAAACTCGGACCGGCTTTCCTGTGATTCTCCTTTGCTGTCGGTCGACACCACTATCACCTCGTAACGATACATGGCCTTTGGATCTTTTGAATCGGCTTTTGCTGCCTGAGGCGTAAAGCGGATTGTAAACGTACCGTCTTGTTTAATGGATTCGGTTCCGTTGGCAACCTGTCTTTCTTCGGAACGAGGAATGAATCCCCGCATCCATTGTGGTTTCCGCACGATCCGGTATTGTACAGAGCCTCCTTGTATGGAGGTGCCCGAGAAGGTTTTTGCTTCGCCGTGAATAAACAGGTCGTCGCCAAATGCCACCGCATCGGTCAGCGGTTGTAACTTGAGGTCGAAAGTTGGTCGTTTGTATTCAGCTACATCGAAGTTAACCGCTCCATAGCTGGTTTCGATGGTGAATGTTCCGTTCAGGACGGATGCCGGCAGTGTGAATTCGCCGGAAAAGGACCCGAAGTTACTGGTGTTTACTTCGCGGGTAGCCACCTCTTTGTAGTTGGCATCACGCAGGGTGACGGTGTATTTGTTTCCGTTAAGCAGCTTCGGTTTTTCTGTATCGCGTACAAAGGCAATTCCTTTAAAGAATACGGTTTGTCCGGGGCGGTACAGGCTCCGGTCTGTGAACAGGGATATCTCAGGCTGCTCTTCCACTTTTACGGAATAGGGGCGGTAGGCATAGAAATTGGAAAGCAGCGAACTGCTGTCGCCACGGCCGACCGGCTGATACAAAAGAAACTTATTGGTCTCCGGCAGTGAAACGAGTCCGTTTCCATCGCTGACCAGTGTGCTTGTAAGGTTCAACTTGTTTTTGGTCCGTTCGAACAGACGAACCGCAATGTTCTTAAGGGGCTGTCCGCTTTTAAGATCGGTTACCAGCAGCTCCTGTTTACCGGATGGAAGGGTACGCGAAACAGCTGCCAGGCGGGTTACCGCTACAAGATGGCTGACCGTTTCCCTGTTTCCGGGAGAAGCAATTTCGCATTCGTACAGTCCGGGCTCGAGGGCTGGCAAGGCAAGGGTGGTGTCTTGGGTAGACCAGGTGTTGGGGCCGACAAACGTATAGAGTTGTTGGGAGACTAGCTTCCCTCTTTTCTGTTTGACCTCTTTGATGTTGCCAGTATATTCCGGGGTTTCTTCGGGGAGCAGAAGACTGCGGTAGATGGAAAGGGTTACCCGTGACTGATTCTTATATTGCAGTTTCAGCTGATTGCCTGTACCGGGATAGATTGCCTTTTTCCCGGTAACAGAGAGGGTAGGCTGTTCGATCTGATCGATTGCAGCTTGAAGAAGGGCGGTTCTTTTATAGGATGGAAAGGCCGCAATACCCTCCTTGCATAGATTTATCAGGATGGCATGTATGGAATCTTGATTTTCTGTTGTGTTGAGAATGCCCTGAAGCATATTTACCTTGACAAGCCTGATCTCATTGGAGAATTCGTTGCTCTTGTGCTTCTGCAGCAGACTGTCCAGGGAAGCCATGTAAGATGCATCGTCCGGATCTTCTTGCGCTGTTGCCTGATACTGCAGGTGCTGCAGTGTGGCATACAAGGCAGCTTGTTCGTTCTTATTCTTTTCGTGAAACGACCTCAGCTGGTTGTACAGACTATTTATAACAGCAGCTGTTGCTGCGTCGTATTGCTGAAAATTGGAGAGGGTTTGTATTCCTCTGTAACTCAGCAGATCGAAAAGGCTGGGGCGCAGTTGAGGGGAGTCTTCTCCCGATTCAAGGATCTCACGGTAGTTTTGTGCAGGTTTTTGTTGCAGCACATCGGCCGGAGTAAGTGATTTTTGAACCAGTTCTTTTATTTTGTCGGCATACAGATTGCTTGTCCACTCCCGGATATCCGACGGAACAAAGCCCTGAATGCTGGTGCGCCTGTTGATATTATATCGGTTGGCATTGTAATGCTCGTTGTATAAGTCGGCTTCCATAGAGTAGAGGATGGCTTTGATAGCCGGATCCTTTTCCTGCAAGGCCTTCTGCTCCGTTTTGGAAATTAGGGCAGGCAATTGATCCCGGTCTTTTTCCAGAGCCTCTTTGATCTCTGTAATGTAGGCCTTGAGGGTCGAAAATTGAGGTGTGACTGCCGGAGCGGCTTTTACAATAGTTTCCGATTGGGCAAAATTTGCCCGGGTATAAATAAATGCCGCAGGTATACCACACAATAGTACGGCTGTTAAGAGCATTGATTTTATCTTCATATCATTTAGTTTATAGTATAACCATTATCTATACACTATAGATACAAAGAAAAGGGAAAAAGCTGTATAAGGCAATTGATTTTGTTAAAAAGGGGGGGAGGTGTAAACAAAAAAGAAGCATCCCGTTTGGGATACTTCTTTTTTAAACACAAAGGTGTTATTTTATTCTTTGGTGACTTCTTCACTGTTAGGGGTGATAAGCTTATATCCTTTACCGTGAATGTTGATGATTTCGATTCCGGGATCGTCTTTAAGCAACTTACGAAGTTTAGTGATATAAACGTCCATACTACGGGCATTGAAGTAGTTATCGTCTACCCAGATAGTCTTAAGTGCATAATTACGTTCCAGAATCTCGTTTGCATGAGCACAAAGCAGACTCAGTAATTCGCATTCTTTGGTTGTAAGTTTGGTGGCCTTGTCGCCGATGGTTAATGTTTGTTTTTGTGTATCAAACATAAAGTTACCTAAACGGTAGAAAGGAATGTCTTTCATCTTTTTCCCCTTAACACGACGAAGGATGGCTTCGATACGAAGCAACAACTCTTCCATACTGAAAGGTTTGGTCAGATAGTCGTCCGCACCGATTTTGAAACCTTCCAGAATGTCTTCCTTCATTGTTTTAGCAGTAAGGAAGATAACAGGAATGTCCGGATTGAGTGCTCTGATTTCCTGAGCCAATGTGAAGCCGTCTTTTTTAGGCATCATAACATCCAGTACACATAAATCGTATTTGCCTTTGGTAAAGCCTTTGTATCCAGCTTCTCCGTCGGAGAAAAGATCAGTAACATACCCTTTTGCCTGTAAGTATTCTCTTAAAAGCATTCCTAAGTTTTCGTCGTCTTCGCAAAAGAAGATCTTTAGTTTTTCTTCCATAACTAACTTTTTATAAGAGGTAAAGTAATAATAAATTTTGTTCCCACATTGATTTCACTATCGGCACGGATGCTGCCGTTGTGATCTTCAATAATTTTACGAACATAAGCGAGACCCAGTCCGAATCCCTTTACATCGTGTACATTCCCGGTAGGCACACGGAAAAAGCGGTCGAAAACCTTCTTTACATACTCTTTCTTTATACCTACTCCGTTGTCCTCAATGGAAATCATCAGTTTTCCATTCTCATTCCAAGTCCGTGCCATAAGCTCCAGCGGTACATCCGGACGGCGGTATTTAACCGCATTGTCCATCAGGTTGAACAGCACATTGGTGATGTGCATTTCGTCCACATAGATGCTTGACTCTTCAGCCTGCAAATCAATATCAATGGATCCCCCGTACTTTTCCACTTTTAAGGTGAAAGTATGGGCGATATTCACCACAAGGTCGTTAGCATCCACCTCTTTAAGCTTAAGAGCGGCCTTTTGACGTTCAAAAAGAGACATCTGCAATACCTTTTCAACCAGAAATCCCAACCGTTTGGTTTCGTCGTTTATCACACCCGAAATATGCTTGAATACATCCGGACTTTTGGTTATATCCGAGTCCTTCAGCATTTGTGCAGCCAGGGAAATGGTTGAAACCGGAGTTTTCAGTTCGTGGGTCATGTTGTTGATAAAGTCGTTCTTCATTTCCGACAGTTTCTTCTGACGGAATACAATGTACATTGTGAATACGAAGGTTATCAGCAATATAAGGGAAAAGATAACCGACGGAACCAAAAAGGTGACAGAACTGGATATGTAATCGTCCTTTGTGGGGAAATAAACTCGTAAGAAATTTTGTTTCGATGGCGGATCGTTGGGGAAAAGCACCTGCGTAATCACATCCGATGCGATGCGGTCCTTCTGGATGTCGTCACTTTGATAGACAACCGTCCCGTTTTTATCGATCACCGAAAACTGGTAAGGCAGATTCAGCCCGTTGTTCAGAAACTCGGCCTTCAGGTAATTGTTCAATTTCTTGAAGTCCACCCTTTCCTGAATAGGCTTCAGACTGGAGGTGTACAGCATATTCAGAATAACCTCTTTGATCAGCTCCTGTTGATACTGGTATCGGTCTTTCAATGTTTTTTGCAAATCGCGGGATGTATTTACAATGTTATTGGCCGACGATTGACGTGGATTGGCCGGAACCGACTGTATCCGGCTGGTATATTCCCTTTTCTGCATGATGGATACCGAGCCATCCGAGTCTGATATCTGTAGCTGATATTTTTCCTGATTGATTACCTGGGCCAGATCCTGTGCATCCTGAGAACTTTGAAATACAAAGCTGTTCTGATCGCGTTGTATATCTTCTTCCAGGTATTTTTTAGTTTCATCAAGTTCCAGATTCTTCGAAACCTCGAGCAGACTTCTTTTTACAGTTTCTGTAAACTGGTCGTTGCTTGTCTTAAGGATGATGCTTACGTAGGTAACCTGCAGATATAGCAGTCCCCCGAACGCAAAAACCATAACCAATGCAAGTAACCAGATTGTAGACTTCCTCATAGCAAGAATTTTTCTCTATTATAGGAAACAAATAAAGCGCCTTTTAGTTTAATATTTACACAAAAAAGTTAAAAACATTGCGCCTAAATGTTTAAAAACATTTATTTATAACTTTATGTATATCGATATTTTAAGTTAATTGATGGGTGCCTGTAATATAAACTGGTTGATCCTGAATGATTTTAGGGTTTTTAAGGATGTTTTCAGGTGGTTTTTTTACTCAAATCTGCATAATACACCCAAATGGGTCGCGTAATTGGGCCTTTTCAGGGATAAATTCCGGTCGGATTTATTTATAAAGAGAGCTCTCCTTTACCTTGCCGGATGATCTCGAAAGCATCGGTTGTACAATCTACAACGGTTGAGGCAACGGTTTCGCCATACCCGCCATCAATAACAACATCTACCTCGGATTCATATTTTTCGTGTATAAGTTCCGGGTCTGTAGTATATTCGATCACATCGTCGTCGTCGTGCACCGAGGTGGTGAGGATTGGATTGCCCAACTGCTTTACAAGTTCACGTATGATGTTATTGTCAGGTACACGTATACCTACTTCCTTTCTGTTCTTGTAAATTTTAGGAAGTTCGCTGCTGGTTGGAAGAATAAAAGTGAAAGGTCCGGGGAGATGTCTTTTCATTAGCTTGAATGCCGCATTGCTAACTTTAGCATATTCGCTGAGGTTACTGAGGTCATAACAAATGATAGACAGATTGCTTTTCTGCGGGTTAATGCCTTTCATCCGGCATATTTTTTCGACAGCCCGCACATTGAGGGCATCACATCCCATGGCATAAACAGTATCGGTGGGGTAGATGATAAGCCCCCCGTCCCTAAGGATTTCGATTACTTTGTCTATTTCCCGTAAATTGGGATTTTCGGGATAAATTTTTACTAACATAAACGAATATATTGTGCCACCCCCGAAGGGGTGGCGGTGTATTATCCGTAGATAATCTTACCATTTTCGTCGGTAAATTCTTCCATACCGGCGCTGTATTGGTTCATGGCCCTGAGGCTCATACCCATGCTTGAGAATCCTCCATCGTGGAACAGGTTCTGCATTGTCACCTTACGGGTAAGATCAGAGAACAATGTTACACAGTAATCGGCGCATTCGTCGGCTGTGGCATTTCCTAACGGAGCCATCTTGTCCGAGAAATCAAGCAGGTGCTCCATACCCTTTACACCGCTACCGGCTGTAGTAACCGTTGGCGACTGGGAAATGGTGTTGATACGAACCCCTTTCTCGCGACCGTAAATATATCCGAAGCTACGCGCAATGGATTCCAGCAATGATTTGGCATCTGCCATATCGTTGTATCCGAAGAATGTACGTTGGGCTGCTACATAGGTAAGAGCTACAACTGATCCGCCTTCTGCGATAGCATCCTGTTTCTTTGCAACCTGAAGCATCTTATGAAATGACACGGCCGAAATATCCAAAGTCTTTTCCAGCATATCATAATCCAGGTCGTCGTAGGTACGTTTCTTGCGCACATTGGGACTCATTCCGATAGAGTGTAAAACAAAATCAATTTTTCCTCCTAATATTTCGACAGATTTGGAAAATACATTTTCCAGGTCTGCTACGCTCGTCGCATCTGCAGCGATCACCTCTGCATTCAGTTTCTTTGACAAGGCATCTACCTCACCCATACGAACAGCAACAGGTGTATTGCTCAATGTAATAATCGCACCTTCTTCTACGGCTCTTTCTGCTACCTTCCAAGCGATAGACATGTCGTTCAGCGCACCAAAGATGATGCCCCTCTTGCCTTTTAATAAATTGTGACTCATACCTATTTCTATTTAAATATGGCACAAAAGTATATAAAATGTGCAATATATACAACCTTATTCCCTGAAATACACTCTTTTTACTCTTGGAGAGATCGAAGTGAGTATCTCATAGCTTATTGTTCCAAGTGTTTCCGATAGTTCGGATACGGGTAATTCATCTCCAAAAATAATTACCGTATCCCCTTCGTTCACCTCTATACCGGTTACATCAATCATGCATGTGTCCATACAGATATTTCCAATGGTGGGACATCTTTTCCCGTTTATCAGTACCTGACCGGCTCCGTTGCCCAGGTGGCGGTCCAGTCCGTCGGCATATCCGATCGGGATGATGGCAATGCGGGAATCCCTTTTAACATAACTTCGTCTGCTGTATCCAATTGAATCACCTGCCGGAACCTCCTGTATCTGAAGGATGGTGGTCTTGAGGGTATTTACATTACGAAGACTTTTCTGACCACTTGCACTCACTCCGTAAAGACCGATGCCCAACCGGACCATATCCATCTGGTAACCGGCAAATCGTTCGATGCCTGCCGAATTGAGAATATGCTTCAAGACCGGATATTCGATTCCCTGTTCCAGTTGTGAGGCCGCCTTTTGGAAAGTCTCAATCTGTTTAAGGGTGAAATCATCAAAAACGGACGAGTCGCTTCCGGCCAGGTGGGAAAAGACAGATCGTACCGCGACACCACTTTGCAACTTTAGGCAATCGCATATGGCTTGCATATCTTTGGGCTGAAAACCGAGGCGATGCATTCCAGAGTCGATTTTAAGATGTATGGGATAGGAGGTGATTCCCCTGCGTTCGGTTTCGCGGATCATCGCTTCAAGCAAACGGAAACTGTAAATTTCAGGTTCAAGCTGATTCTCGAACAAGGCATTGAAACTGCCGAATTCCGGATTCATTACGATGATGGGAATGGATATACCCGTGCGCCGCAAATCGGCACCTTCGTCGGCTACCGCCACGGCCAGGTAATCGCAACGATGTTCCTGCAATGTTTTGGCAAGTTCGAATGAGCCAGCTCCGTATCCGTAGGCTTTTACCATACAGATCATCTTGGTTTCGGGCTTTAATCTGGAACGGTAGTAGTTAAAATTATGCACAATGGCATCCAGATTAACCTCCAGAATGGTTTCATGCACTTTTTTCTCCAAGAGTTCTGTAATCTGCTCGAAGTGAAAGCGTCTGGATCCTTTGATAAGTATAATCTCATCCTGGAAATTCTTAAAGGAAGGGGACTGTATAAAATCGGTTGTAGAAGGATAAAATTCCTTTTCCATCTCAAAAGCCGCTCCGTATTCCTTTAAATCCCTTCCGATTCCGATAATTCGATCAATCTTTTTTCGTTGTACCAGATCGGCCACCTTCTTATAAAGAGATTTTGGCAGGGTGCCGGATTGAAGTATGTCTGATAAGATAAGTGTACGTTTCATGGCTTTGTCCACTTGTCTTGTCTGCAGAAAATCAAGTGCTATCCCCAACGAATTTATATCTGAATTATACGAGTCATTGATGAGCAGGCAGTTGTTGATGCCTTGTTTGACCTCAAGGCGCATGGCTACCGGTTCAAGATGAAGGAATCTTTCTTCGTGGTTCACACTGGTAGGCTTGAGATAAAGCATCAAAGCCATACAGTGAATTACATTTTCAATGGAAGCGTCGTCTGTGAACGGAATTACATACTTACGGTTGTATCCTAATAAGGTGCAGCTGATTGTGGTACGATCGTTCTGCTTGTCGACCGATTTAATAAACAACGGAGCTTCCGAATCGGTCCGGCTCCAGGCAATTGCCTTGTGCGACAGACAGGCTGCTTCAATACAATTGGCGATGAAAGCATTGTCACCGTCATATATTATGGCTTCGCTATCCTGAAAAAGTTGTAATTTCTCCAGACATTTCTGGCGGGTTGAAATGAAATTTTCCTGATGCGCCTCGCCGATATTGGTTATGATACCGATGGTTGGGGCGATTATAGGCTGAAGCCGTTCCATTTCATCGGGTTGGGATATGCCTGCTTCAAAAATACCGAGTGTATGTTTCGGATTGATCTGCCAGACAGAGAGAGGAACTCCCAATTGTGAATTGAAACTACGGGGAGACCGCACAATATTGAATTCGGTATGTAATAACTGGTATAGAAACTCTTTCACAATGGTTTTGCCGTTGCTACCTGTTATACCGATAACAGGAATATCGAATTTCTTCCGATGATGGGCGGCCAGTTGCTGCAAGGCGCGAAGCGGATCTTTTACCAACAGGAAGTTGGCATCAGCATACATATCGGTGGAAGTTGGCATTTCGCTTACCACAAAATTGCGTACGCGCAGCTTATATAATTCAGGAATGTATTTATGCCCGTCGTTTGTTTTAGTCCTGAGGGCAAAAAAAAGACTCTGCTCCGGAAATGAGACAGTCCGGCTGTCGGTAAGCAGCATCGTTATCGTGTCTTCGCGCAACAAATTGCTTTTGGATCCGATAATTTTAGCAACCTCTCTAATTGAGTATTCCATATTCATTTCAATTTTGACTTCAACGCTTTTAGTTCGTTTTGTGTATCAAAGGACGGTATTTTCTTTGTAATTTGTTCTATTTTTAACATAGTTTGAAGGATAAATTTCTGATAAGCCTCACTCTCCGGTTGGAAGGGCTTATGGTTCATCGCTTTTTGAATCTCTTCCCATTGATGCATAATTTCTTTTGTGTCGGATGTCATAAAACAGGATACAAACCGATTCCATATATATTGGATTGCCTGATTGGACGGATGAACCATATCTTCGGCGTAAAACCGATAATCTCTCAGCTCATCCAGCATGATTTCATAAGCCGGAAAGTAGTCTGCAGATTCCGGATGCCGTTCCATCAGTTGCTGAACAGCAAGTATCAGGGTCGCCTTGCTGATCTGATTGCCATGTGCACCATCTTTCAGATGGCGGATGGGACTAACAGTAAAAAGTATCCGCAGGTCGGGGTTTATCTTTCTGAGTTTTTGGATGAGCTCCGACCAAAGTTCTGTAATGCCTTCCACAGTAAGAAGCTCGCGAATAAATTGCCGGTCGGGCAACTTATGGCAGTTGGCTACAATCCGGTTGTTCTCCTTTAGACGATAGATATAGGCACTCCCGAAGGTAACGAAAAGGAATTTTGCATTTGTTATGTAGTCTGATGCAATGCTCATCTGACGGTTGATCAGGCGAAGACAATCTTCCTCGTCAACCGAAGAAAAACGACTGTGATGATCGAAGCTATGGAAACAGCCTCCGTGCTTAAATAAATCCGAAGGTTTATATATCTTTCTATCCAAAAGAGTCTGAATGGATGACGCTACAGAGCAAGGGTTGTAGAGTGTCCCAAAAGGATTGACGCAAACCTGGAATTTAGATTCATCCAGTTTTTTTCCTATATTTTCTACAAAACAGGACCCCAAAAGGAGTATTTTATCGTTGTAGGTTGCTTTAACCTGATAATTTGGAAGGGAGGTCGGGGTGCTGAATTCCATGATAAAATAGTGTGTCTAAATTATTGCGTTAGCAAAGTTATATTATATGCGCTTAATTCTCTACATTTGCATCAAAAAAATACCAGCAATGGCATCTAGCAATGAAGAGTACATATTAAATAAGATTGATTCTCCGGCCGACTTACGTTTGTTGCCTTCCGGAAAATTAGAACAGGTATGTGCCGAACTGCGTCAATATATTATTGATGTCTTGTCAGAAAACCCAGGACATCTTGGAGCTAGTTTAGGTACTGTGGAACTTACGGTGGCCTTACATTATGTATTTAATACCCCCATAGATCGCCTTCTATGGGATGTGGGACATCAGGCATATGGTCATAAAATACTGACCGGGAGAAGGGACGCATTCCATTCACTTAGAAAGTATAAAGGAATAAGCGGATTCCCAAATCCGAATGAGAGTGAATACGATGCATTTATAGCAGGGCACGCATCCAACTCTATATCTGCAGCATTGGGTATGTCCGTTGCTTCCCTAATAAAGGGGGAGGATCAACGGCATGTGGTGGCTGTGATAGGAGACGGGGCTATGACGGGTGGATTGGCTTTTGAAGCATTGAATAATGCTTCGACAGATCCGAATAATCTGCTCATTGTCTTGAATGATAATAATATGGCTATCGACCATAGTGTAGGGGGCCTGAGTGAATATCTCGTAAATATCACAACGAGTCAGACTTACAACAAAATGCGTTACGACGTATACCGCGGACTACGGAAACTGAACTTGATTTCGGAAGACAGTCGCGGTAGTATCCTGCGCTTTAATAACAGTCTGAAAGCACTGATTACGCAACAACATAATTTGTTCGAAGGATTCAGTATACGTTACTTCGGTCCGGTTGACGGTCACGATGTGAACTATATGGTGAAAGTGCTGAACGATATAAAGGATATGAAGGGGCCAAAACTTCTGCATATCCGGACCGTGAAAGGAAAGGGCTTCAAGCCCGCTGAGGAGTCGGCTACTGAATGGCACGCTCCCGGCAAATTCAATAAGGAAACAGGTAAGCGTATTATTGCTCCATCGACGGTTGAACCTCCTTTGTTTCAGGATGTTTTTGGACATACATTAGTAGAATTGGCATCTAAAGACGAGCGGATCGTGGGGGTAACTCCGGCTATGCCTACGGGTTGTTCGATGACTTATATGATGAAGGAGTTTCCAAGTCGCGCCTTTGATGTGGGAATTGCAGAAGCACATTCCGTTACATTTTCGGCAGGTATGGCAAAAGAGGGATTGATCCCTTTCTGTAATGTATATTCATCTTTTATGCAAAGGGCCTACGATCAGCTGATTCACGATCTGGCTTTACAGAAGCTTCATGTGGTGCTTTGCCTGGATAGAGGCGGACTGGTTGGAGAAGATGGTGCAACTCATCACGGTGTATTTGATTTAGCCTATATGCGTCCGATCCCTAATCTGGTGATCGCATCTCCCATGAATGAGCATTATCTGCGAAATCTTATGTTTACCGGCTATAAATACGATGGCCCGTTTGTAATTCGATATCCGCGCGGCAAGGGGGTGCTGGTAGACTGGAAAAATGAAATGACTCTTATGCCCGTCGGAAAGGGGCGTAAACTAACGGATGGTACTGATGTGGCGATTTTATCCATTGGTGCTTCCGGAAATGACGTGTCGAAAGCAATTGAATTAGTCTCCGCTGAGGGCCTTTCTGTTGCCCATTACGATATGATTTATCTAAAACCGATTGATGAGGATCTTTTACATGAAGTAGGAAAGAATTTTTCAAAAATTATTACGGTTGAAAACGGAGTTATTCAAGGAGGTTTAGGTAGTGCAGTTCTTGAATTTATGTCGGATAATGGATATTATCCCCGCATAAAAAGGATTGGCATCCCTGATAAATTTATAGAACACGGCTCTGTGCCTGAATTAAATAAACTGTGCGGTATCGATGTTGAAAGCATTGCTGCATGCATACGGAATTTGGTGTCTTTTGAGTGTTAGAATTTTTTTTGGTGGTTTTCAAAAATAGGTCTTTTATTATAAGTGTATGAAAATTGTCATTGCCGGTGCTGGTGAAGTGGGTACTCACTTGGCCAAAATGTTGTCGCAGGAAAATCAGGATATTATCTTGATGGACCCAAATGAGGAACGCTTGAAATTTACCAATAACATGGAGGTTCTGGCGATGGTAGGTAATCCTACTTCTTTAAAGGATTTGCAAGAGTCAGGAATAAAGGATGCAGATCTTTTTATCAGTGTAACACCCGAAGAGCCTACAAATATTACGGCCTGCATGTTAGCTCATAGTCTTGGTGCCCATAAAACGCTGGCCAGGATAAATAACTACGAATATTTGCAACCCAAAAATATTGAGTTTTTTCAAAAACTGGGCATAAGTTCTATGATTTACCCCGAAATGTTGGCGGCCCGAGAGATTGTTACAGCCGTTCAGCGTCCGTGGGCTCGTCAATATTGGGAGTTGTTTGGTGGAGCCTTAATCCTTATTGGGGTAAAGGTCCGTGACAATGCTCCTATTGTGAATAAAAGGCTGACAGACCTGAGTCTGGATCAGAAGTTGTATCACATTGTAGCCATCAAGCGGGCTAATGAAACGATAATTCCCCGAGGTACCGACCATATTGCTTCCGGTGATATCGTATTTTTTACTACGACGCGTGAACATGTAAAAGAGGTGCAGATTCAGACTGGCAAATCGGATCCGGAGGTAAAGAAGGTTGTTATTATGGGCGGAAGCCGCATCGCTCTTCGTACCTGCCAGTATCTGCCAAGTAATATCCGTGTAAAGGTTATTGAGACAAATAAAGAAAAGAGTCAGCGGATTGCTGAAGTGGTTCCGGGAAATGTATTGATAATTAATGGAGATGCCCGTGATACGGATCTGCTTCTGCAGGAGGGTATTAAAGATGCACAGGCCTTTATTGCGCTTACTGAAAACGCGAGTACGAATATTCTTGCATGTCTTGCTGCCAAACGATTTGGCGTTTATAAGACCATTGCCAAAATTGAAAATATAGATTATATTCCTTTGGCTGAAAGTATGGATATCGGTACGATTATCAATAAAAAGTTGATTGCCGCCAGTCACATCTATCAATTTCTTCTCGACGCAGATGTTTCCAATGTAAAATGTCTGGCATTTGCCAATGCCGACGTGGCCGAATTGGTTGCACGCCCCAATTCTAAGATTACAAAGAAGGAGGTGAGGGAGCTTAAATTACCAAAAGACATTACTTTAGGCGGTCTGATACGAGATGGCAAGCCGATGATGATTCAGGGAGACACCCATATTCAGCCTTACGACCACGTAGTGGTGTTCTGCCTGGATACAGCTATGCGAAAAGTAGAGGAGTTTTTCAACTAATCTGAAGGTTTGAGAGTATGTCACAATTGAATATCCGGTTTATTTTCAAGATGCTGGGGTTGATGTTTATCCTCGAATTCTTATTTGTATTAGTTGCAATCGCTGTTGCTTTTTACTATAAAGGAGACGACGTTTATCCCTTGTCCCAAACAGCTGGAATAATGCTGACGTTGGGTATGTTATTTTATTTAATTGGCTTCAAGGCTAACGAGCGCTATGCGGGCAGGAGAGAGGGTATGATAACGGTAGCCCTTACCTGGGCTGTATTATCCTTCTTAGGAATGTTGCCCTTCTATCTGGGAGGGTATATTACAAATCCTGCAGATGCTTATTTCGAAACAATGTCTGGTTACACAACAACCGGTGCTACTATTTTGTCTGACATTGAAGCTTTACCCAAAGGAATTCTTTTCTGGAGGAGTTTGATTCAATGGCAGGGGGGAGTTGGTATGATTGTGTTTACGGTAGCTTTGATGCCTATCTTCGGAGGAGGGGCCTCGGAGTTATTCGATGCAGAGTCTGCAAGTATAACCCATGATCGTTTCAGACCCAGAATTACACAGGTTGCGAAACGGTTGTGGGGTGTTTATGTATTACTGACAGGTATTTTGACTTTGTTGTTGTGGGCTGGCCCAATGGACTTGTTTGATGCAGTCTGCCATTCGTTTACGACCTTGGCAACCGGGGGGTATTCCACCAAGAATGCAAGTGTTGCTTATTGGAACTCTCCCTATGTTGAATACATGATAACGATATTCATGTTTATCGGGGCTATCAACTTCACATTGATTTACTTTTTCTTTAAAGGTAACTTCAAGAAATTATTTCATGATGAGGAGTTCCGTTGGTTCTTTTTCATTGCTGTTGGCGCAATTATCATTGCCACTAGTTGGGTTTACTTTAATGGTTTTGAGACAGATTTTGAGACTTCATTCCGAAAAGCGGCTTTTCAGGTGATAACTTGTCTAACCACAACAGGATTTGCTACTGCAGATTACGTACCTTGGGGCCCGTTTTTTTGGCTTCTGGCTTTGATGCTTATGATTATTTGCGGATGCGCCGGATCAACAACCGGCGGGTTGAAGACGGGGCGTTTTGTGATTCTTGTAAAGAGTTTGCTTAGCGAGTTTAAAAAACAGACCCATCCGCATGCTGTTATTCCGGTAAGGATGGACGGTCATGCTGTGCCGGTGGATATTGTACGCCGTGTGCTGGTATTTTCATTCGTCTATGTTTTCATGATCGTGGTATGCTGTTTTTTACTGATGTTGGATGGGGTTGGTTTTGAAGAGGCTATTGGTGGATGTGTTTCCTGCGCCAGTAATTCGGGCCCGTGGCTCGGAACAATCGGTCCGGTAAGTAACTATTCCAGTTTACCCGATTTCTCAAAGTGGGTACTTTCATTTTTAATGATGACTGGTCGTTTGGAGATATTCACGGTGTTGTCGTTATTCCTTCCGGGTTTCTGGAAACAATAATTTAACTGTATACAATAAAGTAGCCTGAAGAGTATTATCTGATGGCTACTTTCCGAACAGTTTCTTCGATTCGGATAATATAGTAGCCTTTAGAAATGTTTACAAGATATTCGCCGGATGGTTGTTTCATCTCTATTTCGCGGACTTTCAGACCAACAACACTAAAGATTTCGAGTTTGCTTCCTACGGGGGCATTGACCACACTGATCCGATTGTCTGTAACCGTTATCTGGATAGAATCTTGTTTGAGTTGCATTATAGCCGCATCTTTCTGCTTCGGATATTGCTGTTGTGCAGTAGCCGAACCCAGAAGTGAAATAAATGCGATAAAAAAGCAATAGAATATGCTTCTCATACTATAAGCCTAATTTCTGACAAATGTAGGAATAATTCCTGAATGCAGTCAAGGGATTCCTGTTTTTTTCTTACTATACAGTCAGTGTCATTCCCTCATCGGCCAAGATGGTTCCCGGAAAGATCTCATCGGCCTCTTTTTTCAAGGTGTGGAGTTCTTCGTAACGGGCAGAATAATGGCCGATAACAAGCCTTTTTACATTCGCTTTTCTTGCAATCTCGGCGGCCTGCCGTGCGGTAGAATGAAATGTTTCTTTAGCCCTGGCAGCATCTTCGCTCGCAAAGGTGGCTTCGTGGTAGAGTAGATCAACGCCTTCTATGATCGGTATGATTTTCTCATAATATGCGGTGTCTGAACAATAAGCATACTTCTTGGGAGTACTGGCCGGCCTGGTAAGTCTTCCGTTGGGAATACGTTCTCCTTCCGGTGTTATATAATCTTCACCCCGTTTGATGGATGGTAATAGCCTTACAGGTATTTGATAGAAATCGGTCATCTCCTTAATTATATGAGCCTCTTTTGCTTTTTCGGCAAATAAAAAGCCTGATGTTGGAAGTCTGTGTTTGAGGGGAATCGAATAAACCGAAACCGACCGGTCCTCCCAAATCAGCTCGTGCTGATCGGATGCAATATGGTTGAACCGGATTGGATAGGGGAGTTCCCTGCAGAAGGTGTTCAGGATAGGTCTTAAATAAGTTTCAGTCTCCTTGGGTCCATGTATAACTAATTCGCCGTTTCGCCCCAGCATCCCTAATGTGGAAATCAATCCGGGTAATCCAAAACAATGGTCACCATGCATATGAGATATAAAAATATGATTCAGCCGGCTGAATTTGATTCTCATTCTACGCATCTGAACCTGGGTAGCTTCTCCGCAATCAATCATGTATAGCTTGTCCCTCAGGTTTACAACTTGCGATGTAGCCAGATGGCGCGTGGTAGGTAATGCAGAACCACATCCCAATATATTGACTTCAAAACATTCCATATAATTAATATTAGTATTTTATATGTGGCCTTTCATGAATGAACGAATAAGATTAAACCCTAAAGTTAGTGAGGCCAGAATAGTATGCAAAGATAGGCCTTTTGTGTATATGGGAGAATAGAATAAATGAATCTTTTTGATAATCAGGGTTAAATGTAGTTCGAAGTGAGAGGTTTGATGTGAAAAAATGCAAAAAAGGACAGTCTAATTCTGTTTTTGTGCATGTTTTTCATTATGTTTGTCAGACAAAGAAAAAATAATATCATTTTGTCACAGAACATCCGGTGTGTTCTAAACCTTAACAGTAATTTTTGTGTTAAAACGGTTATATATGAAACCGGTGAAGGAATTGACTTCACCGGTTTTCTTTTTGCTTAATAAGTATGATTTCCTGAACTCATCTCCTTACTGTCAATTTTGTGTATGTCTAATGCACGCCATGCATAAAATATATAAGCAGCCACAAAAGGTACCAGAATTGAGACGTAGCTCATCATTTTTAAAGTGAAGAAGCTTGACGAACTGTTGTAGATGGTCAACGAACTCTGCAGGTCTACCGATGATGGATAATAGGCGGTGTTATTATAGCCTGTTATCAGGAAAAGGGATAATACGGTAAGCACGGTGCCACTGCCGCAGAACCAGATTCCTTTTGTGAACTTATCAGAAACGATTGTTTTACCAATTCCAAAAAGAACAGCAACAACTCCGATCAATAAGATTGCAAGTATTACAGGCATTTCTATTAAATTAATGAAATACTTGTTGGGTTGCATAAATATTTCGCCGGTAGACGGATCAATAGCATACCCTTCACGAAGCATTATGTGTACAAGAAATGCCAGAAAGAATACAAGGAATAGCGCGGCGTTGGGAAGAAGTTGCTTTCTACAACGTGTAGTCAGCTCCTCATCATTTATATTATTAATGAAGTAAAGTATTGCCTGCACACGAGATAAAAAGAATACGGCCAATCCCAAACATAAATTCCAGATATTAAATGCGGCTTCCAATCCATGCAGCGGATTGCTCCACGAAGAAATAACCGGCATGCCAACGTTCATAAGCTGATCTTTATTTACTGTAAATTCAGATCCCGTAAAGAATGTGGCTACTGCTGTACCTAATAATAGCGGACCGCCAATCCCATTTATCATAAGGAATATCTGGTAGGTTCGTTTTCCTAGTAAATTGCCTTTTTTTGATTGGAACTCGTATGATACAGCCTGAATAACGAAGCAAATCAAAATAATTGTCCATACCCAGTAGGCTCCGCCGAAGCTTGTGGAATAGAACAGAGGAAATGAGGCAAAAAAAGCTCCGCCGAAGGTTACCAGCGTTGTAAAAGTGAATTCCCATTTCCTTCCGGTCGAATTCAGCATCATTTTTTGCTGAAGCTCTGTTTTGCCAAGATTAAATAGTAAAGACTGCCCTCCCTGAACAAACAAAAGGAAAACAAGCAGAGCTCCCAATAAAGAGATAACAAACCACCAGTAGTGTTGCAATAATATATATGTGCTATCCATAATTTCTAGTTTTATAGTGTTAATGTGAATTTGCCGGACCTTTTTTTATCTCTTTCAGCATAATTCGTATTTCTGCAATCAACAAAATTGTGAAGAGAGCCAGAAACAGGAAGAATGTTATTTGAACGGAAGAGGTGCTCAGCCTGGAAATAGAAGTGCCCGTAGGTAATATATCCTGAATAGCCCACGGCTGTCTTCCTACTTCTGCAACTACCCAGCCCGCCTGACCGGCTATATATCCCAGAGGTATTGTCCACAGACAAATATAATGCAACCATTTTTTGTTTGTAAATGTGTTTTTAAATGAGAAGATAGTGGCAATCAGGAATAAAAGAATAAAATATCCTCCCAGAATTACCATGATGCGAAATGCATAAAAGACGATGGATACATTCGGGACCAGGTCGGCCGGATCTTTTATATAACCATAACCAAAATAGGGGAAATTGGCTTCAAGTGTATCCCTGTGCTGTTTCATGGCAGCCTCATCCTTCTCTTTAGCTGCTTTTCTGTATTCGGACAGAGCCTGTATGGCTATCCTGCCCCTGTTCATTTTTTCTTCTGCGGAGAGAGCTATGCCCTGTTCTGTTTCGTATCCCCCCTTTATAAGGTCGTTAATACCCGGAACGAAGCCATCAACATCTCTTTTTGCCAGGAATGACAGCGCATAGGGAATCTGAACTCTCATAAGGAATGCATCGGCATCATCCCGGTAGCTTGTTTTTTCGGGATTGAGAATCCCAACAGCAACGAGTCCGGCTTGCTTCTGTCCGTGATACAGGCCTTCCATAGCTGCGAGCTTCATAGGCTGTTTATCTGCAACCTGATAGGCAGAGCCATCACCAGTCCAGGCGATAAGGATGGAGGAAATCAATCCAAATACAGCTCCTACCTTGATACTTGCCAAAGCAAACTCGGTATCACGTTTCTTAAGCAGGAACCAGCTGCTTACTCCAAGAACAAATACGGCTCCCAACACCCAGCCAGACAAGACTGTGTGGAAGAATTTATTTATCGCTACCGGCGAAAGTGCAACTGCCCAAAAATCGAACATTTCGTTGCGTACCGTATCCGGATTGAATTTCATACCTACCGGGTACTGCATCCATGCATTGGCAATAAGAATCCAAAGTGCAGATAACGTGGCGCCGATAATTGTAAGCCAAGTGGAAGCAAGATGGAATCTCTTGCTTACTTTATCCCAGCCAAAAAACATGACAGCAATAAATGTCGCTTCCATAAAGAAAGCCAATATACCTTCTATAGCCAAAGGCGCACCGAAAATGTCGCCAACAAACCAACTGTAATTAGACCAGTTTGTCCCGAATTCAAATTCGAGGATAATACCGGTGGCAACGCCGATGGCGAAATTAATACCAAAGAGTTTCATCCAAAATTTGGCGGTGGTTTTCCAAAATTCATTTCCTGTCTTGTAATACAAGGTTTCCATAATAGCCATTACTACACCTAATCCCAGCGTTAATGGAACAAACAGCCAGTGGTACATGGCAGTAAGAGCAAACTGAGCCCTTGACCAGTCAATTAGTGAAGAGTCGATACTTTCTATCATACGAAATAGTTTTTAATTGTTTATAGCGCGATCAATTAATTCTGTTGAAACGTGTTCTCCCTTTTCATCGGCAGTTTTATATTTTCCAAGATAACTCGGAAAGAAAAATAGTTTTAATACGAAAAACATGATGAAAAGCTTGATAAGGATGATAAGCCATAAGGTTTTTCCTAGCGTCATTTGCCGGAACCCATCCATATAGAATTGATAAATTCTTATTATTACAGGTTTTTTTTTCATGATATGTAATGTTGTAATCTAAATAACAATAATAATTACAGAATGTTATCATCCTGACAAATATAAAACATCAGATGCATATTTCCCAGTTTAATTATAGTATTTATTTACAATATTTTATTTTTTATTTACATAGAGTGTTAAAAAAAATTATTTATGCCAAGAAATACGCTAAGGGGTGCTGCAAATATTACAGTATTGGCTACATTTGCCATTATTTGATCAGTGTAGAAAGGAAAATCACAACTTATTTATCATTTAAGTGCTAATCTATAAAAAAATTGTTACTATGTCGAACATCACAAGAAGATCATTTCTTCAAAAAGGAACGGCAGCTGCTGCTGCGTTGACCATTGTTCCGAACACTGTCCTTGGTAAGAGCCACGGACATACAGCTCCAACAGATAAATTGAATATTGCAGGTATCGGTATCGGAGGTATGGGTGCAGCTAATCTACGTAATATGGAAACAGAGAACATCGTAGCTCTTTGTGACGTAGACTGGAAGTATGCGAAAGGTACTTTTGACAAGTATCCTCAGGCCAAGAAATACTGGGATTACCGCAAAATGTACGACGAAATGGGTAAGTCTATCGACGGTGTTATGGTTGCTACTGCCGACCATACGCACGCTATCATTTCGGCCGATGCTATTTCAATGGGAAAACACGTGTATTGCCAAAAACCGCTTACACACTCTGTTTATGAGTCTCGTTTGCTGACTAAGCTTGCCGATAAGTATCAGGTAGCTACTCAGATGGGTAACCAGGGTTCTTCTGGCGAAGGTGTAAACCTTACCTGCGAATGGATCTGGAATGGTGAAATCGGTGAAATTACAAAGGTTGAAGCCTTTACAGACCGTCCTATCTGGCCACAAGGTTTGATGACTCCCGAAAAAGCAGACAAGATTCCTTCAACATTGAATTGGGATTTATTCTCTGGTCCTGCTGAAGTTCGTCCGTTCAACAACATCTATCACCCATGGAACTGGCGCGGATGGTGGGCTTACGGTACAGGAGCTCTTGGCGATATGGCTTGTCATATCCTTCACCCGGTATTTAAATCTTTGAAATTGGGTTATCCGACCAAGGTTCAAGGTTCATCTACTTTGTTGTTACGCGACTGTGCACCACAGGCTCAGCATGTGAAATTGACTTTCCCTGCTCGCGACAATATGCCAAAAGTAGCTATGCCTGAGGTTGAAGTACATTGGTACGATGGTGGTTTGAAACCAGATCTACCTGCCGGATATCCTGCCGGAAGAGAAATGAACGACCAGGGTGGTGCTGTTATTTTCCACGGAACAAAAGATACATTGATTTGCGGTTGTTATGGTGTTAACCCATGGTTGTTGTCTGGTCGCAAGCCGGATGCTCCTAAGGTATGCCGTCGTGTACCAAAGAATGCTCACGAACAAGACTGGATCCGTGCAGCAAAAGAAAGTGCAGCTAACCGTGTTCCTACTGCATCAAACTTTGCAGAAGCGGGTCCTTTCAACGAAATGGTTGTAATGGGAGTATTGGCTGTACGTTTGCAGGCTTTGAACAAAGAATTGTTGTGGGATGGTCCTAACATGCGCTTCACTAATATTGGCGACGACGAAACATTGAAGATTGTTATCCGTGACGGATTCAAGATTCATGATGGTCACCCAACATTTAACAAAACAATGACCGATCCTATCAATGCGAAGAAGTTTGCTGAAGAATTAATCAAGCACAACTATCGCGACGGATGGAAATTAGTTGACATGCCTAGATAATTTTAATTAAAATAATAAAATGAAAAAAGTAGTATTATTAGCAAGTGCTGCAATTTTAATGGGATGTTTCGCATCTTGTGCAGGTGGAAATAAAAAAGCCGAAGAGGCTCCTGCCGTTGATTCAACTGCTGTTGCTGCTACTCCTGAGTACAAATTAATGGATCTGCCTACAGTAGACTTGTCTACATTCCCAAAGGATGCCGACGGTTGGATCACTTTGTTTGACGGAAAGACTATGAACGGTTGGAGAGGTTATAACCGCGAAGACGTTCCTACAGCATGGGAAGTGAATGATAAGGCTATTCACATTAAAGGTTCTGGTGCCGGCGAAGCTGGTGCTAAAGATGGAGGAGATCTTGTATTTGCTCACAAATTCAAGAACTTTGAATTGGAATTGGAATGGAAGGTTGCAAAGGGTGCAAACTCTGGTATTTTCTATTTGATTCAGGAAGTGGAAGGACAACCCGCTTATATCTCTGCACCTGAGTGCCAGGTATTGGATAACGAAAATCATCCGGATGCCAAAATGGGTAAAGATGGTAACCGTCAGTCTTCTTCATTGTATGACATGATTCCTGCCAAACCACAAAATTCTAAACCTTTCGGACAATGGAACAAGGTTAAGATTATGTGCTACAAAGGAACAGTTGTTCACTACCAAAACGACGAGCCAGTTGTTGAATACCACTTGTGGACACAACAATGGAAAGAACTTCTTGACGCTAGCAAATTCAGCAAAGACAAATGGCCTTTGGCTTACGAATTGTTGCTGAACTGCGGTGGCGAAAACAAAGAAGGATTTATCGGTCTTCAGGATCATGGTGACGATGTTTGGTTCCGCAATATTAAAATTAAACTTTTAGATTAATTTTATTTTGTCAAACAGAACTTGATATTATTAATAAGTAATACCCGGAGAGAGAAGACTCACTTCGGGTATTCTTTGTTTTCTATATCGACGGTCTGAAATAATTTAAATCATTTATAATAATACGAATGAAGAACTCGGAAAACTGTTGTGTGTACACAAAAGCTCAAATAACTTGGCTTGTGGTGTTAAGGCTGTTTATCGGATGGCATTTCATGTACGAGGGACTTGTAAAAATAATGAATCCAAAATGGACATCTATGGCCTATCTGTTGGATTCAAAAGGTCCCGCTTCCTCATTTTTCATTGGACTGACACAAGATCCAGCCACGATGAATTTGGTAAACCTCTGTAATGAGTGGGGATTGTTTTTAGTGGGTCTGGGTTTACTTACAGGCTGTCTTTCTAAATTATCCGCCATTGGTGGAATAACTTTTTTAGGAATCTATTACCTTTCTCATCCATCTTTTATTGGTGCCGGCTATATTATGCCGTTTGAAGGAACTTATCTCTGGATAGATAAGAATCTGGTGGAGTTGGCAGCCCTGGTGGTGTTGCTTGTATTCCCTACTTCCAAAATAATAGGAATAGATCGCTTGCTTGTAAAGGCTATGCCTAAAAGCATTTTGAAACTTAAATTGATTTGATGAGATGGCACAAGAAGATGTAAAGAAAACTCCGGAGAATAATCTGCCAGAATCATCCGGCCGTAGAGATGCTTTGAAAGCATTAGCTACAGTTCCTTTGTTAGGAGCAATGGCGTATGGAGTATATCAAAGACAAAAGTTTGAAAGAACACGCAGAGATATGTCTGATGTTTTTCAACTTAGCAAAGAGGGGCCAACCATGTTGGAGGCTCAGCCAAACGGAAAACAGATCCGTTTAGGTTTAATCGGTTTTGGTATCCGTGGAAAGCAATTGATGAGAGCTGCAGGTTTTGCAGAACCATCGTGGATTGATACCTTGATTGAAGCAAATAAGAAGGATAAAAAGGATAACCGCTATCAGCAATATCTGGAACAAGATGATCTGAATGTTGTTGTAAATGGGGTTTGTGATATATTTGATGTTTATGCCGAGGCTGCAGTACAGGCCAGTGCGAATATACACCGTGAGGGTAGTAACGGGAAATTTGGTCCTGCTCCCAAACGTTACCGCACTTACCAGGAATTGTTGGCGGCAGACGATATCGATGCTGTAATCATAGCAACACCCGACCATTGGCATAGCACAATGGCGATGGCTGCAGCTAAAGCCGGAAAGCATGTGTATGTTGAAAAACCATTGTCGTGGACCGTACCTGAAACATATATGGTACGCGAAGTGATCAAGGAAACCGGCATAGTTTTTCAGCTAGGACATCAGGGCCGTCAGACCGACAGCTATCAAAAGGCTAAAGAGATTATCAGCAAAGGCCTGATCGGACCTGTTAACCTGATTGAGGTATGTACAAACCGTAACGATCCCAATGGAGCCTGGGTGTACGATATTATTGAAGGCTCGTCGCCCGAGACAATCGACTGGAAACAGTTTGAGGGAGATCCGGAGCGTATCAAGGAATACCGCGACTACATGCTATCCAACAAGCTTGAGAAATATATGGGTCCGGACGATCGTTCGAAGTTCAGTCTGGAACGTTTCTTCCGCTGGCGCTGCTGGTGGGATTACAGTACAGGATTGAGCGGCGACTTGCTTACTCACGAGTACGATGCCATCAACCAGATTATGGAAGTTGGAATTCCGCATTCGGCAACCTCATCGGGAGGCGTTTATTTCTTTAAAGACGGACGCACCGTACCGGATGTATTACATACTACATTCGAGTTCCCCGAAAAGAACTTCACCATGCTTTATAGCGCTACGCTGGCAAACAGCCGTAACAGAGGTAAGGTGATTATGGGACACGATGCATCAATGGAAATCTCCAATACACTTACATTGAAAGTGGATGCCCGGTCTACACGCTATGCAGAGAAAATTGAGAAAGGTATTATTGTGCCCGACCAACCATTCTATAACTACATACCCGGACAAGATAACTCGGATACGATTACATCGGCAACCGAACTCTATTTTGCCCAGAGAGGATTGTTGTATACCTATGTGAACGGTAAACGGTACGATACAACGTTCCTTCATATCCGCGAATGGCTGGAGTGTATCCGTCAGGGAAAAACACCGAGTTGCAACATTGATCAGGCATTCGAGGAAGCTATTACAGCTCATATGGGTACACGTGCATTTCTGGAAGGCCGTACTATGTATTGGGATAAAGATAAGGAAGAGATCGTACGGGGATAACCCGCTTTCTTTCAGCATATCATTAAAGGATGTCTTAAACCATTGGTTTAGGCATCCTTTTTGTTTTTAACGGATAGAAGCTATACCCTAATCGAAAAGAAGACTATCTTTAAGCTCAAAGAATACTATATTTGTCAATCGGCTCCATGGGCCCGTTAAAACGTCTCCGTGGAGCTGTTGAAACGCGCCCATGAGGCGAAGCTTGTAAGGATATATATTTTAAACATAGTATAAGTAGGATGTAAGCTTACTATATACCACTTTGTATGCTACTTTAAAAAATATTCTTTTTTTGTATCTGTTTTTTGTAACCGAAAATCCACTCCCGTTGTCATATATGTAACAAGAATAATTAATTAAAATAACAACAGTATGTCAGGTTTATTAATCCCCATTGTGGCAATTATTTGTACGATTGGATTGCCAATTTTAGTAATTTCAATTATTGTGTATAAAAGCGTACAGACTAAACACCAGGAAAAACTGGCAATGATTGAAAAAGGAATGATTTTGCAGGAACCCGAAAAGCGGACAAACAAATATACCGCTTTACGTAACGGATTGCTTTTGGTTGGACTTGCAGTGGGAGCTATGATTGGTTTAGGAATCAGCGAAACGTGGCTGCGTGATAGCTTTGCCGGCGATTTTATGATTGCAATCATGACTATTTTGTTCGGAGGAATTGCCTTTTTAGCCTACTTCTTTATGATACGGAGTATGCAGAAACAGGATAATAATCCGGAAATCTAAGAAAACAGTAATTCATAAAATCAAACAGGCAAGATTGCATGGACGAACAAAGGTGGATTGAAAACATCCTGGCAGGAGATACACAAAGTTTCTCCTGCCTCGTCACAAAGTATCAGCAAATGGCCTTTAGCATCGCATTCCGTATTCTGGAGAACCGCGAAGAGGCGGAGGAGGCCGTACAAGATTCCTATGTGAAGATGTATAGGGCGCTCCCAACCTTCCAGTTCGGGAGTAAATTCTCAACCTGGTTTTATCGGATAGTGTATCATACCTCCTTATCGGCATTAAGGCAGCAGCGCCTGTTTTCAAGCTATGATGAGGCAACACCAGCCGATCTGACCGACGATGATATAGAAAGTGCAACAGAGATACTGCAACGCGAGGATCGGAAGGAGATTATTACCAAAGTTTTGAAAAAGATGCCAAAGGATGAAGCTCTTTTATTATCTTTGTACTATCTGGAAGAGTGCTCTATTGATGAGATTCGTCAGATTACGGAACTCACAACTTCTAATATTAAAGTAAAATTGTTCCGTGGACGGAAACATTTTTATGAATCTTTGCAGAAAATAGCTAAACATGAAATGGTAAATATGATATGAACTCTATAAATCAAAAAGCAGATAACCTTACGCGGGCTTTATTAAAGGATTGCCGCGAGACTCCACCCAAAGGGATGGATCTTAAAATCATGGATTTGATTCAAAAAGAGGCTCCCTTAAAGCGTCCGGTAATTGTTGAAGAGGGCTATTCGCATGGAGGTATAATCGCTTTAGGCATCGGATGTTTATTGTTGATCCTTGTAGGTTTGCTTTTGCTTATCACGCATAAAAATGATCTGGGTACTCTTTATTTTCAGATCAGGGAGTCGTTCCCCTATGTACTGTCTATTTTATCGATCGTGAGTTTCTTTATCTTCTTTACGATGATGGACCGGTTGATGACATATACTAAATAATATTCTTACAAAAAAAAGAGAGGCACCCTCACGGTGTCTCTCTTTTGCTGAACTAAATGATAAAATAAAAGTTATGTAGGAAGGGTTTTATTTGATATTCCCGAATGAATTTACCGAAATCTTTTTAGAAGCTTCCACCTCTTTGCTTTTCCAGTTATAACTCATGTCGTACGTCTTTTCACCGTCAAAGGTCTTAACCTTGACTTTGAAATTTACTGAATCTTTACCTGCTTCAACCAACTTGCTCAGGTTAAAGGCTACAAGACCTTCTTTACCGGCAACGGGTTGGTCGTTATAGGCATTGTGTCTGAACTCCAATACTTTGGGAGTCGATGTCTGGGTTGTATCCTGCACCAGGTTGATAAAGTGTGCCTTTGATCCACCGTAATTGAACCCGAACTGAACATTCAGGTAACCACCGCCTACCCACATGTCAATAATTTTAACCGGATCATTTCCATAAACAGAATCATTTTCTGCTGTTAAAGTGGCGATAGGTTTAGTCAGGATATTTTGGATACTGTTTACCTTGATAAAATGATCGTATCCCTGAATCGAATCCGATAAGATTGTGTAATTTACCAGAGCACGCTGATCATTTTTCGGATCGTAACCCGGATAATTGGTAGCAGCAGGCCAAAGCTTCGTTCCATCATCCAGGATCAACGAATACGTATTGTTGTCAAGCGGCTCAACAGTCGCGATGGAAATCCAAAATTTACCTAAAGAATAATCATCATCGTCACTTAAGCATGAATTAAATACCAGAGGGGTTAAAATCAGACCGGTAAGAATTACAAATACTTTAAATGCTTTCATAGAATTCAATTTTATATTGTTACTTTATGATTTACACTAATAAAGATGCATGACGTCCGGAAATGCTGCAAACAATAATTGAAAAAGATGTTAAAGATTTCCTCTTTTGTAGGGAACTCAAATAATTTGTACCTTTACAACGAAATTGAAAGGTATAAAAGTATGATGAATGACAGACCTTTGATCCTGATCACAAACGACGATGGTATTCAGGCAAAAGGAATTAAAGAATTGATATTTTGTCTTCGGGCAGTAGGTGATATTGTAGTGTTTGCTCCGGACGGACCACGTTCCGGCATGTCAAGTGCCATTACTTCTGTGGCTCCTATTCACTACACCCTTGTAAAGAAAGAGGAAGGCCTCACGCAATACTGTTGTTCGGGCACTCCGGTAGACTGTGTAAAGCTGGCAGTGAACGAAGTCTTGGATCGGAAACCCGACCTGTTGGTTTCTGGTATAAATCATGGAACCAATATGGCAATCTGTGTTCATTATTCGGGTACCATGGGGGCCGCAATTGAAGGATGTATCTTTAATATACCCTCCATCGGAGTTTCCCTGACCGATACACATCCCGATGCAGATTTTACCGAAAGCTGCCGTCTGGCCCGTAAGCTGGCCCGTACGGTTTTGAAGGAGGGACTGCCTAAAGGAACCTATTTGAACCTGAATGTACCTAATATTCCAAGAGTAAAAGGGATGAAAGTATGTAAACAGGCCGATGGCCGCTGGGTGAAAGAATTTTTACGGATGAAGAGTCCGGCTGGTAAAGAGGTCTACTGGCTGACAGGCGAATTTCAGAATCATCACCCTGTGCAGGACGATAGCGATACCGTTGCATTGGAGGCAGGATATGCCTCGTTGGTACCCTGTAAGATAGACGTGACCGACTATGCTTACCTGAATCGTTTTAAGCAATGGGAGATTGAAGAGCAATGAAATATTATCTGATTGCAGGTGAAGCCTCCGGAGATTTGCACGCATCGAATCTGATGGACGGACTAAAGAAGGAAGATCCGCATGCGGAGTTCCGTTTCTTTGGAGGAGACCTTATGTCGGCCAAGGGGGGAGTCCTTGTTAAACACTACAGGGACATGGCATTTATGGGCTTTATACCCGTGCTGCTGAACCTGAAGACCATTCTGAGGAATATGAAAACCTGCGAGGAGGATATTAAGCTTTATAACCCGGATGTAGTAATATTGATTGACTATCCGGGATTCAATCTTAAAATAGCCAAGTTTGTGAAGACGGTTCTGAACATTCCTGTGTATTACTACATCTCACCTAAAATATGGGCCTGGAAACAATACCGCATCAAGTCCTTTAAAAAGTATGTAGACAAGATGTTCTGTATTCTGCCTTTTGAACCGGATTTCTTTCGGAAGCTGAACTATAAGGTGACATATGTTGGTAATCCGTCGGTCGACTCTGTGGCGAACCGCACTTGTGCCAACGAAACATTTGCCCAGTTTATAGGCGAAAATCAATTACAGGACAAACCGGTAATCGCTCTTCTGGCAGGAAGCAGGCGACAGGAGATAAAAGACAACCTGCCCACTATGTTGGATGCCGTTTCGGGATTCACGGAATTTCAATACGTAATTGCCGGAGCCCCGGGTATAGACCCCGGATATTATAAAGAATATATTGGAAATCATAAAGCAAGCATAGTCTTTGATCAGACGTACCGGCTGCTGCAGCAAAGTAAGGCGGCCTTGGTTACTTCGGGAACTGCAACGCTCGAGACAGCCCTTTTCAGGGTTCCTCAGGTGGTTTGCTATAAAACACCCGTTAAAAAGCTGGTTAGATTTGTGTTTACTCACTTCTTTCATATCAAATACATTTCGCTGGTCAATCTGATTGCTGATAAAACAGTTGTACAGGAATTGTTTGCCGATTCCTTCTCCTGCCAGGCAATCCGCGAAGAACTGAATAAAATTATCCGGGTCGAAGCCTACAGAAACACGATGCTGGAAGGTTACGACGAGGTGATAAACAGGCTCGGAAGTCCGGGCGCATCACACCGGGCAGCACGATATATGTTCGAATCTCTGTCCACCCCGAAATAAGGATTATATTATAAAGTAATCTAAAAAAGGATCCGGCTTCAAGTGTTAGTTCAGATATTTAATTTATTCTGTTTATATTTGCAAGTTATCAACAGTTCGGGCAACTTATCAACAAACCAGTGATTGTTTTGCCTTAACAGGATTTGGATTAGTGATTTATGTTTAGTTTTGCTACCGAATTAAACGTGAAATTATGGGAAAAATTATCGCTTTAGCAAATCAGAAGGGAGGAGTGGGTAAAACCACGACGACCATTAATCTGGCTGCATCGCTGGCTGCTCTTGAAAAAAAGGTGCTTGTTGTAGATGCAGACCCTCAGGCCAATGCGTCGTCCGGATTGGGAATTGATATCCGCAGTGTCGAAGTTTCCATTTATGAGTGTATTGTGAATGGAGTGGATGCGCGGAGTGCAATTTCGAAAACGCAGGTTGAAGGTTTAGATATAATTCCATCGCATATTGATTTGGTAGGAGCGGAGATTGAGATGCTGAACCTGGATCAGCGTGAAAAGATTCTCAAGCAGCTTTTGCTCCCATTAAAAGAGCTGTATGATTTTATTCTTATAGACTGCTCTCCGTCACTCGGCTTAATAACAGTTAATGCCCTTACGGCAGCAGACTCTGTTATCATCCCCGTACAATGCGAATATTTTGCGTTGGAAGGAATCAGCAAATTGCTTAATACCATTAAAATCATAAAGTCGAAGCTTAATCCGCTGCTCGAGATAGAAGGATTCCTTCTTACCATGTACGATTCGAGACTTCGTCTGGCCAATCAGATCTATGAAGAGGTAAAACGCCACTTCAGGGAACTGGTCTTCACTACGGTGATACAGCGTAACATCAAACTCAGCGAGGCACCCAGTTACGGAATCCCGGCATTGTTGTACGATGCAGAATCCAGAGGTGCAGTTAATCATATGCAGCTTGCACGCGAGCTGATAGATAAGAACAAATAAAAGAAGATAAAAGTATATATGGCAGCAATAAAGAGATCGGCACTCGGACGCGGACTGGATGCTTTAATAACGATGGAAGACCTGAAAACGGGAGGATCATCCTCTATCAGTGAAATATCTTTATCAAAAATTCAGCCTAATCCGGACCAGCCACGTTCCATGTTTGAAGAAGAGGCATTGGAAGAATTAGCTACGTCTATACGCTCATTGGGTGTTATCCAGCCGATCACCCTGAAAGAAATTGGTCCGGACAGATATATGATCATATCGGGTGAGCGCCGTTACAGAGCCTCCCTTAAAGCCGGATTGGAAGAGATTCCCGCTTATATTAAAACAGCCGCCGACGAGCATGTGGTGGAGATGGCCCTGATAGAGAACATTCAGCGCGAAGACCTGAATGCCATAGAAATCGCTTTGGCCTATCAAAAGCTAATTGATAATTACGAACTTACCCAGGAGAAACTGAGTGAACGGGTTGGAAAGAAGCGAACAACAATCGCCAACTACCTTCGTCTGCTTAAACTGCCTGCCGAAATACAGGTGGGACTCAAGGATAAGAAGATAGATATGGGACATGCCAGAGCACTTATCTCTGTACAGGATCCCGAAATTCAGCTGGCTTTGTACGAACAGATATTGCAGGATGGATTGTCTGTCCGCCAGGTGGAAGAGCTTGTGCGCAATGCCGCCGAAGCAGCAGTTCCCGATGCAAAGGATGAACAGCCTAAAAAGAAGTTGCTACCCGAGGAGTATAAGATGTTGAAAGATCATCTGTCGCGCTTTTTCAACACCCGCGTCAATCTTTCGTGCAACGAAAAAGGTAAAGGGAAAATTACCATTCCTTTTGCTTCAGAAGATGAACTTGAAAAGCTGATCATGCTTTTAGATAAGTTGAAACGATAAAATGCCTATGATTCAGTATGTAGTCCGATTTTGTGTAGGTATAGGTCTGTTGCTGCTTACGTGGTTGCCGGGGCATTGTTTTGCTCAGACGGTACGAACGGATTCTACAGAGGCACAGGTTGTAGTTCCGGACTCGGCGGTGGCAGCCGTGTTGGCTTCTGCAGATTCCTTACCTTTGCCTTTGCCCGAACTTCCGGCCTTTAAGCCAGATCCCACAAAGGCAGTTTTATATTCGGCGATATTTCCCGGATTGGGACAAATATACAACCGTAAGTATTGGAAGCTTCCGTTGGTTTACGGTGCGTTTATGGGATGTGCATATGCAATAACCTGGAATAACCGTAATTACCAGGATTATCTGGAGGCTTATAAAGGGATCATGAGTGAAAAGCCTCTCGAGAATAACAGTTGGATCGATTTTCTTCCGGCTAATGCAAACCCCGATGATTACCTGAATGATGCCAACTTCAAAGATCAGCTTAAACGGAGTAAAGACTATTACCGCCGGTACCGCGATTTAAGTGTAATCATCACTGTTGGAGTCTATTTCATTACGATGATTGATGCCTATGTAGATGCCCAGTTGTTTGATTTTGATATTTCACCGGATTTGTCTCTTCGTGTAGAACCGGTGATGACGCAGCCAACTAGTTATAGTTCGAGGACCTATGGTCTGAACTGCAGCATAAAATTTTAATACTATATGAGACGATATCTGCTTGCACTGTCAGGAATATGCCTGTCTCTTTCTGTCGCCTTTGCTCAGAAAGAGACTAATACGTACGAAACGATGCCGACAGATTCAATATCGGAAGAAGTTGGTTGGATACCCGAGAGTCTGGATGCGAATGTAGACAGTCTGCTCAACACATGGCATATTCAGTATTTTACAAAGAAAGATGATTTTTGTGAGGATTCCGAATTCAATGTTTCATTTGCCGACTCGGTTTATGTAGACCGGCTGAAACGCCTGCCTCGCATTATACCGATGACGTATAATCCGGTGGTGCGGAATTGTATCGAACTTTATGCCGGCAGACGCAGAGGGTTGGTACGATACATGTTGGGAATGGCCGACTTTTATTTTCCGCTGATCGAACAAAAGCTGGATGCCTACGGATTGCCGTTGGAGCTTAAGTATCTGGCCGTGGTAGAATCGGCCTTAAATCCTGTAGCGCTTTCAAGAGTGGGTGCCTGCGGATTATGGCAGTTCATGCTTCCTACAGGAAAGAGCTACGGCTTGGAGATTAACAGCCTGGTAGACGAACGCCGTGATCCGGTTAAGGCAACGGATGCTGCCTGTCGCTACTTTAAAGATATGTATGCTATTTACGGTGACTGGAATTTGGTGATTGCCTCTTATAATTGCGGTCCGGGTAATGTAAATAAAGCCATTCGCCGTTCGGGCGGCAAACGCGACTTCTGGGCGATTTTCCCCTATCTGCCTAAAGAGACACGCTCGTATGTTCCCTTATTTATTGCGGCCAACTATATCATGAACTATTCGTGCGACCATAATTTGTGTGCGATAGAAACTTCGCTGCCGCTGGCAACCGATACGGTTATGGTAAATAACACGATTCATCTGCAACAGGTGTCGGATGTGTTGGGAGCAGATATCGGACAACTTAAAGCGCTCAATCCCCAATACAAAAGAGATATCATACCGGGTAGCTCAACTCCTTCTGTCTTAAAACTTACAGCAGCTCATGCCTATGCATTTGTTACAATGGAAGACTCCATCCGCAAGTACAAGGCCGAAGAGTTTTTAGCAAATCTCATCCCGGATGCTTCCGGCAACGATTCTAAATCGGATACAAAAGAGCGGATCACACACGTAGTAAAGAAGGGCGAGAACCTGTATACGATTTCAAACCTGTATGGTGTAGCCTCGAGGGATGTACGTAAGTGGAACAAGTTAAAATCTTCCAAAGTGGTAAGCGGCAGACGCCTTGTTCTTTATATTGATAACGGAGGAGTACGCCTGGCCGATAAGCCGTCCGCCTCTTCGGAAAAACCAGCTTCCGAACCTGCCTCCAAGTCGACCGCTGCAAAAACACCGGTTGCTGCATCAGGCGATTATATATCCTATAAGGTTAAATCGGGAGATTCGTTATATACCATTTCGAAAAAGTACCCGGGTGTAACTGCTCAGGTAATTCAGGAAACGAATGGGTTGCCTAATTCGGATATCCGTCCGGGACAAGTTCTTAAAATCCCTGTTGTGTAAACTATTTTACTCAGCACTGCTACTTTCTTGCAAATATTTGTATATTTGTACCTATAGTATATTAAAAGGAGGTAGTGGATATGAGTGAAGCAAACGATATATTATCAGCAGATGAACAGCTTATTCAGGAGGAATTTTCTAACCTTCTGAATGACTATCTTAATTCCAATCACAGGAGGAAAGTTGAACGTATCACAAAAGCATTCAATTTTGCTAATCAGGCGCACAATGGAGTGAAAAGACGTTCCGGTGAACCCTACATCCTTCATCCTTTAGCGGTAGCACGTATTGTTTGCAGGGAAATGGGATTGGGTTCCACTTCCATTTGTTCTGCTCTGCTTCACGATGTGGTGGAAGATACCGAATATACCGTAGATGACATCCGCGATATGTTTGGCGAGAAAATAGCACAGATCGTGGACGGACTCACCAAGATATCCGGAGGAATCTTTGGAGAGAAGGCATCGGCACAAGCCGAGAACTTCAGGAAGCTGCTGCTTACCATGAGTGACGATATCCGTGTTATCCTGATCAAGATTGCAGACCGCCTGCATAATATGAGAACGCTCGGTTCGATGTTGCCAGCCAAACAATTTAAGATTGCCGGCGAAACACTCTATCTGTATGCCCCCCTTGCCCACCGGCTGGGCCTTTTTTCCATTAAAACGGAATTAGAAGATCTAAGCTTTAAATACGAACACCCCAAAGAATACGACTTTATTAAGGCGAAGCTCAAAGCAACGGAAGAGTCCCGGAGGGCTCTTTATGATCATTTCGCCGTACCTGTAAACAATAAACTCAGCGCCATGGGGCTTACCTATGAGATGCGGGACAGGGTAAAGTCTGTCTACTCCATTTGGTGTAAGATGGAATCCAAAGGTGTAACGTTTGAAGATATATACGACATCTTTGCCGTACGGATTATTTTCGACCCCATTCCGGGTATCGACGAGAAGAACCAATGTTGGGATATTTATTCGGCTATAACGGATATCTATCGGATTCGTCCGGACCGTATCCGCGACTGGGTAAGCAGACCTAAAGCCAATGGTTATCAGGCTCTACACCTAACCGTAATGGGACCCGACGGACAATGGGTGGAGGTGCAGATCCGAAGCCGCAGAATGGACGACATAGCCGAAAAAGGATTTGCAGCCCATTGGAAATACAAAGAAAATAATGTGGACGAAGATACCGAACTTGATAAGTGGCTGCAGACCATTACAGAGATTCTGGAAAGTCCGGATCCCAATGCACTCGACTTCCTCGATACCATTAAACTGAATCTTTTCTCGTCCGAAATATTTGTTTTCACCCCCAAAGGAGATATCAAAACATTACCTCTCGGCGCTACAGCGCTGGATTTTGCCTATGCCTTACACAGCAACATCGGCTACCATTGCATCGGAGCCAAGGTAAACCACCGCTTGGTCCCATTAAGTCACCCGCTTACCAGTGGAGATCAGGTAGAGGTGCTTACCTCCCGGTCGCAGGAGCCGCAGCCCGAATGGCTCAGCTTCGTTACAACGGCCCGTGCCCGTGCCAAGATTGATGCCGTATTGAAACGTACGCGTAAGGAGATGGCCAAGTCTGGTGAAACAAAAGTAATGAACCTGCTTACCCGATCGGAAGTGGAAGCTTCTGTTGCCAATATCGAAAAGCTGTCTGTCTACTTCGGTTTTGCCAAACGTGATGAGTTCTTTTATGCTGTCGAGAAGGGAGACGTAACCTTGCCCGACAATGTGAAAAAGTTGTTGAAGGAGAAAACGGACAATGTTCTTTTCAAATATGTAAAGCAGGCCTTGGGCGTAACCCCTAAACCGGTTAAAGCACCCGAACCGTTGCCCGACGAGGCTGACAAGAAACCTGCTTACGACAAAACAAAACCCTATGTGTTGAGGGAGGAGGCTTTTGAACGGAATTATGTGATAGCCGATTGCTGCAAACCGATTCCGGGCGATGATGCCTTCGGGTTTGTAAACGACGATGGAAATGTGGTAGTACACAAACGCTCGTGCCCTATTGCCATGCGGTTGAAGAGCAGCTTTGGCGAACGGATCCTTTCTACAGAGTGGAGCAGTCATAAAAACGCCTCTTTTGAAGCAACGCTCGAAGTAAAAGGAATAGATTCCATCGGTGTGCTCAATATCATTACGAAAACCATCTCGGAGCAATTTTCGGTAAATATCCAGCGGCTGACAATCGAAGCCAAAGACGGGGTTTTTGAAGGCAAGATTAAAATGAAGGTACACGATGTGGAAGATATTCAGAAGATGTGTGTAACCCTGGCCAAAATTAAAAATATCAAATCGGTAGGCAGGATTGCCGACTAATAGGATAAAATAAAAACGGGCCGGTTCTTGTTTCAAAAGAGCCGGCCCGCTTTATGTCCTATTGTTTAGAAAGGCAGATCATCAATCGGATTTACCGGTCCAAAGTCGGGAGCGGTAGGTACGGCACCCGTGGCAAAGTTATCCGGGGTGTATCCGGCTGCAGGCATAGCCTGGGCAGCATCGGCACGATCTACTTTCCATCCGTTGATATTGGTATACCATTTACCATTAAACTCCCTGCTTTCTATATCAAAAGAGACGGTAACTTCCTCGCCGGATTGAATGGCATACTGATCGATCTTCTCTCCCCATAAGTTAAAGCATATCTTCTTGGGGTATTGATCATGTGTTTCCAAGATATAATCCTGCTTTTTCCACTCATTTCCACTTTTGCTGGTTCCTCCTTGAATGGGTAGAATAGCAATAATCTTTCCTGATACTTCCATGTTAGTCGCTTTTTATAAATAGGATGCGAATGTACTTATTTTCGCCTTTACGTACTAATTTATTGTCTCCAATTTTTGTTACAGCTTATTCGTTGCCGGGCTGAAGCGCATCAAAGGCCTCTTTTAATTTGTTCAGCTCTTCGCGTATGGCTTTAAGTCTGTTTACAATATCTTCCTGCCGGATAACTGTATCTTTGTTGTCTTTCAGTTTTTGTTTGGCACCTGCCAGGGTGAGTCCTCTTTCCTTTACAAGGTGGTAGATCAGCCGTACGGCATCAATATCCTCCTTGGTATAGAAGCGGGTACCTTTGGCGGTTTTTCTGGGATTGATAATATCAAATTCCTTCTCCCAAAAACGCAGCGTAGACTCATTTACCCCAAAGAGCTGAGCTACCTCGCTGATAGAAGAATAAATCTTGACATCCTTATCTTTTTTAAGTCCCATTTTTGTTTTATTAATCCATTACCTGACCATGATTTTCTGCAATCTGAATCATCCTGTCGTATTCTTCAGGTGTTAGATCCATAAAGTAATACTTGGCAGGGTTGTCGTATTTACCACGTACCATAACCTCGTAATGTAAATGCGGACCGGTAGACTTACCCGTGTTTCCAACCGTACCGATAACTTCGCCGCGGGTAACCTTCTGGCCCACCCGGGCCTTAAACTTATCCAGATGGCCGTAAAGCGTCTCGTAACCGAATCCGTGTTTTATAACCAGGCAATTGCCATACCCCTGTTTCCATGAAGCAAAGGTAACCACTCCATTTCCGGTAGCATACACATCCGTTCCCTTTTTAGCGGAAAAGTCCATCCCTGAGTGGAAGCGGGGAGTACGGTAGATAGGGTCGATACGCATCCCGTAGCCCGAAGCCGTCTGTCGTAAATCTTTGTTGGATATGGGCTGGATGGCAGGGATACACTTCAGCCGTTCTTCCTGATTTTTACCCAGATGGATAAGCTCTTCCAGCGAATTGGACTGGATATAAAGCTGTTTGCTTAACATGTCCATCTTTTGAGTGGTGGAAACCACCAGATCCGGGTTGCTTAACGTAAGCAGATGTTCGTAGCGGTTGGTGCCGCCAAAGCCGGCCTTACGTACCGACTCGGGAATCGATTCGGTCTGAAAGATTGCGCGGTACAGGTTTTCATCCCGAAGCTGAATATCGTTCAATACACTGAGAGCCTCGTTAAGCCGAAGGGATAATACCTCGTATTGTGTTTGAAGCAGCTTGTTCTCCTTTTGCATGAGCGACTCCCTGGGAGACTCCACAGCATATACCATTATAAAGAATATACCTACACCAATCGCGATACCAATGCTCAGATGGCGCAGAACAATAAAAAAGCGATCCTTGGCGGAAGGATAAACCCGCTCGTAATTAAGTGTATTAGGATTATATAAATAGTATGTTTTCCGACTTTTGAATAGTTTCATTGAATATTTATTGCGTGAACTAAGTGCAAAAATAATAATTTATGGTACTTTTGCAAATTGTTTTTCAGAATATTAACGACACTAGAATACAGATTATTGATTATGTTGACAGCAAAAGAAATCCGGGAATCATTTAAATCGTTCTTTGCATCCAAGCAACACCAGATTGTACCTTCCGCACCTATGGTAATTAAGGGAGACCCTACATTGATGTTTACCAATGCAGGGATGAATCAGTTTAAAGATATTATTTTGGGAAATGTGCCCATAAAATATCCCCGTGTCGCGGATTCTCAGAAATGTCTTCGCGTAAGCGGTAAGCATAATGATCTTGAAGAGGTAGGACATGATACGTACCACCACACCATGTTCGAGATGTTGGGAAACTGGTCTTTTGGCGATTATTTCAAGAAAGAGGCTATCAACTGGGCATGGGAATACCTTGTTGAGGTACTTAAGTTGGATCCCAACCGTTTGTATGCCACCGTATTTGAAGGAAGTGCCTCCGAAGGACTGGAGCGCGACAACGAGGCTGCAGGCTATTGGGAACAGTACCTGCCTAAAGACCGTATCATCAACGGAAATAAAAAAGATAATTTCTGGGAAATGGGCGACACCGGTCCTTGCGGTCCCTGTTCTGAAATACACGTTGATATCCGTCCGGACCACGAACGTGCCGAAGTAGACGGATTGACACTGGTTAATCAAAGTCATCCGCAGGTAATTGAAATATGGAACCTTGTATTTATGCAGTTCAACCGTAAATCAGACGGCTCACTGGAATCGTTGCCTGCCAAGGTAATTGATACCGGTATGGGTTTCGAACGTCTTTGTATGGCTTTGCAAGGTAAAATTTCGAATTACGATACCGATGTGTTCCAGCCCATTATTCAGCATATCGCTTCGATGGCGGGAGTTGCTTACGGCCAAAACAACCAGCAAGATATTGCTATGCGTGTAATTGCTGACCATATCCGTACCATCGCTTTCTCAATTACAGACGGTCAGCTGCCATCCAATGCAAAGGCCGGCTATGTAATTCGTCGTATTCTTCGTCGTGCCGTTCGCTACGGCTATACTTTCCTGGGCCGTCGCGAAGCATTTATGTATCAGCTGCTGCCTACTCTTATCGAGGTGATGGGCGATGCTTATCCGGAGTTGCAGGCACAGAAAACCCTGATCGAAAAAGTAATCAAGGAGGAAGAAGAATCTTTCCTGCGTACGCTGGAAACCGGTATTCGTTTGCTGGATAAGAAGATTGACGAGGCTAAAGCAGCTGGCAAGAACATTATCAGCGGGGTGGATGCCTTTACACTGTACGATACCTTTGGTTTTCCGTTAGACCTTACCGAACTTATTCTTCGCGAAAACGGGATGGAGGTAAACATCGACGAATTTACAGCCGAGATGCAAAAGCAGAAAGACCGTGCACGTAATGCTGCCGCCATCGAAACTGGCGACTGGGTTATTGTGAAGGAAGGCGACAGTAAATTTGTTGGTTACGATCAGTTTGAATGTGATGCCGAGATTTTGCGTTACCGTAAAATCAAACAGAAAAATAAAGAACTATATCAGCTTGTACTGGATGTAACTCCTTTCTATGCCGAAATGGGTGGACAGGTAGGAGATTCAGGCTGGCTTATCTCGGACGATGAGCAGCTTGATATTATCGATACAAAGCGCGAAAACAACCTGGCGGTTCATCTGTCAGCTAAATTGCCTAAAGATATTACGGCAACCTTCACCGCTAAAATCAATACGGAAAAGAGAATCCAGTGCGAGTGTAATCACTCTGCCACCCACCTGTTGCACGAAGCTTTACGCGAAGTGTTGGGCGACCATGTTGAACAGAAGGGTTCATATGTATCTCCGGAATCATTACGTTTCGACTTCTCTCACTTCCAGAAGGTAACCGACGAAGAGATCCGAACTGTTGAAAAGCTGGTGTCGGAAAAGATCCGTTCCAACTTCTCATTGGAGGAACACCGTTCCATGCCGATTGCTCAGGCCAGAGAAATGGGAGCTATGGCATTGTTCGGCGAAAAGTACGGCGACGAAGTGCGTGTGGTTAAGTACGGAAGTTCGGTGGAGCTTTGCGGGGGAACTCACATCCCGGCCACCGGAATGATCGGTGCGTTTCGTATCGTAGCCGAAAGCTCCATTGCAGCCGGTGTACGTCGTATTGAAGCCGTTACTGCCCAGGGAGCCGAAAACTACCTGTATGCGCAACAAGATTTAATCCGCGAATTGCGCGGTATGATGAATAACATTCCGAACCTGACACAGGCTATCAAGAAAACAATCGAAGAAAGTTCCGAACTTAAAAAGCAGGTTGGCGAATTCCTGAAAGAAAAGGCGGTTGAACTTAAAAAACGTCTTATAGAAGAAGCCCCTGAAAAGCAAGGTGTAAAGGTGATTGTATTCCGTGGAAGCGGAAGCTCCGAAATAATGAAAGATGTGGCATTCCAGATCCGTGGCGAGGTAAAGGGTAAATTCCTGTTTGTTGCCGGTGTGGACGAAGGTGCTAAATGCCAGCTTCAGGTGATGATAAGCGACGAGTTGGTTGCCGAAGGACTTGATGCAAGCAAGCTGATCAAATCGGGAGCCCAATTCATCAAAGGTGGTGGCGGCGGTCAGCCTCACTATGCTACGGCCGGAGGAAAGGATGTTAACGGACTGGCTGATGCAGTGAATGCCATTGTAGAAGCAGCCGGATTAAATTAAGAACTATGGCGGCTCAGAACGTAATAATATGTAAGAACTTACAGTCGGAGTTACAGAATTTTCTCCAGTCGGTAAAGTATGACAAACTATTCGTGCTTACAGATTCCAATACATTGGAACTCTGTTTGCCGATGCTGAAGGAGGTTCCCCAATTGCAGGGAGCACCGGTCATTACGGTAGAGGCAGGAGATACCAATAAAAATATTGAACAGGTAACAGCAATCTGGATGCGCCTTTGCAACGAAGGTGCATCCAGAAACTCGCTGCTGTTAAATGTGGGAGGCGGCATGATCACCGATATGGGTGGTTTTGTGGCAGCTACATTTAAACGCGGGATACATTCTGTAAATGTGCCAACTACACTGATGGCTTCCGTGGATGCCGCAGTAGGAGGGAAGACCGGTATAAATTTTAACGGACTTAAAAACGAGATAGGCTCTTTTTATCCTCCGTTGTGCGTGCTGATCGATTCGTCTTTTCTGAAGACGTTAGACCGGGACAACCTGCTTTCGGGTTATGCCGAGATGGTGAAGCATGCATTAATTAGCAACATGGAAACCTATCGTGCCATCCTCTCATTTGATCTGGACCGGGTAGATTATACGCTGCTGAATCAGATGGTAGCTCAATCTGTAGCGGTAAAGGAGCGGATTGTGGAGGAAGATCCCAAAGAGATGGGCATACGCAAGGCCCTGAATCTGGGACATACCGTTGGTCACGCTTACGAAAGCTTATCTTTCAGAAAGGGAAGACCCGTATTGCATGGGCATGCCGTTGCCGCCGGTTTGGTAAGCGAGCTATATCTGTCTTACAAGAAGTGTGGTTTCCCCATGGAAAACCTGTCGCAGGTGGTATATTATCTGAAGAAATATTATCCCCCGTTTTTCTTTAATTGCGACGATTACGAGGCTTTGTACGAGCTTATGACGCACGATAAGAAAAACGAAGGAGGTATTATTAATTTCACCCTGCTTTCTCAAGTAGGTGAGGTTCAGATCAATCAATCGGTAACAAAAGAAAAAGTACTTGAGTCGTTCGATTTTTACCGCGAAAGTTTTGGCATTTAATAAAAAACCACTACTTTTGCACCCGTAAAGATTACTCGGGGTGTAGCTCAGCCCGGTTAGAGTACGCGTCTGGGGGGCGCGTGGTCGGACGTTCGAATCGTCTCACCCCGACTAACTGATAATTAAGCACTTACATTAAATTGTAGGTGCTTTTTTTATGCGCATATCTAAAGCTTTTCTAAATCTATTGACAAAACATAATAGAAAAAGCCGGAGGAATATCCCCCGGCGATTTACTACTTACACAGGATTATCAACACTACATTGATTACGTATTAATAATCCTGGTTACTTCACTTTCCCGGTACATCGTTTTTGAACCGATTTTAATTTGAGTTAATTCTCCTCGCTTGGCCATGTTATACACCGTCATTTCGGATACCCTCAAAGCTTCTGCGACTTCCTTTGTTGTTAGCATGCGCTCTTCGAACCTCTTTCGAAGAGGCTCGAAGCGTTGCTCTAAGGCCTTGTCAACGGCTTCAGCGATTACATTCTGAAATTCCGTGACAGACATTGTAATGACAATAGTACTTTCCATAACATCTTTTTAATAATAACATTCGTTTAGTCATTCAGTTGCTCTCTTAGGTCGTCTGCGATAAGTACAAGGATCATGTCAATGCATGCTCCAATGTGATCACTAAAATCATCAGGTTCTGTTATATATCTAACATTTGTTTTTTCAGAGAGGCAGTTCGATTGATTTTTAAATGCCTCATTTACTTCTTTTAGCTGTATTAGCATTTTCTTTAGTTCAGAGTTAACCATTAATTCTCCCACAGTTTCAGGGGTATAACCACACTTCAATAACTCAATAAACTCACCAGCTGTAAGGTCTTTAACAAAACGATTTGAATTTTCCATTTGTAAATTATTTAACTTGACTTAAAATATCATCAACTATAAGACCGCTTACCAAACTCATTGCTTCAACAATATGCTCAGTAAAGTCACTTGCAATACCATATTGCTCTTTTAGCGACACGTCTTGAATTCTAACAGATTCATCAGCTATAATTCCAATAAGTTCATTCATAGTAAATAGAGCATTTTCTAACTTTTGACTAATGATTAATTTCCCCATAGTGTTTTATTTTTAATTAGTAAATAAATTCGTACAATTCCAAGCAAACCAGGAAAGAGAAACAATTAGAGTGACTGGGTTTCCGCAGAACATCATTAATAAAAACAGACTGACTAACCATCTATGCACATTCTTTTTCTCCATTTCAATCATTATTAAAAGTGTTGTTAGCATAGTAATTCACTAAAGTTGTAGTCAGATAGTTTAGACTAACCGGAATAGAGGCTTTTTCAGGCATCATTTTGCGTAACCTGACCAGATTATTCATTCTTTCAACTTTCTTTCTCTCATCAGCCCACGCTAGCTTTAAACATTCTGCAAACGTATAGATATGTCTCCTGTATGATTTGCCAGCCTTGAACATTGACCATGCTGACTTCATAATATTACTTTTGTTGAATGTAGCTTTCATGATTGTAATGTTTAAATGTTTTATTTTGATGCGAATGTAACGCTATATCATTACGGTTCAAAATAAAAAGAAATATTTAACATTACTTTAACATAGTTATCGTAATGGAGTATCATTACATGTTTGAAAAAAGAATAAATTTGTACTGTAAATAAAATATTACAATCATGACATTAAGAATTAAAGAAGTTATTAAAGAGAAGGGGTTGACAATTCAGTCTATAGCCGACACTATGGGCATTAATCGGGTTAACTTATCTAATTCAATTAATGGTAACCCAACTGTAGAGACTCTGGGTAGGATTGCTGAGGTATTGAATGTTCCTATTCAGGAATTGTTTGCGAGTCCTAATACGGAGATCTATGGCCTTATTCAATTTAGGGGAGCTACTTATCGTATTGACAGCGTTGAGGCGCTTGAGCAGCTTCTTTCGGAGGTTAAGAAGGGGTAGTTTTGAAGGAATATAAAAGTATAATAAAAGGAGTATAGAGATGCACACCTCATATACTCCTTTTATGTATATCAATCTAATTTGCGTATAGCCATTCCCGTGATAAAATACCCTGTTACACTTGTTCCATATTGATTAGTAGATATGATTGGTTCTATGTTTAAGTTTATAATCCCGTTACCACCTTCCTCCATAGCTCGATCGCAGATCTCCTTCAAAGCATCGTTCTGTTTTGCCATTTTAAAATCTCCATATTTGACCTTTGATGTGGTCCTGCCATCGCCTTTATAGATATCATCATTAGGAACAGCTTTTGATTTAATCCCTGTTACAATGTACCCGCTTTCAACTTTGGCACTTACACTACCAATAGCCTTGTAATCGAAGCTAACGGAGTTCGACTCAGTAATGAAGAAACCCTTTGATGTGTAAGCGGTGTAGTCAAGGATTGCGGATTCTTGTACATAAGGGTACTTAGGTAGAACACTGCAGCTTGTTGTCATTAACGCTGCCAATACAGTCAAAACAAATAATTTTTTCATAACGTACAAATTTAAGTATTCTCAAATATCTAAATAATAATTTAATATCAATGTGTATGCATATGCTTTTTGAATTTCCGATGAAACTATTTATCATTATGTATACAGAATATACAATATGATAAATAGTTTAACCTAAATTCAATCTGCTATCTCGTCTTCGGATGATGCAAGTGGGACACCAGTGCTGATTACTTGCACCTGAATAGTTGCTGCAATAGGAGAACCTCCAGACTCGATATCCATCTTATCGGTGAGTCCGTTAATCCTTGATACGATGTTAGCATTATAAGCGCCTACCATCGCACCCTCAAGCTGGTTAGTTTCAATGATTTGCTTTATGCGCGTAATGATGTACGAATAATCTTCGTCATTTGTATGTGTGAATGTATCAGTTGAATTCGATTCAGACTGTTTATTTACACTTTGAGCAAGCTGATACAGGAACTTTTCTCCACATCCTAGGAACATACAAAGACCAGAAATTGTGTACGGTCGTTGCGTTGGTGTTGTTTCAACTTCTTTGCTTCTACCTTTCTTCTTTGTCTTCTCGATCCTCCATGGGTTAGAATCACACCATGCGAAGTATTCGCAAGCAGCCTCCCATAGTGCTTCTGATGTGGGGAATTTTCTCTCTTTGCCATTCTTAGACCTTAACCTCCAAAATTGATTTTTCTTAGGTGCTGCCATATTCTTTGATATTTAAAGTTTAATTTACTTATTTGGATAACATTATATTTTTCACTCTTTGAATAAGGATGAATTATTTACTTCACTCATAATCCCTTGATGCATTTACCTGTTACCTCCTTGATGGGAACCTCGAACGTTATGCCGGTTACATTGACATCTAGCATGTCATAGACAACACGATAAGGCAGCTTTCCTCCGATCGGGATAACCGGCTGTGTTCTGCTATGGGATGCGCACCGGCTTGAACTTGCGCCACTTGTTTTTAGCATTAATACATAATACACCAACTTCGGCAGTTTCAACATTAAGCCCATCATATATGGCTAATGTATTCCTTACCATAGTTGGATTAATACTTGCTGGCAATATTTTATATATATTCATAACTATACTATTTGTTTTGCTTGTATTAATAATTTGATACCGTCTTTTGTTACAGTTGCACCGGAACAGTTCGTTATAAATGCAACGTAATTAGATCCATTATTCAGGATAGTTACTACCAATCCGGTCCCAGCCCAGGTAGCCGGGTTAATGAGTATGTTTCCGGTTACTGATTTGGTCGTACTAGCTGGGAGGAATGGTAGTTGTAAGCTCATAACCTCGGTGTTTAATAGGCTGCCTGTCCCGATTGGCATCTCGGCCGTTATATCTCTTACCGCACTATCTGTGTATGTAGTTGTATTGGTATAATGCCTACCGTTTAGGTTGACTACACCCGCGTTATTATGCAGGGATTGTCCGGTCTTAACCACCCCATACAGTAAGCCCGTAGCTACCGGAAGGTCGTCAGGCGGAGTGCCGTTAAGCGCACCAGCCACAACGGGCCCATCGGAGTATACAGCGACGGCGTTCACGTTCTTAGCGTTCCAGTCGACTGTTTTTAAATTACTATTAGATGCATTCCAAAGCAATATCCACCCATTCCAAGCTGACGAACCTATTTTTCTTCGTGTCCAAACCCTATCATCAGCCCAATTATAATACATCTGTACGGCCGAATTTGCATCCCAATTGTAATGTGTCACATGAGCCCCAAGAGCAGTCGCCCCAGATGGAATGTTGTATGCACCATCAAACACAATATACATCCCTGTTCGGATAATACTGTTTAAATTGTTTGATGTACTTATGATGCGAGGAAATGCAGTCTCATGGTAAGTATCCAAAGTATCCGCATCCAGCCCGCTGCCCGAGCCGTCGTTCCCTTCGTACCAAACCTTCTGACCTAACACAGTTATCGGGTTTGTAAAGTTACCGCCGGATGTTGGCATATAGTTATGTTGGTGGCTGGTTATTATCCCGGTCAACACAGCTTCTACCATCGCCTTTGTTATGGCGGTCAGGTACTGGCTATGTGTATGGCCTGCCAGAGCCAACGTCTTAATTATAGAAGCGACGTTGAGCTCTACCGACTGTCCGGCGACCTCGGTGCCCCAAGCGACAGACGTTCCACCACTAGAGACAGCATATATCTTACCTGTAACAGGATCGAGTTTAATGGTAACACCGTCCAGCTTAACAACCCCATAGAGCAAATCTGTAGCGACAGGTAGATCTTCGGGAGGAGTACCGTTAAGCGCACCAGCCACAACGGGTCCCGGGCAGATAACCGAATTATGTACGACGTCGGAGGTTTTACTAAGCCCTTGATCTATCAAATCCAAAAAGGGCTTGTTCGGGTGGTCGTGAAATGTAGGCTTCCACTTCTTAGCCTGTCCACTTCCGAGGTCTACGGCGATCTTGGAACCGGCGGGTAGTGGACCGACCGTTTCGTCCAGTTCGCGGATAAGCTTTCCCGTACCTGTCAAATCTGGATTGTAAAGGGCTACGACGTTCGTATCGAACAGAAGCGGTATCGCCTCATCAGCTAATATCACATCGCCCAATATGCCCTCTGTAACCTCTACGCCGTCCAGCATGGCCATTGTAAGGCTACATGAGCCTGTATAGGTATAATCACTTACTTTCATAAGCATAAACCTGTTTACTCCATCGTGTACCGGTTTTGAAAAGTCCAGGGTACGTATAAATGACTCGGGTAGTACAGCATTATAGGTTACTACTCTCTGGTTCTCCGCAAATACACCCTTATACCCCTGCCAGTACGTCCCATAAAGCGTAGCCCAGTCGAGTGCTTCGAATCCGAACACCGAAACAGTCACCGACCTAGTAGCCGACTTAGATGTATGGTCATCGATCACACGTATCGTAGTCGTACCAGATTGCGATATGGCTATTGCTGTATCTTCTCCTACAAACTCAAATCTGCCATCTTCGTCACGTCGATATAAAGCCATATCTCTTCCGGCGGTGAATGGCAATTCTACCACGGTGGTAGTAGTTTTGTTATAGGTATTAGCTGCAAAGTGGATCGCGTCCGTATTGTCCGCATAGGTCAACACGTTGTCGGCTGTGAGCCCGTGTGAGAACTCCACTCTTCTGGAGCTCCGGTCGTTTATAAATTGCGATATGTCAATCGTATCAGAACTATTTATAACATCGTCTATGCTGAACACCTTAACGGACGTTCCACTTGTTTGGGCTTGTAGGGCAACCATGCTAAATAAAGCCGTTATGAAGTCAATACAGCCAATATCTGGCAGGTTTTCGCGGATTGGATAGTCAAGTAGATAGCCTGTATCGGTGTTATCGGTTGCTACCTCGTTAAGGTCGATAGCAATATCGCCGGATATCGTAGCGTTGGTTAGCTGGTAGCTGTTAAACACAGTCACGCGATCGCCTGCCTGCAAATCCGCCGTTACGTCAAACACATTGTTTGAGTTGATAGGGTACTCTGAGTAATACAATGTCTCATAGTTTTCCACCAAAGCCCCATTACCATCACGCTCATAGGTGAGGTTAAGCATAAGACGGAACTTGCCATTATATAGCTCTGAGCCACCTGCCGAACTGCTGGTTCGTATGTAACCGAATATCCGGTACCTACCATCCTTCGGAATGTACAGGCTGCTAAACGGGTTATCTGTACCGCTTTGGTTGATAAGCAAATCGTAAGGCGCCACTATTGTACCCGACTGTTTAAAGTTCCTCATAACGTCGCGCACGTTAAGAACCGGATCGTAGTTTGAGTAGGAACCATATCCCCTGTATGTCAAAGCCGCGTCTATAGTGTCATTGCCCTTCGTTGTCGGCAGCATTAACCAGATGTTCTGTATCTTGTTCCAGTATGTCTGTCCAATTGTCAGCCCAGGTAACAGAGCGGCCAAAAGGTAAGACGCCCGGACAGCCGGACGGAAGCCCCTCGCGTTATAGTTCATTATGCCATCCGTACCGGCCGATTTATATCCGGTATCCGTTACCCACTTAAAATCGTTATCCTCGGATGTCTCAAATCGGGACGGGTCCCAACGCATTACCTTCGTAATTTCCAGATCGCGCAGCTTGCGCCCGGAAAGTGCTGTTAATCTATCGTTGGTGTTCCAAGTAATTACAACGTTGATTGTATCTGTTACGTCTATAACAGTCAGCTTGCCAGAGTCAAATAATGGTACTCCGTTGCGTATCACCATACATGTGTGTACCTTGTGTGGGGAATCTGTCATAGAGCCGGGTTCGGTCATGAATCCGAAGGCTTGCAAGTTCACAGCAGATTTTGGGAGGTTGACTGTCCAACTACCTGGTATAAAAATAGCGGCCATGTTTGACGGGTCGCTGATCGCGTACTCCAGTGTAACACCGTTTGCCTCTCCTAGGTCTAACAGGGTATCACCTAAATAAACTTTATCGTTCAGTATCATAGTACTCGTTTTATTTTAAGGACAAAAGTTTCGTAATCTGTTTGGATGTTAACATGTGAGCGTAATACCTCGACATCATGCCATACACCGTCTATTAGTAAGGACACAAACGGGCTATTATAGATCTCTGCCAGACTGATGCGCGTATCTCGTGTAACTAGATCGGTGTGCAGAGTGGCCAGATAATAGTTTGAGTCAATAGCCTGATATGTTGTTCCGTCAATTAGCATGGTTTGCACCTTTTCAGATCCAATTTCTCGCTCCTTAACGCTAAACTCGTATGACGTTAAGTTTCCTGTTTTGCTGATATATCGGGCAGTAACTTTACAGCCAATATCGAAGGTTAGCGCTGAAGCATATATCGCCGTAAATGATCCTGACCCTGTAGTCGTTCCTCCGAATGATGCCGACCACGCTATTGACTTACTCGTCGTTCCAGCCTTAAGATCCGACATAGTAAACGCCTGAAGTAGTATATGGGCCACGTTGATAACCAAGGAGCCTGATGCAGGGACTGTAATCCGGAAGACAACATTATTAATTGTTAATAGATGTAGGCCTGCTTCTGTCAACGTGAAGTATATGTTATCCTTTACGTATACATTTCCTGTTGGTGCAATTACTGCCATGATACATTGATTTTAATTGATTCAACCTCTTGTTTCATTATCGCTGTTATCCGCTTGTGTATAGCTTCTAAAGCCTCTTTTATCACCTTGCTTACAGCATGGGAGAACGTCTCTTCCACACTCTTTTTCTTTCTTTCTACGCTCATTGCTTCTTGTTATTCACAATTATAACTTTACCCATTCTTTCAACGATCCTCTTAACTTTTAATCTTGAAAACTTATACTTTTGGGAAGTATGCAGTACGGCTGCTTTATTGCTTCCCAATTCGTGTAGTACGTTAATAAAATCCTTATAAAGTTCAAGATAGACTATGTCATCAATCTTAATACCGTTTCTTATGATAGTCTGGATTGGCCCCTTTAGTAACTCAATAAATTCGTATGCCTTCATACCTTCATTCCTCCTTCCACTACTGACGCCCTACGCTGTTTATCTGTCACCTCTCTTACGTCCACAATAGGAGCGGGGATCTTCTCGTTAGCCTTTGCCAGCTTATCGGCCAGCTTGTCTATAAATCCATCATCAAGGCCCTGATTTTTATTCTCTGCCTGCTGTCTGGTCTGCATGGAGTAGATGGTAGAAACAGCTCCTTCAAATGGGACTGAGGACTCTCCTCGGCTATTAACGGACCGTCCGGCAGATGACATAACGCTATTGGAAGATGATGTTCCTACAGAGGTCGTATTCGCGATACCACCAGATCCACCGGATGAACCTGGCTTAGGCACCTTAAGACTTTTAACAATTTTGGTAGCCTGTGCTATGTTGGCCATTACCGCTCCGATCGTTGTGGCTATGGCGATTATGTTTGCAGGGAAAGGACCGGCAGATTGAGCTGCTGCCACACCCTTCGCGATAGCTTCTGCAGTAGCCAATCCGATATTAAACAAAGCGATCATCTTGGCCAATGATGCAAGTTTTGAGTTTTCCTCTCCGAACGCTTCGAGTACCTGCTGGAACCCATGGCCGATGGCCTGTGCTGCCTGTAGCTTTACCTCTACGGCTTTCTGTTCTGCATCATTGGATGCTTTTGTGGCATCGTCCAGCTTCTTTTTGTTAGTAAGCAATGCGTTGGTGTAGGCTTCGTCAGAAGCGTATAGAGCCGACTTGGTTGCTGCATCCATGTTCAGGATGGCATCGTATTCAGCCTGCGCCTGCTGTACCTTAAGATCGTATTCCTGCATCGATCCATCACGCGTCCTGAGTAGCCTGTTCTCCCATTCAAGTCTTAGCTGTTCAGCTTTCTCCTCTGCAGTCTTCTTCGTATCTTCAAGTCTCTTTTTAACAAGCGCTTCCTCGTCTGCTATTTGCTTTTCGATACTCTCCTGGCTGATTACCGCAAGTTCCTGCGCACGTAGCTGATCCGATAGGATAATCTGGTCGTTGAGTGCCTTGCGTGCATCTACAGTGAGTTTTTTCTCTGTATCAAGCCTTTTCTTTAGGTCTGAAATCTGGCGATCATATTTTACGTTGATCTGCTCTGTCTGCTTGATAAGCCCTTCCGTAAGAAGTTCAAGAGCCATGTCCTCTGCCTGTCGCATTGCGTCCATCTCTGTCTTCTTAGCTTCTGCTATGGCTGCTGCTCGTTCCTTTGCCTGTGCGATGGCAGCATCATTTCGCGCCTTCTCTTCGGCTGCTATCTCGTTACGTGCCGTATTTTCCTGCTCAAGAAGCTCCATGGTCTTAGAGAAGTATTCCTGCTTTGCCCGGTATACATCAGCTTCCAACTTGGCCAGCTCATCATTGGTATCTTTGTTGTTCTCTGCCCAGCTTGACTCTGTCTTCAACACCTCAAGCCTGCGCTCTGCAAGCTCTACATTGCGTTTGCTGGCCTGCTCCTCGATAGCATTGGCTTCCTTTACAGCTGCCAGACGCTCCTTGGCTGTGTTGTTTTCTTTATCCTTCGCCTGCTTTCTTAACTCCGCAACACGTAGGGCATCCTTCGCATTCTCAACCTCATTGGTACGTGCCTGCTTATCGATATCTGCCTTTTCTTTGGCAATAGCAATAGCTTCCCTATTTTGAGCGTTTACCTCTTTGAGCTGCTCACCTATAATTGGAAGACGTTCGCCCATCTTCATAGCCCAGTTTAGCATCCTTCCGCCTGCTTCAACGAAAGAGAGGATCTGGCCAACTGCACTCTGTAGCACGGACAGCAAACCGTCCATCATCCTCTTGAATGGTGCCAACACGACGTTCCAGCGGTTGGTAGCATCTTCTGATGATTTGATTGTCTTAGCTATTAAAGCGATGACCGTAGCCAACACTCCAAGGATTGCAACAACCGGATTCATGGATAGGCCTAACATCTGTGTGTTCATTGCACCCAGTGCTCCGGTAGCGCCTGCGGTGGCAGAAGTAGTAAGGCCCATACTCCCGGCCAGCTTGGCGATCATCTCTCCAAACTTACCTGTACCGGCAACTGCATCGATAATGGATTGCTTGTAGTTACCTACATTTCGCTGGTAGAGCTGTATCTCTTCTTCACTTCCTTTCAGCGCATCTGTTATCTCGTTTATCTTGTTCTTAAGAGCAATACCATCCGCGCTCTGTCGCTCAGCAGCTGGCAGCATTTTGTACCGCTCTGTAAGAATAGATAACTGGGCTTGCATTTGCTTGATTGATCCTGTTTTCTCTTTATCTACCTTTAATGAGTTTTGCACTGTTCTTCCCCATGTAGCTGCTGCTTCGTTAGCATTCTTCATCTGTGCTGTGTTGGCAGCCGTCTGAATGTTATACTCCTCCTGTGATATCTTTCCCTCTTTCAGCTCCTTCTTTAGGTCTGCATTGGCTTGCCTGAACCTGTAAGCCTCCGCGCGGTACTGTGCCATCAGCTTGACTGCTTCGGAGTAGTTGGTTTCTATCTCTATAATTATCTCTTGATTGTCTTCCATGTTTTTGTTATTTTATAGGGGTTAAATTAGAAAGTAAACTTATATTCATGTCAATTGACATAATGATAAGTAGATCGTATTTGATCTTGTTATCATGAATAGCCTTTTTGATGAGGCGTTCTTTCATTGCGAATTCATAAAAAAGCATCAGATCCAAACCCTTATCGGTTGACAAGTACTCATTTAATGAGCCTTTGAATCCGATTATCTCCATTACATCATTGCTATTTACGTACGCTTCACCGGTGATACGACTGATATACACTCTGGCTTTAGTGTTGCCGATGATTTGATGATAGTGTTTAAATAATAGATCTTTCACTAAGAATGAATAGCCAGAGCGCAGGCCTTCCTCTTTTCTAGTTGGAGTTCGATACCAAACAAAAGGCACCTTGATTTTATTGAAAATCAAAACAGGAGTATAGGTGTAATCGTTATTAATTCTTATCATGTACATATGTATTTATATGATTATTTACTTAAAACAGTTGTCTCAAATCCCATCCGCCTCAGCTCTCCATGTCTATACTGCTGAAGTGGAACTGCTTTGTATTCTGTTAGCCTAACCTCTACAAATAGCGCATTACCATCCTTCAGGCATAGGAGATTTGGAATCCCTTTTTTATTTGTTTCAATTAGCCATATCACATAGTACCCTTCCTCTTCGTACCGTTTAATGATATCTTCGGTTGGGTTCAATGACCTATGGCTCTGTTTATTGTTTATCCTCATAGCTCAATGTGTTAAAAAGGAAGAGTGTCATTTGAATCGATAGAAGAATCTGTTTTAACTTGATTTGCCGGTAACGTTTTATTATTTTTTGAGTTGGTGGTATCATAAATCTGAGTTAATGACTCGTTATATCTGAATGATATTAACCCAACCCGGCCATCTCGTTGTTTTGCCAGACTTAATACGCCTAACCCCTTTTCAGCTTTAGAATCATAATATTCCTCTCTATGGACAAATATTATTATATCAGAGTCCTGTTCTATTGCTCCGGATTCGCGCAAGTCGGCCATGACTGGTATTTTTTTATCTCTACCTTCACAGTTGCGGTTAATTTGTGATAAAAGAATTACAGGAACTTCAAGCTCTTTCGCCATCACTTTTGCTGCTCTACTTGTTTGAGCCACTTCATTTTCCCTGTTATAAGCTCTATTATCAGATCTCACATCCATCAGCTGTAAATAGTCAATTAGGACTAAATCAAGACCATACTTTTGCTTAATGTTCCGGCAGCGAGCTTTTACCTGCTGGATGTCTATATTTGAAGTTTCGTCTATCTTGATATTCAACTTCGACACCTTACCAACCGCCTCACAATATTCAGCTTCTTCTTTAGGTGATAGCCTTCCTGCTTTAAGCATCTCGGTTGAAACATTGCATTCCGAAAGTATTACACGTTGTGCTAGAGATACGGTTCCCATTTCAAGCGAAAATATAGCCACCTTCCGACCTTGTAATGCCGCTACTTTAGCGAAATGCAGTAGCATTGCTGTTTTTCCCATTGCTGGTCTTGCAGCCAAAATAATGAGTTGTCCTGGCTGCCATCCTCCAGTAAAAAAATCCAACTTGGATAGTCCTGTTTGAATACCGGTGCTGGTTCCTGATTGTGCTGCTTTCTTTCGCTCTTCATATTCCTTTACTGCATTACGTGAAGCTTCAGACATATCAGTCCATTTTGAACCAAACGATGTTTTTTCCATTACAGTTTCAATATCTTTTATTGATTCTGCAATAGCGTCCGAGATGTCTATGGTTCGGTCTATCGATTTAGCGGTAATTTCCATACCGGCTTGTAGTAATTGTCTGGAAAGCCATAGTTCATGTAAATGGAAAGCGTATTCTGAGATGTTAGCGGATGACGAAATGGATGTAGTAAGGTCCGCCAATTCATAACTACCTCCGATTTCATCAAGACTTCCGGTCCGTTCGAGTTCATGCATGACTGTTAAAAGATCTATCCTCACACTACTTTTGTGTAAGGTATCTATTGCCTTGTATATTGTCGCATACTTTGTAATATAGAATATATCCGGATTGAGTATCTGGGCTACTTCATATATAGCATTGCTCGACAATAAAAGACACGCGATTATAGTCTTTTCGGTGATCTCGTCATGAGGAAATACTAACTGCTGCATCTGTTGTGTTTTCTTTGCCATCATTTTATTTATTTACAGTTGGTAGATTGTTAAATAATTCATCTAGATCTGGCATGCTTTGATTGATTTCTTGCCTCTTAGAGCTTGATTCGTTAGATAATACATTATCATTCCAAACTTCTTGGTTTATGTAAGTTTCGAAGTTTTTTCGATATTGCTTATCCGGAGTAGCTTTCACATACTCAGGGATGTGTTTTAAAGCAAGAGCTTTGTTCGGGTTGGATAGTCTACCCCATTTGGCTTCGCTTGTTTTCCGATTTCCCTTTTTTCCATATTGTTCCCAAACATTTTCGAAAGAAAACTCAGCCGGTGAATCTTTAGATTCGCTATTATATTTAGTATTCTTATTTACTTTACTTTCCTTTACTAGCGATCGCTGTGTTGTCGCATTGCGATCGCATTGCGATGAATTAGAATTTTCGTTTAATCTCCATCGAGTTATATTGCCTTTTTTACCTGCCTCTGATTTCTTTCTTCTCTTCTCTTCGAGTGGGAGCATTCTTCTTATTAGGCTTTCAGATAAGAAGACACTATTGTCCTCAACTGTAAACAATTCGTATTTACTTACTACAGTATTTACTTTCTCGACGGAGGTATTATATCTCCTTGCAAGAGCAGGGAGTAAAGCCACCGGATATCGATATCCAGGCTGGTCTCTTAATATTTCAATTAAAATCCAATAGATTCCATACCCTTCACAACCTAATTGCTCAATAAGCAATACACACTTAGGATCATCTTTTGCATTGCTGTCGTGCGGGAAATAATATGCATCCTTCATAACTTGCTTTTTTGTTCGACTACAATACTATACTTCTTTACTAATCCATTGTGTACTTCCCGGAAGAACTCTTCAGAAAGTCCAAGAATACTATCTTTATCCCTTTGTGCTGGATTAGATGTGCGGATAACTCTAGAGAGCAACTCTTCTGCACATAGTCCTTTCAGGCTATCATCTCCTTCGATGTAGAAATTAAGAGTTAATTGAATATAACTCTTCTTGACAGGGACCTTTCTTTTTGTTTGCTGATTTTGGTGGGGATCTTTCATCATTTGCCCCCTTTCCTTCTGGTGAGTTGTTCGTCCTTTTCCTTTATGAATTCATCGGTTGTTTGAATCCGATTGGATAACAACCACTCAAGAACTTCACTCTTTTTGAAGAGAACTGTTTTCCCCTTTTTGTAGTGAGGGATACTTCGTTCACATACATATTTGTTGATTGTAGCCATCTTGAAGCCGGTCAAGCAACAGCAAGCTTGCTTATTCATAACTTCTGGAATATCTGAAAGCTCGTCACTTGTTGCTTTATCCTGGGAGAGGAAGGATGGTAGTAATTCCTTAAGCTGCCCAACTGTCAATGCTGCTATAGGAGTGTTGTCTGAAATGTTAAAATCCATATTTGCAATGTTTTAATGTTACTACTTCCGGGCGTCCCCAGTTTTGAGATTAATCACATTGCAAATATGAATTCAAATAGAAAATAATAAAAACAAATCACGTTGCAGTATATTGCACTGCAACAAAGTGCAACGGTTTACAATTTAAATCTTGTTATATACATGTTTATTCCCCAATCCCTGTTGTATGCTTCTTTTGTTTTTGAGTTAGTTTCATCAAGGTATGGTTTAAAATATTTAACTACTCCTTGCCTCCCAATTTTGCTGCCAATTAGTTTCCCAACAGCAATTATTAATGGCTCATGCGCTTCGGAATTAAGATTTATATACCCAAGGTTATGTAGGGCTAATAAAGGAACAGCTATACTTTTACCGACACGAATAGTCTTATCTTGACGAATCATTTCTATAATACGCTCTTTATCACACCCTGTTAAATAGTCTTCAAATTGTAAGATTTTACTTTCAGGGTTATTCGATTTATCTTCATTGATCGCCTTTGCATCTTTAATAGGTTTCATTACCTTTTTAGCCTCTTGTCTTACTGGTTCGGATTTATCGGAATCTATACCTTGATTTGAATAAAATGGATCTACGTAAAGAATGTCTTCTTCATAAAACAGCTCTTCGTGCTTTGCTAATATAGAGGAGATATCAATCCCGTTTCTAGAAAATGGTGTTCTTATTTTGGCAAATAATTCTAATGAAGCAGACAACCAAATACATTGTTGTAAGTTAACTACAGACATCCATGATGTAGCATTATCAATTATCTCATCTATTTCATTTTCGGAATAAGAGTCTATATCGTTAATGTCAAATATATTTAATAGGTTTAGAAATGTGTTTGGTCGATAGCTCATTGCTGTACGAGCAACTTTATTAATGATTGTTTCACTGTATGAACTGGGATTTGTTACCTCACAAAGGGTATATTCTATTTCATTGGCTGCAGATTCAACAGCGTAATAAAGCTCACACAAGTAGCTTGCAAATTCATTGGGAGAATACTCTTTAGAACGAAAAGTGCCAAACATATTAAATATATCATTGCCTTCGATGTCATCGAGTATAGAAATGAGATGGTCAAATTTTTCTGTTTTCATAGATGTACGGTTATAACACCTTAGCAGCCTCATCGATAATTGAACTACCGAAGCTGTCAAGGTAAGTATTTGTTGTTTCTAAATCCGAATGGCCTAATATCTGGCTTATAACCTCTCTGGGGATGTTATTCCCTTGCAGAGTCATTGCCATTGTGTGGCGGCTTACGTAAGAGGTGAGGTTCGTTTCTATTTTTAGCTCTTTTGCTAATATTTTAAGATTGTCCGAATATTCTTTGTATCGGCTCCTGATGTGCTTGTATAAATCTTCACCCGACAGGTCCTTCTTCGATATGACAGGAACCAGGTAAGGATCAATATGCAATGTATTCAATTCGAACCACTGGAGAATCTTGTCTATTTCTTCTGTGATTTTTATTTGTATCGGTTTCGTCTTTTTGTTGTTTTTCGTTTTCTGCCGTTTGTAAATGATATATCGTCCTCCTTCATGAAGAATGATATTCTTATTTGAAAGCTTTGCCATATCCATGAATGAAATCCCATAACAATAGTATGAGAACAGGAACATCCTTCTGGCCGTTTCTGTCGCTTCGGTTTTACCTGGAGTATCCTTTATTCGTTGTAGAAATTCTGATGGAAGATATCGCTTTTCGGTTTCTTCTTCCAGCTTTGCAATTTCAAAGCCACCATTCCCAAATGGGTAGGTTGATATCGAACATTCCTTTTCTTTTATAGCCATGTTTAGGATGGCCCTTAAAGCTTTCATATAGTATTTCCGAGTATTGCCGGAACATCCTGAGCGTTGTATAGTCTTGCCTCCTGTTCCGTCTTTCTTCCTACGTCCTATTGACTCTCTTGGCTTTTGCATCCACAAGTCAAATCCTCTGACAAACTTTATGTCGATCTCACTAAAGATTCGGTTTTCAAACTTTGGATCAAATAGCTCGAGCATATGAAGTGTACGTTCATAGCAAATGGCATTTCCAGTATGGCCAGTATCTCTTAGCTCTTTAATTGTTCGGATGAAGAATGGGGAAACCTTTCCTTGCTTTGACCGGTTTACAAATTTATCCTCAAACTGGTTTAAGGTCCAGTCGATTCGGTTTTTGTCAAAATCAGAAATAATGTCATAAGCCCGGGTTTCGTATTCATTAATAAGAGTATTATACTTTTCATGATCCGGGTTGAGGCGTTTGTCTTTTTTGAAACGTTCGGCTTCAGTACTCCACTGTTTTTCGGTAGAAGACAAACCTATAGATAAGTACTTTGTACTTTTGTTTTTGCTGATACGGAAGTAGATGGGATACGTTCCATCAGCATTCTTATTATGTATCCAAAGAAGAAACTTTATTTTTGCCATATCTAAATCCTTTTCTAAATCTTTTCTAAATCCTTATATCAAAGATGATAGAAATATATGTATATTTGAACCGTTGATAATCAGCGCAAATATAATGAAATACAAATAGATATAATAAAAACAATAGTTAAAAATAAGCCTCTGGGGGGCGCGTGGTCGGACGTTCGAATCGTCTCACCCCGACTAACTGATAATTAAGCACTTACATTAAATTGTAGGTGCTTTTTTTATGCCTTCAAGCAAAATTCTAAGTCTGATTTATGCCTTTTTCTTGCTCCTAACGTTACATTCTATTGCAAATCTATTGCAAATGTTGTGGATTAAATACTGATAAATCTGCTTCATTTCTTATTTAATCGTCTTACAACCTCCATTGGAAAGAGTTTTTGTCAAAATCATCTGTCATCTGTCATTTTTATGCTCAGATCCCTTTGTGGGAGCGGCTTTTTGAAATGACAGATGGTGTGTGACGGATCTGTTTCATCTGTCATCTGTCATTCCGGGGCGAAAGCGTCTCGGAGGTGTTTTCAAGATACTATCTTGTATGGTTCGACAGACTGTAATCAGATCGTTGAGCACCTCCGTAAGTCCTACTTTAATCTTAAGCGGTAGTTTTAAACTTTTTCCATTCCTGAATCAGAGGTTTTCCCATAAGGATTTAATGGTTTTCATAACGGTGATTAGTCGTTAACCTAAAGTATATTCTTCGTCTCTCATCTGAGTGATCATAGTCCTCCATCTGTGTGACAATGATCACTCAGATGTGTGACTATTGTCCCTCAGTTGGAAGACGAGTAAAGTCTGGAATGAAAACGACTAATCTATGGCATGAACGGAGTTAATCCCTTAAGGGAAAATGTAAAAACAGGAAGGGTAAATCTCGTTTAAAACCCTGGTTGTACACCCGTCTTAGCAGGAATTTCCCCACCAAGGTTTGAGTCGTGTGTCCTTTGGTTATTGCTGCATACTTTTACTGTATGGAGGCCGGTTGTAATCAAGATGTGCTGTTTGAGGGATATCAATAAATATATTAAAAACCGTTATAGTTGATTTGGATATATAAAAAAAGCATATCTTTGTTTATCAGAAATAATTGGAAAATACATATACATGAAAAAGATACTGCTACTATGTTTGGTGATGTTGATGGTGCCTGCTGTTTACGGACAGGTGTCGTTCGGGGTTAGGGCAGGGATCGGTTCTTCCGCTCTTGTCCAGAAGGTGGATGGGTCGCCTGTATCGGGAGCCCGTTTTGGCTTTAGTGTGGCTGGAATGCTGGACGTTCCGGTGTATAAACGATTTTCACTAAGGCCGGAGCTTGTATTTATAAACCAGGGAGGTTCGTACGAGGCTTTCGAAAACAGTACAACACCTACTGCCCATTCATGCTACTACTATTCCATTCAGGTGCCGCTGAATGTAGTTTACTCTATTCCTATCAATGAAGCTAAGCTGGGAATTTCTCTTGGCCCGAATTTTAATTATTCTCTTTTTGGAAATATGAAATCCGGACAGGCCGATTATGATATCAAATTCGGACAAACGGAGGAAAATGACCTCAAGCCCTTCGATCTGGGTGTAAATGTTGGATTAAGTGCGATTTATAAAGATGTATTCTTTGGCATACATGCCACCTGCGGAACCTTGGACCGGTTGGCCGAAAAACCTCAGGGAGCCTCTTCCGTTTATCAGAACAATATCACCTTTTCACTAGGCTATTTCTTCCGTTAGGCTTGATTTGCTTTGACTTGTCTGTTAAAAACATAGGCAAAAGTTTTTTTATTTAAAGAAAAGCCGTACCTTTGCAAGCCGATTATTATCAAATTGTACTAAGAGTTTAATTCTTAGCATGTTGTTACTTCATGTGTCCGAAGGAGCTCATGCAAAAGAATTTGTTTTTTGAATTATTAATTAAATTAATTTTAAGCAAGTGGATACTTTAAGTTTTAAGACCATTTCTGCAAACAAAGCAACTGTAAACAAAGAATGGGTGATTGTTGACGCAACAGGTCAGTCTTTGGGTCGCCTTTGCGCAAAAGTAGCAAAGCTTTTGCGTGGTAAGTACAAACCCAACTTTACCCCTCACGTTGATTGTGGTGATAATGTAATTATTATCAATGCAGACAAAGTCGTTCTTACCGGAAATAAGTGGAACGACCGTGTTTATCTGAGATACACTGGTTATCCAGGTGGACAAATCGAATATACTCCTGCTTCATTGATGAAGAAGGGCGAACGTCGTTTGTTCGAAAAAGTAGTGAAGGGTATGCTGCCAAAGAATCGTCTGGGTGCGAAATTGCTTGGCAACATGTACGTGTATGCAGGCACTGAGCACAAGCACGAAGCTCAACAGCCTAAAGAAATTGATATAAACTCACTTAAATAACTAGTATGGAAGTAGTAAATGCAATAGGAAGACGTAAAGCTGCAGTTGCTCGCGTATTCGTTAGCGAAGGAACAGGAAAGATTACAATCAACAAACGTGATCTTACAACTTACTTCCCTTCAACAATTCTTCAGTTTATTGTTAAGCAGCCTTTGGCAAAATTGAATGTTGCTGAACAATACGACATTAAGATTAATCTTGACGGAGGTGGTTTCAAAGGTCAGTCTGAAGCAGCTCGTTTGGCAATTGCCCGCGCGTTGATCAAGATCAATCCGGAAGACAAGTCTGCTTTAAGAGCTGAAGGCTTCGTTACCCGCGATCCTCGTTCGGTTGAACGTAAAAAACCAGGTCAACCAAAAGCACGCAAGAGATTCCAGTTCAGCAAACGTTAATGTTATTTGTGAGTTTCTTGCAAGTAAGAAGCGTTTAGTATCTAAATTGTTGGGATTTCTTTTGCATGATGATTTGCCGGAGAACTACCTGACGATTGTGTGTTAAACAGAATGTAAACGATTTTAAAAACAAAACAATGTCAAGAGTTAATTTTGATCAGTTATTAGAAGCCGGAGTTCACTTCGGACACTTAAAAAGAAAGTGGAACCCCGCTATGGCTCCTTATATTTTCATGGAGCGCAATGGTATTCATATCATTGACTTATATAAAACAGTTGCTAAAGTAGACGAAGCTGCAGAAATCTTGAAACAGATGGCTAAAGCCGGCAAGAAAGTGCTTTTCGTTGCTACCAAAAAACAAGCTAAACAAACCGTTGCTGATAAGGCTGCTTCTGTAGGTATGCCTTACGTTATCGAAAGATGGGCTGGTGGTATGCTTACCAACTTCCCAACAATTCGTAAAGCCATCAAAAAGATGACTACGATCGATAAAATGACAAAGGACGGTACATTTGATAATCTTTCAAAAAGAGAAAAACTTCAGATCACTCGTCAGCGTGCAAAACTGGAAAAGACTTTAGGTTCTATCGCAGACTTAACTCGTCTTCCTTCTGCTTTGTTCGTTGTAGACGTAATGAAAGAACATATTGCTGTACGTGAAGCAAACCGTTTGGGTATTCCGGTATTCGCTATGGTGGATACTAACTCTAACCCTAACAACATCGACTTCGTAATCCCTGCTAACGATGATGCTACAAAATCTGTAGAAGTTATCTTGGGTGCAATTTGCGAAGCTATGAACGAAGGTTTGCAGGAACGTAAAGCTGAAAAGATTGACACTGAAGCTGCAGGTGAAGGCGAAGCTGCTCCTAAAAGAGAACGCAAAGCTAAAGCTGGTGTTAAGAGAACAAGAAAAGAAGACGAAGAAGCATTGAATGCACGCGTTGTTGGAAAGTTCGTTAAGGATATAGAAGAATAATATATCATCAATACTACAATGTGTCAGTCCTGCCGCTTAATGAATCGCTTCGTTAATCTGCAAGTTGACACATTGTTTTTTTTATAAAACAGAAGATTACATACCAATAAAAATATAAAACTATGGCAGTTACAATGGCTGATATTTCTCACCTTCGCAAAATGAGCGGAGCGGGAATGATGGATTGCAAGAAGGCTTTGGAAGAAGCTGGAAATGATTTCGATAAAGCAATGGAAATTATCCGTAAAAAAGGTCAGGCTGTTGCCGCAAAACGTTCAGATCGCGAAGCTTCTGAAGGTTGTGTACTGGCAGCCGAAAACGCTGGATTTGCTGCAATTGTAGCTTTGAAATGCGAAACCGACTTTGTGGCTAAGAACGAACAGTTTGTTGCCCTTACTCAGGATATCCTGAACGTAGCTATGAGCGTTAAACCAGAAACTGTAGAGGCTTTGTTGGCTTCTCCTTTGGCTGATGGCCGTGCTATTCAGGAACACATCACCGACCGTGTTGGTGTAACTGGCGAAAAGATGGAATTAGGTTTCTATCAGTTCGTAAATGGTGCAAGCTCTGTATCTTATATCCACCCGGGAAACAAATTGGCTACTATCGTTGCATTCAACGAAGCAGTTGATCACACAGTTGCCCGCGACGTAGCTATGCAGGTTGCTGCTATGAATCCGGTTGCTGTACGTGCAGAAGAGGTTCCTCAGAATGTTATCGATACAGAAATGGAAATTGCCCGCGACAAAGCTCGTCAGTCAGGCAAACCAGAAAATCTGTTGGATCGTATCGCTCAGGGTGCTTTGCAGAAGTATTACAAGGAAAATACATTGCTACAGCAGGAATTTATCAAGGATTCTAAGATCTCAATTGAAGAATACCTTCGTCAGCAAAGTAAAACACTTACAATTCTTGCATTCAGCCGTGTTACATTAAACGTTGATTAATCTTTGTAAGATATATATCAAAATGAAAGGGCTGCCCGTTTAGAGCAGCCCTTTTTTTTTGCTAGTGTGTGTATAGTAAGCTAAAGTTTGATTGGAACGCCGTTGTAGAAATCCAGAATTTTGGCTCTGAAAATATAGTTGTATTTGGCCTGGATCTGTTCAGACAAACTTTGCGAGTATTTTGTTTTGGCTTCACTATATTCGTAAACCGTACTTTTACCTGCGTTGTATTTATCTTCTGCATAGCCAAAGGCCTCTTTGCTGGCAAGCACCGATTTATCCGCTGCTTTGTACTTTTCTTGTGCTGCAGTAGCATTAAAATAGGCTTGCTGTATCTCTTTATAGAGTGTTTTCTTTGAACTTTCCATCATCAGTTCGCGGTTCAAAATCGCAATCTTGTTACTACGTACGCTGTTGCGTACCTGGAAACGGTTGAAGATTGGAATACTTAAACTGAAACCGATGGTCTTACGTTCGTTTTGTTTGATCTGATCGCTAAACGGAGTGTTTACAATATCGTTTCCTCCCGAGTAGTGATAGTATCCGTTGCTGTAACTTGCGTTAAAGTCCAACTTGGGCAGATAGCCTGATTTTGCCACCTGAAGCATTTTCTTCTGACTTTCCAAAAGGTATTCCTGCTCCTTAATCTGCGGCTTTACGGCAACTGCATTGTTGTACACCATGTCCGGAGGCAGGATGCTGTTCATATATTTCTCAATAGCATCTTCAACAACCGGAACGCTGATGTCGAACGATTGTCCGCTACGCTCCAGTTCAAGCATCTGCGCCAGGTTCAACAACGAAAGATTCACATTGTTTCTGGATTCGGTAAGCGAAACTTCATCTTTAGCCAGCTGAGCTTTTATGTCGTACAACTGCGACATAGGAACCTTGCCTGCCTTTACAAGGGCATCGGTACGTGTAACCTGTTCGCTGGTTAGTGCAACCTGCAACTCGGCTACCGTGAGCAGTTCTTTATTATACAAGGCTTCAACAAAATAAGAAGCCACGTTGATGGCCAGGTCTTCTTTGGCTTTATTCAGATTTTCGGTAGAAGCCATCAAATCGAGTTTTCTGGCTTTGATATCGTTCGAAATCTTGAATCCGTCAAACACAGGCATGGATGTCTGCAGGTAGAAAGAGGAGTTGGCCGAGTTCTGATCAACAATCACACCCGTTTTGGATGGCGAACGGCCAAAGTCGAAGTTCTGTCCCACACCGGCATTTAGGTTGGGCAGCCAGCTGTTCTTGCTCGTACTGAGGTCTACTTTTTTGCTTTCCTGATCTTGTACCTTTTGTTTAAGATCGATGTTATGCTCGATGGCGTAGTTTATACACTCCTCGAGCGACCATTTCTTAGCTGGTTCCTGTGCCTGCGCACTCCAGCATAGGAGGAGTGCAGGCAGGTATAATTTGAATTTATTCATCTTAAGTCGTTATTAGATTATTTCTTGTTAGGCTCGATGGCAGCACCACGAATTTTGCTTTTAACGGTAAGACCTTCCGTAATTTCAATCTTAATACCGTCACTTAATCCTACTTTTACATACTTCTTTTCGAACACCTGCTCAGGTTTTTCCTGTTTTACAACCTGTACAAAGGCCGAATCACCACTGAATTCTACAGTGCTTTCGGGTACTGTTATTACGTTTTCTGCCTTTTTAAGTACGATTTCGGCATTTGCACTATATCCTGCACGGATAAATGCATCCCCCGGGATTGATACGGCAGCCTTTATCTCAAATAAGATGGCTCCGTTTTTCTCTACGCCTTTAGGAGATACATATTCCAGCATAGCATCAAACACGCGGCTTTCCATTGCTCCAACTGTCAACCGGATAGGCATTCCTTCGTGTATACGACCAATTTCGGTCTCATCTACGGTTCCCTTAAAGATCATGTCGTTCATGTTGGCTACCGATGCGATGGTTGTTCCATCGTTAAAGTTGTTGGACTGAATTACTGAGTTACCAACCTTGATGGGCACATCCAGAATCATACCTGTAATTGTACTGCGAACAAGTGTTGTACTGGCTACTTTCGAATTCTTGGCAATACCGTCGCGTATAATCTCCAAAGCATCTTGTGCGTTCTGTGCCTCTTCCTTCGCTTTCTTATAGTTGGCTTCAGACAATTCGAAGTCTTCTCTGGCAATTACACCCTGGGTATGCAGTTGTTTGTCTCTTTTATAGGTCTCTTCAATCTGCGACAGCGTAATTTGCGCAACTTTAACGCGTGATTCGGCACTGTTAAGCTGAACCATTTCCGGTATAACCTTGATTTTTGCAATAATCTCGCCCTCTTTTACCATCTGTCCGGCCTCTTTGTTAAGCTCGGCCACGATACCGCTGATCTGCGGTTTGATAAGTACTTCGAAACGAGGTTCCACATTTCCGGTTGCTACAGTTTTGGTTACAACCGTGTCTAGTTTAGGGGTCACGATTTCATATTGGGTGATTACCGGTTGTGATTTTTTCCACAAGAAATAGAAAGTACTGAGAACGGCTACTCCTACCAACACGAGTAAGAAAGTGCGTAAAATCTTTTTCACGTTGATGCTTTTCATAATCTTTGTTTATTATTTTTATTGTATTAATCTTAATTTATTATTCTTCTCTGATGGCATCTATAGCCTTAATCTGCATGGCTCGCCACGCCGGGATCAATCCGGCAACCATACCACTTATCAGCAATACGATTGTGGCATACACGGCTGTGTCTATATCTACTCCCGGATTAATAAAGAATGTCTCTCTGGTAACCTCCTGCGTGGACATGGCTTTATTGATGATATCCAGGATGAATACCCCGAAACTGAGTCCGAGCAATCCGGCCATGGCTGTAAGTGCAAGACTTTCGCTCATAACCTGCGAAATGATATTGTAGGGTTTGGCTCCCAGGGCACGTCTTACTCCGATTTCTTTGGTACGCTCTTTTACAGTCACCATCATAATGTTACTGATGCCGATTACACCAGCCAGCAATGTACCCATACCAACCAGCCAAACCAGGAAGTCGATTCCGATAAACAGCATGTTGAATGTCTCGAACTGCTTGGCGATATTTACAAACTGAATAGCTTGCGGATCGTTTGGGGCAATCTCATTCTGAGCACTCAATATCTTTCTTACATCTTCAATAATGGGTTCGACCGACTGACCTGCATAGGCGCTGAAGCACAACAGGTGAAGTATATCGCCCTGGTTCAGGGTTTGCTGCATGGTAGAGAAGGGCAGGTAAATACTCTCTTCAGAACGTCCCCCCAGGTTTAGTCCGGAGGCCTTGCCTTTTATTACACCTACAATCTGGTAGTATAGTCCGTTTACCCGGATAAACTTTCCGCAGGGGTCTTGTCCCTTAAATAGTTCATCGCACACTTTTTTTCCGATATTGCAAACCTTTCTTCGGCTGTTATGGTCGATGTCGTTCAGCAAACGGCCGAAGAAGATGTCCTGACTTTCAATCTTAAAGTAATCGGGATAGATTCCTTTTACATTGTATGTGCCCGAAACCTGGCCGTAGGCCACGTTCTTGTCCGATCTGTTACCCCAGATAACCGGCGAGATCGCTTCGATTCCCTTTACATTCTTGCGGATACTCTCCACATCTCTGTTGCGCATGTTCCACGAACGGCCTTTGTTAAAGCCTTTGTATGGTTCGCTGGTCTGGTTTGAGAATACGAACACCGAGTTGGTGGCAAATCCTTTTACCCCTTGCATCATGCCGTTTTTTAATCCCGTTCCCGATCCCAGCAGCAACACAAGCATCAGAATACCCCAGAAAACGCCAAAACAGGTAAGAAGACTTCTTGTTTTGTTACGGGTGATGGTAACCCAAATTTCTTGCCATCTGTCTATATCAAACATATTTCTTTTCTGTTTTATATGAATTATTCGGCTCGCATCGCTTCTATGGCTGTGATTTTAACCGCCTTTCGAGCAGGGAAGTAGCCGGCCAACACACCTGCAAGGATCAGCACTCCTGTGGATATCAATGCGATGGTAAGACTAACGGTAGGGTCCCTGAACATAGATATATCGTCTTGTCCGGCGGCTTCACCCATACCGGAAGCCTGCATGCCATAGTTGATAAGCTCGGTAAGCCCGATTCCCGAAATCATCCCAACATATCCGAAGATGGCCGTTATGAGGATTGATTCGAAGATAACCAGTTTCAGGATCGAGATGGGAGATGCCCCTACAGCTTTACGTATACCGAACTCTTTGGTCCGTTCGCGTACGCTGATCAGCATGATGTTACTTACGCCTACAATACCTGCAATGAGGGTTCCGATACCAACAATCCAGACAAAGAAGATAATTCCGTTCATCATACTATTGAACATCCTGAACTCGTTGGCAGTGTTCCACATACCGATGGCACTTTTATCAGTAGGGTCAAACTGATGCCGTCTTCCCATACGCTGACGGAAACGATCTTCGAATGCCGTTGTTTCGTCTTCGGTATTCACTCCAACCACTGTAAACGAAAGCTGATTTAAACCATAACCTGCATTATAGAGGGATTGTCCGGTTGAGAACGGGATATAGCAAGGAGCATCGTTGCTTTTATTGTCATCTTTATAAACACCAACCACCTGATACATCACTGTACCTGCTTTAACGTATTTGCCTAGTCCGCTTTCCTTCTTAAACAGGATTTCTTCGATACGGGGACTAATTACAATCACTTTACGTTTTTCCACTATGTCGAGGTTGTTGATAAACCGTCCTTTACCAACCAGCATTTCTACAAAGTTGATTTTGGCATAATCGGGGAAAACGCCGTTCAGGTTACAGTTGTTAAACTCCTTCCCGTAAAACAGGGTGTCTCCATGATTGATGGTGGCCGATTTAAGGTCCACTTCAGAGTGTTCGCGGTTAAGAGCCACATAATCGTCTTCCTTGAAGCTTATCTGGCGGTTGCTTTGCAAACCTTTGTATGGCTTTGATGTAAAGCGTGGCCAAACCTCGATCTTGTTCATAGCCATGTTGCGGAAATTGTACATTACGCCGTTGCGTAAGCCGTTTCCTGCACCAAGCAGCACAATCAGCATAAAGATTCCCCATGACACGGAGAATCCGGTAAGAAAAGTACGAAGCTTATTCTTCTTGATTGTACTGAAAATCTCTCTGAAATTGTCGAAATCAAACATGGCCTTTTCCGTTTTCTATGGATTCAATCTGTCCGTCGCGCAAACGAATGATTTTTTTAGTTACATCGGCTACCGATTGTTCGTGGGTAACAATAATCATGGTCATTCCTTCCTGGTTTACATTGCGAAGCAGCTCCATCACTTCGAGTGTAGTGTGACTGTCCAGCGCACCGGTAGGCTCATCGGCCAAAATAATCTGTGGTTTGGCAATCAGCGCGCGGGCTATGGCAACACGTTGCTTTTGCCCACCGGACATCTCGTTCGGCATATGATCTGCCCAGTCGCGTAACCCTACCATATCAAGGTATTCCATTGCCAGCGCATTCCTTTTTTTCCTTTTCATACCTTGGTAATAAAGGGGTAGTGCTACATTCTCCATGGCATTTTTAAATGATATGAGATTGAAAGATTGAAAAATGAATCCAATCATCTGATTACGAAGCTCGGCTGCACGAGTTTCACTTAAATTCTGGATCAGCTGATTGTTCAGCATGTATTTGCCCGTATCGTAGGTGTCTAATATTCCCAATATATTAAGAAGGGTAGACTTGCCCGATCCGGAAGCCCCCATGATAGAGACCATTTCTCCCTTATCGATATCAAGGTCAATCCCTTTTAATACATGTAAAGGTGCACCGTTATGATACGTTTTGTTAATTCCGTCAAGATGAATCATAGTTGTAAAGTACTTTTATTTATAAGACGTATGGTTTTTAAGATAAGTTACAGAACTCAAACACTTTTTTTTATTGCACAAATATATGCACTGACTGAATACCTTGTATCACATAGTACTGCTAATTAAATAAATTTAACTATTTTATTTGAAATAATGTAGAGAAATTGGCCGTCCGGTTGTCCATAAATCTCACAGTTCCTGTCTCTTATTGGAAATAAATGTACGATTCTAATTCGCTTTTGTCTTTTTATATTAAACTATATTTAATAACTTCTTAATTGCCTTTTAGCAGAAATATCATCTGTTTCTACTTTTTTAGTA
>ERZ778021.434-NODE-434-length-76036-cov-6.332044_pt1 | contig 76036 bp, 61 predicted proteins | sample MGYA00375751_ERZ778021 | MGnify/ENA primary metagenome ERZ778021 (study PRJEB29350, sample SAMN05389814) | bioreactor metagenome | isolation source: Thiocyanate stock bioreactor | place: South Africa: University of Cape Town | collected 2013-08-29 ... | reverse complement strand
GTGTCGTGAATGTCGGTCATGGGACGCACTTCCGCATCTCGGTGCCCGCCACGCCGCTCTTGCGGACAAGAGTGACCGCGACGCAGGTGGTGCCACCGGCATCCACGGGAACGGACACCGTGGGCTCGGTGACCTTGCGGACGTCGCCGTTGCCGGCCAGCGTGTACGCGTACCAGAGGTAGCCGTCGCCGTCCTTCGGGTCGGGGTTCGTCCAGGTGAAGACGACGTTGCCGCCCTCGATCCGGCCGGCGAGCTGCGTCACGGCAGGCACGACGTCTTCGAACGGATCCTGCGCGACCGCGGTCGTCGACGGCGTCGGAGACGCCTGCGGCTCGACGGCGGGCGTCAACAGGCTCGCGCCGACGGCGACGGCTCCCACAACGACGACGGCCGCGGCGATGCCCAGACCGATCCACAGACCGCGGCGAGACCGGGGGGTCGCCGTCTCGTCCGCACCGGCAGCGGTCTCCGGGGCGGTCGCCGTGCGTGCGTCCGTGGGATCGAGCGTGTGCGCGGGCAGCGGTGCACCCGTGGCAGGGCGGCGGATGGTCGACGAGGTGTCGATGTCGACCTGCGGGGCGATCGAGACGGGTCCGCGCAGCAGCGTCGGCTCGGCCGTGTCGGCCGGGGCCGCCGCGACGGTGGATGCCGCCGGCAGCGTGCCCGTCGTCTCGGGCGCCCACGGGTTGTCCCTGTCACGGCGGCGCGTGGGGCCGGCGGCCGGGTTCGTGTTCGGCTCGATGCTCACGATGCCGCGGACCCGGGTGAGCTCACCGTCGGCGTCGTCCTCGGCATCCTCGTGCGGGGCATCGTCGAGGATGTCGATCGGGGTGACCGAATGGGCGAGCTCGATCTGCACGCGCTGCAGGGCACGGGCGAAGGCGAGGGCGGATTCGTACCGATCGCCCGGACGCTTGGCCATCGCGCGCTCGAGCACCAGTTGCAGCGAGGCAGGGGCGTCGGCCCGCGTCAGCGGCGGCACCGGCTGCGACTCGATGCGCTGGATGAGATCGGCGCCGCCGTTACGGCCGCCGGGCTGCTCGAACGGCGAGCGCCCGGCCAGCAGCGTGTAGACGGTCGCGCCCAGCGCATAGACGTCGGTGGCGACGCCGGATGCCGGTGCATCACTGAACGCCTCCGGCGGCGACCACGGAATCGACATGCCTCCCGACGACTCCTCCGACTCCGCCGTCGTCGCGATGCCGAAGTCGGTGAGCGCGGGCCGGTTGTACTCGGTGACGAGGATGTTGGCCGGCTTGATGTCGCGATGCAGGATGCCGGCGCGATGCGCGGTCTCGACGGCGGCCGCGACCTGCACACCCACCCGCAGCGCCTCGGCGACGGAGAACGCCGCCGTACGGGAGCGCACCTGCAGGTTGGGCCGCGAGCAGTACTCCATGACCAGGTAGGGCCGGCCGTCGTCGGACACGCCGGCCTGGTAGATCGTCACGATCGCCGGGTGCGTCGACAGCAGGGCCATGACGTTCGCCTCGGCGGTGAACTGCTCGGCCGAGCCCGAGGCCAAGCGGTCGGGCAGCATGACCTTCACCGCGACGCGGCGGCGGGGAAGCTGCTGCTCATAGAGATAGACGTCCGCGAACCCACCCGAGCCGAGCACGTCGACGTAGGTGAATCCGGGCAGGGCGGGCGGCGGTGCCGGCGGACGCTTGGCGGCGCTCACGGGAGGTCCTCGAAGGTCACGGTCACGTCATCGCCGAGATCGAGGACGTCACCGGTGACGACCATCGTCGGCTCGTTCGGGTGCAACCGCACCGGTTCGCTGCCGCCGCGCAGCAGCACGGTGCCGTTGGTCGTGTCGAGGTCGGTGACGAGCACGTGCTCGCCCTCGGCGCGGATCTCGACGTGGCTGCGGGAGATGTCCTGATCGGGGCTGTCCACCGCGACCAGGGTCGGCAGGTCGGCTCCGGTGGTGCGCGTCGATTTCGGGCGACGACCGATGATCACCGGACGCTCGAGCTCGACGACACGTCCGGTCGACAGCCGGATGCGTCCGCGCGCCGGCCGACGCGCGGGCACGTTGTCGGTCGAATCGAACGCGGGTCGCTCGGCACGAAGGGCTCGCATCTCGGCGACGGCGATCGTCGCCCCGTCGTGGTCGCCGAGATCATCGCCGTCGCCGGCGGAGGTCGCGTTGTTCGCGGCGGGCGCCGCGGGGGACGCTTCGGCCGCTGACTCCGCCTCGGGGTCGACGGCGGCGATCGCAGCGGCGGACACCGGACGGGCCACGGTCTCGCCCCAGAGCAGGTCGTACTCGTCGACGGGGGCGGCGACCTCCTCGGCGGCGGTCGCCTCGGGGATCAGCGTGTCGGCCGAGGTGTCGGCAGCCGGCGCCGCCGGCTGCGGTTCGGCGTCCGGCGCGGGCTGCGGTACGGGGGCGCCGCCGAACAGCCCTGGCGGCACCGAATCTATGACGGATGCCGAGGAGATGGCGGATGCCGAGGAGGTGGCGATGCCCGATTGCTCCTCGGCATCCGACGCATCCTCGGCAACCGACGGCCCGGTGGCCGGGGCCACGGCGACGGCCACGGCCGGAGCGGAAGCTGCAGGAGGAACAGGAGAAGCGGACGCCGCGGACACGACGGCGAGGTCGATCTCGACGAGATCGGTGCGCACCACTCCGGACCGCAGCGGCAGGTCCGCGGCCGGCGCCGGCGCGCCCGCGTGAGGGGCGACGCTCACGCACACGGCCCCCGGCACGAAACGCTCGGTCCACGTCGCCACGCCCGCGCCCGACACCGCCTCGGGGTGCTGGCCCTCGACGACGACCTCGACGTCACCGCGCACGGCCACGCGCACGCCGCCGGCCTCGGCGATCGCGAGGGCGAACGGCGGGATCGCCGTGAGCGACGTGCCGAACGCGCTCGTGAGCGCCTCGAGGACGGCGCCGATGCCCCCCGTGCCCAGCCCGCGCCACACGCCGGTGGCCGTGGCCGCCGACACCGCCGGAGACAGCAGCACGACGGCATCGCCGTCGACCGCGAGCCACCACGCGTCGTCCGTCGCCGCCGGCCGATAGTCGATCCGCGTCTTCGTCATCGCATCCGTCATCACACATCACCTCTCGTGCCCGCGCGCGGTCGGGTGTCGCCGTCCGCCTCCGCCTGGCGCGCCCCCGCGGGGGCCGTGTCGTACACGTCGTCGTAGCCGGCGACGTGGACGGCATCCACGACCACCGCGGTGACGTTGTCGCGTCCGCCGTGCAGCAGCGCCTCATGGATCAGTCGCGTCGCCGCGGCTTCGGGATCGCTCTCCTCGGCGAGGATGTCACGCAGCCGATCGGCCGGCACCTCGCCGGACAGCCCGTCGGAGCAGACCAGGATGCGATCGCCCGGCTCGGCCGGCACCATCCAGTAGTCGGCCTGGCCTTCGCTTCCCGCCCCGATCGCCCGCGTGATCTCGTTGCGGCGACTGTCGGTGGCGGCATCGGCTCCCGACAGCACGCCGGCGTCGAGGAGCTCCTGCACGACCGAGTGGTCGACGCTGATCTGCTCGAGCACGCCCTGCGCGAAGCGGTACGTGCGGGAATCGCCGACGTTGACGGTCAGCCAGTATCCGACCCCGCCGACGTCGGCGACGACGACGCCCGACAGTGTCGTGCCCGCCGCACGTCCGTCGCTGGCGATCGCCTCGACGCGCGAGCGCGCACGACGAAGCGCCGCGCGCACCTGGTCGATGGCGAGGCTCGGACCACCGACCAGGTGGGCGAACTCGGCCACGACGGCAGCGCTGGCGCGGTCTCCCGCGTCATGCCCGCCCATCCCGTCGGCGACGAGGAAGAGGGGAGCCTGAGCGAGGTACGCGTCTTCGTTGACGCGGCGGCGAAGACCCGTGTGCGACGCCGCGCCGACGCGGACGACGATCGGGGGCTCCGCCGGCGTGGCGTCGATCACGAGGTCACCTCGACGCTCACCTGCCGGTCGCCGAACACGAGCACGTCACCCGCCTGGACCCGAGTGCGCTCCCCCGGCTCCAGCGGGAGCAGGTCGTCGCCGCGGCGCACCGCGACACCGTTGGTGGAGTGCCGGTCGACCACCCACACGGCGCGATCATCGTCGGGGATCAGTTCGAAATGCGTCTTCGACAGCGACAGGGTCTCATCGCGCACGGGTGAGACCATCGCGCCCGTCTCGGGGGCGGGATTACGGCCGAAGAGCGTGCGGCCGTAGAGCGCCTGCCGCGTTCCGTCGTCCCACACGAGGCGCGCGAAGGGACGTTCGCCGGTGGAGATCCGTGTCTCATCGATGCTCTCGATGACCACGCCGGCACCGGATACGGGCCCGCGATCGGCGGCCGGCGCGCCGGAGACCGGCGGCGGCGCGTCGGACACCTCCACCGTCGGCAGGCCGGGTGCGGGCGCGGGCGCGGGCTGATCGAGTCGGTCGGCGTCGCTCACCCCGGGGACGAAGGAGATGACGCCGCTCGCGAGCGGAGTGCTCCGCACCGGCGCGGGAGGCTCGGCGGGCGACCAGCCGCCGAGTTCGGGCGCCTGCCCCACCGGCAGGATCGGGGCGGCCGGCAGCACCGTCGGCGCCAGAGCCGACGCGGGCGAGGTGGGCGCGGCATCCGCGCCGGAATCGGCTGCGGGCGACGGCACGGGCGAGCGGCCGGCGACATCGGTCATGACGGCCCCCACGGCGCGGTCGTGCCATCCCCGGTGCCACGGCGACGAGTCGAAGAGCGGGGAGAAGTACCCGACGACGATCGCGCCGCCCAACGCCCAGACGAGGTTGCGGCCGAGCGCGCGGCCGAAGCCGAGGCGCGATGCCGGGGCCGACGCATCGACCGCCCCGCCCTCCCGCACGAGTCGCAGCCCGAGCGCGCGCATACCGAGCGAGCCGGCGCCGGCCTGCATCAGGGTGTAGACGACGAACCAACCGAGACCGATCACGTACGCCAGGGCCACGGCCAGCGGCAGGGGCAGTGCCCCTCCGGTGCCGAAGGAGATACCGGCGAACACGCCCACCGCGATCAGCAGGACGACCATTCCGATCGCCGCGTCGATCAGGTAGGCACCCACCCGCCGGCCCACCTGTGCCGGGCGCCGCACGAGATCCAGATCAGTCATCGGAGGACTCCGTTCCACGAGGGCGGATGCCGCGGCGCACACGAGCGACGACGGCGCGACCGGTGCCGGCGATCGCCTGGCCGACGGCGTGCCACGACCAGCCGCTGCGGCGCAGCGACCGCACACTCAACCGTGCGCGAAGGCGCTGCCAGACGGTCGTCGATCCGCGCATCTGGCCGACGATCTCATCGACCTCGCGCCAGAACGCGTCGACATCCTCCGGTGCCGGGTCGCCCGGACCGAAGACATCCACGTCGGCGCGGGTGGCGAGCTGCGTAACGCGCGGGTCGTCGAAAGTCGAGCCGACGACGAGCGCGCTCTCGGCACGGGTCGCCCCGATCGCCACCGGAGCCCGTAGGTCGACGGCCGAATCGACCAGTTCGTCCCAGCCTCCCGAGATGCGGTCCGCGGTGCGCTCGGCGTTGCGTCGGCGCGCACGGCGCACGCCCTTGATCACGCCCATCACGATGAACGGCGCCGCCAGCAGCAGCAGGATGCCGAGGGTGAGGCCGCCGTACAGCAGCACGGGTCCGAGCCAGCTGAGGTCTGCGGCCTGCTCCTCGTCCTGGTCGCGGTTCTCCGCGATCGCCGGCGGCAGGTCGGCGGGCTGCTGGGCGGGCGGCGGCGGCTGGAGCACCTGCGGCTTCGGGTTGGCCTTCGGCTTGGTCGACTGGTCGTTGGGCTTGTTGTCCTCGTCGGGGGTGGGATCGAACGGAACCCAGCCATAGCCCTGGAAGGCGATCTCCACCCACGCGTGCAGGTTGCCGCCGGTGGCGGTGAGCGTCGGCCCGTCCTGCGGGTGCTTCTCGTCGGCGTGCCACCCCATCACGACGCGCGCCGGCATGCCCAGCTGCGTCGCCATGAGGGCCATCGCGACGGCGTACTGCTCGTCGTCGCCGACCATCTGGTCACCGCCGAAGAGCGACGTGATGCGGTTGGCGCCGTGGCCCGACAGCGAGACGACGCCGTCGCCCAGACCGTGGCTGAAGAAGCCCTGCGTGTGCAGGTAGCTCTCCAGGGCTCGCGCCCGCTCGATCGGGGTGTCCGCGCTGGCTGTCGCCTTGGAGGCGATGTCGGCGATCTTCTCCGGAATGCCCGTCTGCTTCGGCATCTTCAGCGCCGCGAACGGCACGTCGGCCAGCGCCGTGTCGCTCGGCAGATCGGGGATGAGGGTGTCGATCGTGTACGCATCGCCCGTCGCAAGCCCCGCGGGGGCGACGGCGGTGCCGGTGGCGTCGTTGAAGTGCGTCGTGCGGGCGAGCTCCGATGCCCTCGGGCCGTCGAACGTGAAGTCGCGGACGGCGCCCACATCGGGCACCCACACTCCGCTCAGGTCGCCGATCTCGATGCGCAGCGTCGCCGCCGTGCCGGTCGCACCGGGCGACATGTTCGAGCGGATCGGCGTGAACGCGCTGGAAGAGCCCGCTCCGTCGTCGGACACGTTGTAGACGATGCCGTCGTAGGTGTCCATCGTCGCCAGGCGCACGCGGCCGTCCTTGGGCAGTCCCGTCACGGTGAACAGGGTCTTGTCGGCGTCGTCGCGCACGTAGCCGCGGAACGACTGCAGCGGGCTCGGGTAGTCGGTGATGTCGAACGGCGGAACGATGAAGTCGCGAAGGATGTACCGCGGCGGCGTGGCGACGGCGGCGGTGGCGATTCCCGCCGCCGAGGCGACCGCCAGCACGATGCCCCCCGCGACGAGTCGGCGCGTGCGCGAACTGTGCACCGCCGCGGCATCCGAGACTCCTGCCGACTCGATGCGCACGGCGGCACGATCATGGTCCCACGCGCGGCGCAGCGCGAGCCAGACGGTGCCGGCGACGGCGAAGACGATGCCCTGGACGAGCGGGGCCGCAGGCTGCGCGACACCCAGCAGGATCGTCGCGATCAGCACCGCGAGCGCGGGCAGCAGAGCCCAGGCGCCGTGGCGCGCCCGGAGTGCGAGCGACCCGGTGAGGACTCCGCCGACGAGGGTGAGGATGAAGGGGACCACGAGATGACCATCGGATGCCGCGACCGGCGGCACCGTGGTCAGCAGCTGCTTCCATGACGTGATCGTTCCGAGGGCGAGCTGCTGCAAGGTCTCGAGCGTCGGGATGACGCCGAGCAGCGTCGTGTGCGGCAGCGCGAGCGCTCCGCCGAACACGACGTAGGCGCCGATCGTCGCGCCGGCCAGGCTCAGCACGCCGAGGCGCCACCGCGCCCCCGCCCACGCGAGCGCCAGCCCGAGAGCGAGACCGCCGATGGCGGCGACGAGGTACTGCGGCGAGTCGAAGGTGGGGGCGAACCCGATGATCGACACGGCGAGCAGCAGCGCGGCGGCGGTCAGATCGAGAACGAGAACGCGCGGCTCGCGCGTCGTCTCCGCACGCGCGGTGGAGCGCGGGAGCCGACGCGGCAGCCGCAGACGCGCGCTCACGAGAGCACCTTCCGCACGGCGCGGGGCAGCTGGTCGAGCGCGCCGACGGTGACGACATCGGCCTCGCCGATGCGCTGAAGCGCCGGCGCATCCATCCGGGTGTCGGCGACGACCGCGAGCGCGCGCACGCCGAGCGGCAATCGCGAGCACGCGAGGCGGAGCTCGGCCGCGTCGGTGCGCGATCCGGTGACGAGCACGACGACCGCGGCATCCGGTGCGTGGGCGGCGATGCCGCCGGCGAGGGCGACGATGCCGCCGAGCCGGGCGCGCGAGTGCCCGAGCATCGAGAGCTCGTCGAGGAAGCGACGGGAGCTGAGCGAGCGCAGCGGCCCCTGCTGGGTGCGGGCGTCGAGAACGCGCGAGTCCCGCAGGGCGCGCAGACCGATGGAGCCGGCGACCGAGATGGCGAGCTCGAACTCCGCCGCCTCGCGATACTCGTCGGGAAGCGTGGACAGGCCCACCACGAAGTGCGAGCGGCGCGTCTCCTCGTACTGGCGCACCATCACCTCACCGACCCGGGCCGTCGACTTCCAGTGCACGTGGCGCAGGTCGTCGCCGGGCTGGTACTCCCGCAGCGCGTGGAAGGACACGTCGTCGCGCGCGAGGTGCTGCACCGGCAGACCTTCCAGGTCACGGAGGTGCCCGAGTGACAGGCCGTCCAGCGCCGTGGTCTGCGGGTGGACGTACAGGTCGACGGCCTGGCGGCGGTCGTGCGCGCGCTCGAACAGGCCCAGCGGGTCGCCGCGGCGGACGCTGACGGGTCCGACCGAGAGCACGCCGCGTGTCGTCGTCGGAATCGCGAAGACCTCTTCGTGCTCCTCGTCGGGAGCGAGGCGCGGCACCTGGAAGACCCCGCGGCCGGCGCCGACGGGCAGGATGACCTCGGAGGGAAGGAGCGTCCGCGGCGTGCGGTTGGCGAGCATGAGCCCGCCGACGGCGCGCTCGCCCACGACGACGCGGGTGCGCGTGAGGTCGAGCCCGATCTCGTACGTCGTGCGGCCGAAGAGGAAGCCGAGGCTGATGATCAGCGTCACCGTGATCACGGCAGCGATGACGAGGAACTCGCGCCAGCCGTAGGCGAAGGCCAGCCACCACACGAGCACGGCGGTCGCGATCAGCACCCACCCGAGCGGCTGCACCACGTCGCCGATCGCCCGCAGCACGCGGACGACGCGGCGGCGCACCGCCTCGATGCGCTCCCGGCGACGCTCGGCCGCGGTCGCCTCACGCGGGGCGACGAGAGGCGCGTCGCCGCCGTCAGGATCACCCCCGGCATCCGGCGTCGGCGGGGTCTGGGCGGCGGGCGTGGTGGCATCCGCGGGCGCGCCGGAGACGTCGCCCCGTCGGCGCGCGCGGCGCGACGGGGTGAGAGTGTCCGGTGCCGGCGACATCAGCTGGCGGCCCGCGCCAGGGGGGCCTCCACGGCGGAGACCGCCCGCTGGACGACGCTCTCGGCGGTCGTTCCGGAGAACTCCGCCTCGGGGTCGAGCACGAGGCGGTGCGCCCATACCGGCACGGCGAGGGTCTTCACGTCGTCGGGCACCACGAAGTGGCGACCCTGCGCGGCCGCGTAGACCTTGGCGACGCGCATCATCGAGATCGCTCCGCGCACCGAGACGCCGAGGCGGGTCGCCTCCGACGCGCGCGTGTGCTCGACGAGCTGCGCGGCATACCGCGCGACCACGGGGTCGACGTGCACGGTGGCGGCAAGGTCGGCCATGTCGGCGACCGCGCTCGTGGTGATGATGGCGCCGAGGGATGCCGACGGGTTGCGGTCGACCGCCCCCGCGAGGATCCGCTCGGTGACGGCGAGCGTCGGGTAGCCGATCGAGGTCTTCAGCATGAAGCGGTCGAGCTGCGCTTCGGGCAGCTTGTACGTTCCCGACTGCTCGATGGGGTTCTGCGTCGCGATCACGAGGAACGGTCGACCCACCTCGTGGGCCACGCCGTCCACCGTGACGCGCGACTCCTCCATGACCTCCAGCAGCGCCGACTGCGTCTTGGGCGAGGCACGGTTGATCTCGTCGGCCAGCACGATCGAGGAGAAGACCGGTCCGCGGTGGAACTCGAACCGGTGGTTCTGCTGATCGTAGATCGTGACCCCCGTGACGTCGGAGGGCAGCAGGTCGGGCGTGAACTGGATGCGCGTGCTCGTGCCCTGCACCGACGCGGCGATCGCCTTGGCGAGGCTGGTCTTTCCCGTTCCGGGAGCGTCCTCGAGCAGCACATGGCCTTCAGCCAGCATCGCCGAGAGCACGAGGCCGACGACCTCGCGCTTGCCGAGGAGCGCCTGATCGACGTTGTCGACGAGACGCGTGAAGGTGTCGCGGAACCACGCGGCCTGTTCGGGGGTCATGCTCATTCGTTCGTTCCTTGTCGTCGTTGATCGATGCGGCCGGGTCAACCCCGTGGCCACCATGTCTTCTCGGTGTCGACCGACCCGCCCCATCCGAGGATGTCGACCCACGCGTTGTTGCCGTCGGCGCCCTTCCAGCACTCGAGCTGGACGGAGCCGTTCGCCGGCAGGTTGAAGGCGAACGTGCCGCCAAACTGCGTAGGGCCACCGGTGTCGTGCCAACACTGGATGCTGTACCGGCCGGCGGGGAAGTTCTGCGTGTTCACCACGTACTTGTAGCAACCGTTGACGCATCCGCCGCCCGGGACGTAGTCGCCACGACTGACCCACACCCGCGGCTGCGGGGGCGGCGGGGCATCGACCGTGCGTGCCGAGTCGGACGCGGTCGTCGTCTGACCGGCCGCGCTCGTGCGCACCTCGATGCTGTGCGTCTCGCTGTAGCCGTAGCCGCGCGTGATGGAGCCGCTCGCGTCGCGGCTGACGAGGCCTCCGTCGATGTACACCTCGGTGGCGATGTCGCGCCCGTTGCGGGACGGCGACGACCACGAGTACGTGATGTTCGTCCCGGATGCCGAGGCGTTCGCTGACGGGTTGCCGATCGGCCCGTAGGGCGACACGGCGTTCGAGTCGTTGGAGGCCCCACTGGCGTAGGTGCTGCCGTCGACGGTCGAGACGGCGCGCACGCGGATCGTGTACGTGCCGTTGTTGTTGACCTGGCCGTTGCCGATCGTGCCGGCGCCGTTGGTGCCGCCACCGACCCAGTCGCCGCGCCAGCCGCCGCCGTTCACGGAGTACTGATACTGGATCTCGTTCGCGTTCGCGCCGTTGCCGGAACCGGCCTGCCACGTCACACCCACCGCGTTGTTGCCCTCGGTGGCGGCGACCCCCGTCGGCGCCGCCGGAGCGGTGACACCGCGGCGCGGGGCGGACTGCGGGCTGCGGTCGCCCCAGCCGGCCTTGTTCTGAGCGCGGACGTCGAACGTGTAGTCCGTCGTCGAGGTGTCGACCTTGACGGCCTGGCTCGTCTGGCTGCCCGAGACCGGGATGGTGTTCACCACGGAACCGCCGCGCAGGACGCGCAGCTCGTACCCGGAGATCGCGTCGCCGTTGTTGGCGGGCGCCTTCCAGTCGACCTGGATCTGGGCTTGCGAGCCCACCGGCGACAGGAGCGTCGTGGTGGGCGCGGCGGGCGCGTCCGGCTTTCCGGCCGGCACCATCGACGCCGACCAGGGGCTGAACTCGCTCGGATCCGGCGCCTTGTTGTGGGCGCGCACGCGCACCTGGTACGACGCCCCGTTCTCGAGGCCATCCCAGACGATCGAGGTTCCGGTGACGCCCGTCTTCTGCACGATGCCCGACGGCGGCGCCGGCGAGATCTCCAGCGTGTACGACGTGACCGGCGAGCCCTCCGAGCGGGGCGGCACCCACGACACGGTGAGGCTGCGGTCGCCGAACTGCAGCGTCGGCGGCGCGGGGGTGTCGGGGCGCACGTCGGGGCGCGCGGTCTCCGACGGCAGCGACGGGTCGGACGTGCCGACCTTGTTGCTGGCGCTGACCACGAAGTTGTATTCGACGTTGTTGGTCAGCCCGTCCAGGGTGCACGTGGTCGACGCGCACTGCTTCAGGTAGTTGTTCGCCGTCGACGTGACGGTGTACCCGGTGATCGGCGACCCGTTGTCGGTCGGCGGGGTCCACGAGAGCACGACCGTGCGGCTCTGGATGCTGGAGACGACGGGGCGACCCGGGGCATCCGGCTTTCCCTGCACCGTGATGCGGATGCGTCCCTCGACGGCGCGGTCGGGGTCTCCGGTCGCGTCCATCACGCGGTAGCGCGCGATGACGGTGCCGACGAACGCCTTGTCGCTGGTGACCTCCACCCGGTCGCCCTTGACGGCCACCTGGGCCTGCCCGGTCTCCAGCACCGCGCTCTCGATCTTGAGCGGGGTGTCGGGGAACGGGTTGACGTCGTTGGCGAGCACGGGCACCGACTCGGTCGAGCCCTGGGCCGACTCGGCGATGACGTCGTCGTTGGCGCTGGCCAGCGGCCGCGTCGACGCGGTGACGGTGATCGAGATCGTCGCGTCCGCCGGCGTCGTGGTGCCGTCGTCGGCGGTGACCGTCAGGTCGGCGCGCGTCCCCTTCTTCGTGGATGCCGCGGCCGACACCTTCAGCTGCGTGCCGTCGACCGAGGCGGTGAGTCCGTCGGGCGTGGAGCCCTTGACGGCGAACTTCAGCTTGCCCTGATCGCCGGGATCGGGATCCGTCGCGAGCGCCGCGAGGTCGAGCACGGCCGCGTCCTCACCGGGCGCGACGTTCATGGAGGCACCGAGCATCGTCGGCGACTGGTTGTCGGGCGGCAGCACCGTGATCGGGATCGTCAGCGTGGCCTTCCGACCGGTCGGATCGTCGGGGCCGTCGCCGTCGGTGACCTCGAAGGTCAGTGCGTCGGAGCCGAAGTAGCGGTCGGCCGACGTGTAGACGAGAGTCTGCTGGTCCTTGATGAGGCTCGCGCCGTTCGCGTGCACCGCCGACACCTTGGCGGCCTCGGTGATCACGACGCTCTTGCCTCCGGCCGCGCGGACGTACTGCGAGAGCGGAAGCGAGATCGTCTCGCCGCTCTTGACCTCGACCGGCTTGGTGGAGATGAGGCTCGGCGGCAGCTCCGACAGCGCCGGCACGCGGATGAAGGCGGAGTCGGTGAGGCCGTCGGGGTCGGTGACCGTATAGGTGATGAGCTGACGCTGGTCGGTGACCTGCACACGGACGGTGCCGTCTGCGCCCACGCGCGCGTTCTCCCCGCCCGCACCGAGGGTCACCGTGAGATCGCTCTTCGTGCCGTCGGGATCGTCGTCGTTCTCGAGCACCGCCACATCGGCCGTAGTGCCGTCCTTGACGTCTTCGGCGCGCACGCGGTCGTCGCGGGCGATGGGACGCTCGAGCGGAACGTTCGGGTCGACGGTGATCTGCACGCTGGTCGAGGCCCGCGCGCCGCGCGAGTCGGTGATCGCGTACTGCAGCGACGTGTTCATCTGCTCGTTCGGAGCCGTGATGAGCAGATACTTCCCGCTGACGCGCGCCTTCAGGCCGGGGACGTTTGGCGGCAGCGTCACCGGGTCGTCCGGGGCGAAGCCGAACTCGTCGCCGTCGGGGTCGGAGTCGTTGGCGAGGACCGGCACCGCGACCTCGCGTCCCGGGCGGATCGTCACCGTGTCGCGCACCGCGTAAGGCGCCTGGTTCACGGATGCCGCGGGTGCGATTCCGACCTGCACGGTGGCCGTGGCGTCCTTGCCGAGGCTGTCGCGCACCCGGTAGGAGAACCGGTCGACGCCCGCGGAGTCGCCGAATGCCTCGTAGGTGAACGAGTTCGCGCCGGTCTCGACGATGCGCCCCTTCTTCGGCGCGTCGGCGATGCCGACCAGCTCGACCGAGTCACCGTCCTGGTCGATGCCGTCCAGCGGCACGGGGATCGTGACGGTCGAACCGCTCAGCGTGCGCGCGGTGAGATCGCGCGGCTTCGGCGCGGAGTTGGCCTCGTCATTGCGCGGCAGGATCTGGATCGTGACGTACCCTGCGTCGCGCTGACCGGTCGAGTCGACAGCCTCGTACGTGACGTAGACGGTCTTGGGGGTGCTGCCGGCGCGGAAGCGGACCTTGTCCTCGGAGACGAACGCCTCGCCGTCGGCGGGGTCGACCAGAGGAGGCACGAGGTCGGGGGCGACGTGCATCGTGTCGCCGTTGGGGTGATAGTCGTTCGCAAGCACCGGAATGGTGACCGTGTCACCGACGCGCACGACGGCCTGGTCGTCGTTGGCGACCGGAGGACGCAGCTTCGCGGGCGGCGGCACCGGGATGACGACGATCTCGCCCTCGGCTGTGCGCGCACCGTTGGAGATCGTGTAGCCGACGCGCACCTGCGTGCTCAACGACCCGACGTCGCTGATGCGCACGGTCTCGTGGCCCAGCACCGCGGCTGCGACACCGGAGCCGGGGACGGCGCTGACCGACTGCACCACGAGAATGCCGCCGGCGGGGTCGGTGTCGTTGGAGAGCACGTTGACGAGCACGTCGCCACCGACAGGCAGCAGAGCGACGTCGCGCACGGCGACGGGCGGCAGGTCCTCGTTGGATGCCGGGAGCACATCGATGCGGACGAGACCCGGCACCGAGTTGGGGCCGGCAGACACCAGGTACTGCGGGTAGTACGTTCCGGGGCTCGACGCCGTGAACGTGAAGGTCTTGTTCGCGAAGTCCGGAACGATCGTCGCGCCCGGAACCTCGTCGACGCGGGTCAGTCGTAGCGGTTCGCTGCCCGAACTCGTGTCGTTCGTGAGCGGGGAGACCGTCACGGTGCGCCCGACCTGCGTGACGACGTGGTCGGAGTTGGTGACCGGAACCGTCGTGCCGAGCGGACGGATGTCGTAGCGCGCGATGCCGGGGCCGTCGGCCGTGCCGTCCGACACGACGATCGGTACGTCCTTGCGGCCCTGGACGCCGCCGATCGCCCGGTACGTGATCTGCCCATCGGGCGTGAAGTCCGCCTCGTCGCCTCCGTCCGCGGCGACATCCTTGAGGAAGATGTCATCGCCGTCGGGGTCGATCCAGTCCGACAGCACGTTGTACGAGGCCGTGCCGCCGGACTCCACGGTGATGGGCGTGGTGCGCTTCTGAACGGGAGCCGCATTCACATCGAACGGGTGCACCGTCACCGTGACGGTCGCGGTGGCTTCGCCGCCACGGCCGTCTTCCACGGTGTAGCGGAAGCTCGTCGAGCCGGTCGCCCCGTCGGGAGCGGTGAACTGCAGAGCGGCCCCGTTGTTGATGGGCTCGACGCTGCCGAACGCGGGCGTCGAGGCGGGTGCGGCGACGAGCACGTCGCCGTCGGCATCCGTGTCGTTATCGAGCACCGGCAGCACCGTCGTGCGGCCGGGTCGCACGCCGTACTGGTCGTCCTGCGCGATCGGTGGCGTGTTCTGGTCGGTCCGCTCGGGGAGCGTGGTCTGCACCGTCTCCTCGGTCGTCTTCTCCTCGTCGTCGCCGTCGCCCTCGGGCGGCGTGATGTCCTGCCAGTTGTCGACGCGCTGCATCGAGTCCGAGGCCATCCACGCGGCACCGCCGAAGACATCGTTGAGGACGACGACGTCGCGGTTGACCCGGAAGTGCAGCACGCTCGTCGACTCGACGCCGGGAACGTCCCGTGCGGCGTCGTCGGCGTCGCCGGGGCAGTCGCGCACGAAGCGCCCGCTGCCCGACCAGGCGCCGTAGGCGCAGCCGGCGACGTACACCGGCTCGGCGGGGGTGCCTTTCGAGCCGCCGGCCTCGATCGTCTGGGGATCGCCGCCACCCGTGGGAATGCGCACCAGCGACGTCGGCGTCGCGAGGGTCACGGCGTCGGCCGTGCCCGAGGGCTGCTGCAGCACGGCGTCGCCCGGCACCTGCACGCGCAGCCCGTCGCCGCCGTAGAGCGTGTTGGTGTCGTGGTCGAGCACGTACGGCGTGGTGCCGACGACGGTGATCGACAGGGTGTGGTCGGCCGTCACTCCGGGAAGATCGCGCGACGACTTCTGCACGGTGGTGCCGTCGTCGCCCTGGCCGTACGAACGGACGGTGGCCTCCGACGCGGAGGCGGCGTAGACCGTGCCATCGACGCCGACGGCGATCTTCGCGTTCTTGCCCTCGTCGGCGACGGGCTCGGCGCCCTGGGCCCCGATGCCGCTGATCGCCGTGAACGGGCTCGTCCAGAGTGAACCGGTGGGCTCGATGACCGCGACGGTGTCGGCGCCCATCGCGACGGTGGACCCGGGCTTGAGTTCGGCCGAGTCGGACATGATCACGCGAGCGGGATCGACGGCCGCGATCGACGATGCGGTCGAGTCGACGACGAGCACACGGGTGCCGCTCTGCAGGATGTCGTAGTCGGAGGTGCCGGCGCGCAGTCCGCCATCGAGCACGCGCGAGGAGTGGTTGAAGTGGCCGATCAGTAGGCTGGACTGCTTCGTGACCCACACGCCGCCGTCGTTGAGGTCGACCTCGGTCGTCGGCTTACCCTCGTACGACACCGCGAAGAAGCCGACCACGAGGGCGGCCGCGGTGACCGCGGCGGTAGAAATCAGCGTACGCGGGCGCGCGCGAAGCCACGCAAAGGACTTCATTGTGGGCTCGGCTCCCCTCCGGGCTCGTATTCATTTGCGTGGCGTCGGGACCTGTTGCTGAAGCAGGCGCACACGTCGTGCAGACCCGGATAGCCTACGTCACGAAATCAACGGCTGCGTGGCCTTGCGCATGGGGAGAACTACCCACTATTGGATCGTCCTGCTCCGACGTAGGTAGCCAGATGACGAGCCGTGAGCGTCTCACCCGTGGCGATCAGGTCCTCAGGTGTTCCCGCGAACACGACTCGACCACCCTCGCGACCGGCGCCCGGACCGACGTCGATGATCCAATCGGCGTGCGCCATGACCGCCTGGTGGTGCTCGATCGCGATCACCGAGTTGCCGGCATCCACGAGACGATCCAGCAACGCGAGCAGGTTGTCGACGTCGGCGAGGTGCAGGCCGGTCGTCGGCTCGTCGAGAACGTACACGGCGCCGGGCTTGGCCATCGCGATCGCGAGCTTCAGACGCTGCCGCTCACCGCCTGACAGCGAGGAGAGCGACTGGCCCAGCGTCGTGTAGCCCAGCCCGACGTCGATCATCCGCCGCAGGACCGCGTGGGCCGGCCCCGTGCCGACGAAGGGGGCAGCCTCGTCGGCCGACATCGCCAGCACCTCCGCGATCGTCTTGCCCTGCCACCGGTACTCGAGGACGGTGTCGCTGAACCCGCTGCCGCCGCACAGCTCGCAGCGGGTCTCGACACTCTGTGTGAACCCGAGATTGGTGATGATGACACCGAGGCCTCGACACGCGGCGCAGGCGCCTTCGGAATTGGCGCTGAACAATCAAGGCTTGACGCCGTTCGCCTTCGCGAACGCGTTGCGGATCGCATCCAGCACACCGGTGTAGGTCGCCGGATTCGAACGGCGCGAGCCTTTGATGGCCGTCTGGTCGACGACGACGACGTCGTCGAACGCCGGCAGGCTGCCGTGGATGAGCGACGACTTGCCCGATCCCGCGACTCCCGTGACGACGGTGAGGATGCCGAGGGGCACGTCGACGTCCACGGAACGCAGGTTGTGCAGACTGGCGCCGCGGATCTGCAGTGCGCCGCGCGCCGTCCGCGTCGCAGTCTTGAGTCGCGCACGGTGATCGAGGTGGGTGCCAGTGAGCGTTCCCGAGGCACGAAGCCCCGCGACGTCGCCCTCGTACACGATGCGTCCACCGGCGCGGCCCGCACCGGGTCCGAGGTCGACGACGTGGTCGGCGATGGCGACGACCTCGGGCTTGTGCTCGACGACGAGAACCGTGTTGCCCTTGTCACGCAGGAGCAGGAGCAGGTCGTTCATCCGCTGGAGTCCCGAAGACGAGACTCGACTTGCCCGAGCCGCTGACGCCGGTGAAGACCGTGAGCCGACGCTTCGGGATCTCCACGTCGACGCCCTGCAGGTTGTTCTCGCGTGCGCCCACGACGCGGATGAGGCCGTGGGAGTCGGCGACGTGTTCGGATGCCGGTGTCATGGCGACAGTCTGCCGCGAGGGTGCGACGTCGCACAGTCCCGCGTCGACCCGCTCGCGCGTTCACACCGCGCGATGACACCCCGCGAGGTGATCGTCGACCATCCCGGCCGACTGCATGAGTGCGTACATCGTCGTCGATCCCACGAAGCGGAAGCCGGCGGCACGCAGCGCCTTCGAGAGCGCATCGGATGCCGCCGTCACGGCCGGCACGTCGGCGAACGCGACCGGACGCTCGCCCTCGGCCCGCACCGGCGGCGCGAACGACCACATGACATCGTCGAGCGCACCCGGCTCCATCTCCCGCACCAGGCGGGCGTTGCCGATGGTCGCGAGGATCTTCGCGCGGTTGCGGATGATCCCGGCATCCGCCATCAGCCGCTCGACATCGTTTTCGTCGAACTCCGCGACCACGGCGGGCTGGAAGTTTGCGAACACCTCGCGGAATCGGGGGCGCTTGCGCAGGATCGTGATCCACGACAGCCCCGCCTGGAAGCCCTCGAGGCTCATCTTCTCGAAGAGGGCGCAGTCGCCGTGCAGGGGAAGACCCCACTCCTCGTCGTGGTAGCGCCGGTACTCGGCGTCGTCGCCCACCCAGCCGCACCGGAGCAGGCCGTCCGGGCCTTCGCGCAGATCATCCACTCGGTCAGGCTAACCGCGGGCGCCGACATCCCCGCCGACGCCGGCGCGGGCGCCGCGCGGGGCGGCTGATGCGAGACTCGCTCGCAGCGCCTCCTCCAGGTCACGGTGCGCGAAGACGAACCCGGCCGCGGTCAGCCGCTCGGGGACGACCCAGCGGCTCTTCAGCACGAGCTCCGGCTCGGTGCGCAGCAGCCACATCGCCGGCTCCAGCATCCAGCGGACGGCGGGCACCCCGAAGGGAGCGCCGACGATGCGCCGCAGTGTGCGCATGAGCGTGCGGTTGTCGGAGGCCTGCGGCGCGACGACGTTGACGACGCCGGCCAGCTCGTCACGCTCGATCAAAAAGTGCATCGCGGCCACGACGTCGTCGATGTGCACCCAGCTGAAGCGCTGGCGTCCGCGGGTGCGGTGGTGCGGCGCGCGCCCGTCGCCGCTCGGATGCGGCCCGATGCCGCGGTAGCGGCGGTGCTGCAGCCACCAGCCGTCGCGCTGAGATCCGCCGAGGCCGAGGCGGGCGAGCGTCGTCAGCATCCGGGTGGCGGGGCCGTCGCCCAGCACGATCGCCATCCGCATCGCGACACGGCGCGTCTGCGGAAGCTCTCCCGCGAAAAGCTCCTCCTCCCACGCCCGCGCCACGTCGACGGAGAATCCCGTGCCGAGCTCACCGGCATGCTCGGTGTGCGGGGCATCGGTGCGGTGCCGGTAGATCGTGGCGGTGGACGCGTTCAGCCACACGGCCGGAGGCGACGACGCCGCGGCGATCGCCGTCCGCAGGGCGCGCGTCGTCTCGATGCGTGAGCGCAGGATCTCGTCGCGGTTGCGGTCGGTGTAGCGGCAGTTGACCGACTTCCCCGCCAGGTTCACGACGACCTCGGCTCCCTCGACGGCTCTGACGAGTGCGGCGGCGTCGTTCCAGGCCACCCCGGCGGTGCGACCGACGACCGTGACCTCGTCGCCACGAGCGCGCAACGACTCGACGACGGCCCTCCCGATGAAGCCCGACGCCCCGGCGACGACGACGCGCCGCCGTGTCTGCTCGTGCACCGGCATCCCCTTTCTGAACATGTTCAAAACAAGCTACCCTCGGGGGCATGAGCGCGTCCAGTGGTACGGCCGTCTCCCGCGACGTGCCGCAGCTTCACCTACGAACTCCGCAGAAATGCACGAACTCCGCACGATGTGGGCGCAATCGTGCGGAGTTCGTGACATTCTGCGGAGTCGGCGGGGCAGGCGGCCTCCGCCGCGCGGCTACTTCTTCTTGAGCGACTTCTCCGAGACGGGGGCCTCGCCGGAGGCGGCGAGATCGGCGTAGTACGCCCGCGCCTCGCGCTGGCGCTCCTGCTCGACCCCGGAGGCGATGGGTGCGCGCACGTGCTCCGGCTCGAACGCGAACGCGTCGACGAGGTCCTGGGCGTGGGGGCGCAGCCGCAGCAGCAGGCGGTCGATGTACTTCGAGACGGATGCCGCGCGCTGCGCCGACAGTCGGCCGTTGATGAGGTACCAGGCGAGGTGCTTCTCGATGAGGTGCAGACCGAACAGATCGCGCAGCCACCCCAGCACCTGCGCCGTGCCGGGATCGGAGATGCCGGCGATGCCGTCGCTGAACGCCTCCCACTGCAGCAGCTCGCCGTGTGCCCGCGCCGCCTCGATCAGCTCGGCCTGATTGGCATTGAAGATCGCCGCCGCCTCGGCGGGCGATGCCTTGGATGCCGGGCGCAGCCGCCCGGCGATGTCTTCGATCATCTGCCGCACGCGCTCCGCGAGCAGCTCGTGCTGCTGCTCGGCCCGCAGCCCGAGCTCGACCGAGCGCGCGGTGGAGCCGAAGTCGGTGACGGCCTGACCGAGCTGGCGCAGCCCCGCCCCGTGGAACACCTTGCCGGCGGTCTGCTTCGCGGCGAAGGACGCGAGCTTCGCGGCATCCGCGCCCTTGAACTGCTTCGCGAAGTCGTTGAGCAGGCGCTTGCAGACGAGCTGGAGCAGCACGTTGTTGTCGCCCTCGAAGGTGACGTAGACGTCGAGGTCGTGGTGCAGCCCGACGAGACGGTTGTCGGCCATGAAGCCCGACCCGCCGCAGGCCTCGCGGCATTCCTGGATGGTGTCGAGAGCGTTCCACGTGGACAGGGGCTTGAGCGCGGCGGCGAGGGTCTCGAGGTTCTCGCGCTCGTCGGGGGTGTCGGTGCGTCCGCTGAAGACGCCGTCGAAGGTACGCAGCAGCTCGTCGTTCGCGAAGAACTGCGCGTACACCTGCGCCAGTCGGGGCAGCAGGCGCCGCTGGTGCTTGCCGTAGTCGAGCAGCACCACCTCGTCGCTGCCCGACCCCGAGTCGAACTGGCGACGCTGACCGGCGTAGGTGATCGCGATGTGCAGCGCGAGCGCGGTCGCGGTCGTCGCGGCGCCGTCGAGCGAGACCCGGCCCTGCACGAGCGCGCCGAGCATGGTGAAGAAGCGGCGCCCGGGGCTCGGGATGTCGGAGCTGTAGGTGCCGTCGGCGGCGACATCGCCGTAGCGGTTCAGGAGGTTGAATCTCGGGACGCGCACGTGATCGAACGCGAGCCGGCCGTTGTCGATGCCGTTGAGCCCGCCCTTGACCCCGTCGTCCTCGCTCTGCACGCCCGGCAGCATGTTGCCCTCGTCGTCGCGGATGGGGACGAAGAAGCAGTGCACGCCGTAGTTGACGCCACCGGTGATGAGCTGGGCGAACACGGTCGCGGCCCGACCGTGCACGGCAGCGTTGCCGAGGTAGTCCTTCCACGCGCCGCGGAACGGCGTGTTGATGACGAACTCCTCGGTCTCCGGGTCGTAGGTGGCGGTCGTGCCGATGGCGGCGACGTCGGAGCCGTGCCCGATCTCGGTCATCGCGAACGCACCCGGCAGCGTCAGCTCGATCACATCGCGCAGCCACGCCTCGTGGTGCTTCTCGGTGCCGAGCTGGTAGATCGCGGAGCCGAACAGGCCCCACTGCACACCGGACTTGATCTGCAGCGACGGGTCGGCGAGCACGAGCTCCATGAAGCCGGCGAGGTTGGCTCCGTTGTCCTCGAGGCCGCCGTACTTCTTCGGGAACGCGCGCCGCGACCCGTTGTTGTCGACGAGGATCTGCAGCTGGCCGAACACGCGTTCGCGATGGTCGGCGACCGACAGCCCCTCGATCTTCCAGAGCGCCGGATCCTTGATCATCTCGCGGGCTTCGCGCCGGGTCTGCGCCCAGGTGCCCAGCAGCAGATCCGTGACGGTGTCGACGTGGATACGCGACTCGTGGGCCTCCGCGGCGGTGTGCGCAGCCGTCGGGGCTCCGCCGGCGGGCGTTCGCGTGCTCGTGGCGGGCTTCTTCGGACGGACGGCGGCGTCGGTCATCGGCGTACCTTTCGACAGCGGACAGGAAAACTCATGCTCGACGGTAGGAGCGCGTACGGCGGCTCGCAAAACGCTTGCGCGCTGCCCACAAAGCGGCGCGCCTCCGCGGCATCCTCCCCTGTGTGAGACCCACACCCACGTTTTGTGAGACCGAGTTCCACCGTGGCTCCCCGCGAAAGCCACGGCGCCTCCGCACGGGCACGAGCGCCCGGTGCCGTCGCATCGGATGCGGAGCGTGCACGCAGAAGCGGATGCCGCGCGCGCCGGCATCCGCTTCCGTTGCTCAGCCCCGCATCCGGTGTCAGAGCTCGAGGCCGTGACCGAAGCGGAAGAGCGGGTCGGCGGTGTCGAACGGGACGTCGGGACGCGAGGCCTTCACCGCGTCCATCGACCGCGGCAGATCGAACGGGAGCTTGCCGCGCGCCGGCGCCCGGCCCGACAGCACGTCGAACAGCGCGGCAGTGCCGGCGCCCCAGTTCGCGGTGAGGCTGACGCCGAGCGCGGCGAAGGGCGTGAGGATCGCGGGACGATCGAGGAAGACGTGTATGCGGCGCTCGTCGGCGAAGGCTCCACCCGGGGACACCCCGCCCACGCCGCCATGCGCGAGCGCTACAGCCGGCTGCGCGAGGTGTTCGTCGCGCAGCTGTCCGAGGCCCGCACCGTCGGCGCCGCGCATCCCCGCCGCGACGTTCACGGTGAGGCCATCCGCATCGCGGCCGTCTGGGACGGCCTGCAGCTGCTCCAGCTCTACCTGCCCCGGCGCGTGGATCTCGTCGCGCTGCTCACCGAGATGCAGCAGATGCTGGTCGCGGCACCGGGCTCGGCAGGTCCGGCCGAACCCGATGCGGGCAAGGGCGTCGCGGCATCCGCCTCTCCCGCACCCTGGCCGGCGCTCGACCTCGTGGGCGAGGAGCCCGAGACGACGGAGGGCTACCGCGTCGGGCGCGAGCGGCGATCTCGGATCGTGCGCGACGCGACGGCGCTGTTCGCCCGGGATGGATACGCCGATACGAGCCTGCGAGAGATCGCCGAGCGCGTGGGGGTGTCCAAGTCGGCCCTGCTGCACCACTACCCGTCGAAGGATGCGCTGCTGCGCGCCGTGCTGGCCGAGCGCGATCGCGCCATTTCGGTGTCGCCGCCGGCCCACGTCGAGCGCGCCGCCGATGCGCTGCGGGATCTGCCCCGCAACGCTGCGATCAATGCGGCCTCCGCGCCCGGGCTCATCGAGGTCTACGCGGTGCTCTCGTGCGAGGCGCTACCGCCGGATCATCCGGCCCACGACTACTTCGCGCAGCGCTTCGCCGCCACGATCGACCATTTCACCGCCGTCCTCCGCGCGGCGCAGCAGGACGGCGACCTGCCGGCCCACCGCGATCCCGCCCGTGAGGCGATACGGCTCGTCGCACTGTGGGACGGCTTGCAGTACCAGTGGCTGTACGACCGCGAGAGCGTGGACGTGGCCGCAGAGCTCGCCGCCCACCTCGATGACATCCTCCCCCGGGGCTGACCGAGGGGCGCGGGTGGCCTGCGGACTACGGCTCGCATCGGATTCGGTCGTCGCTGCATGGACGGGCACCCCGCTGAGCCCGCAACTCGCGCACGCGCGTCAGTGGGCGGCGATGACCGCGAGCACGCCCTCGCCGTACGCTTCGCGCTTTTTCGCACCGATGCCGGTGATGCCGTCGAGCGCGGCGATGGATGCCGGGCGCTGCTCGGCCAGGGCCCGCAGCGTCGCATCGCCGAAGACGATGTACGCGGGCACGCCCTGCTCCTTCGCCACCCCGGCGCGCCAGGCGCGAAGGGCTTCGAAGAGGTCGCGGTCACCGTCGGCCACGGCGTCGGACGCCGCGGCCTTGCGCACGCGCGGGGCACCCCCGCCGCGTCCGAGGACGTCGCGGCGCAGCGGCACGGGGGTCTCCCCGCGCAGCACCGCCGCACCCTCGTCGCCGACCGCGAGCACGCCGTACTCGCCACGGGCGACGATGACGCCACGGGCGAGCAGCTGTCGGATGACGCTGCGCCAGTCCTGGTCGCTGAGGTCCGCTCCCAATCCGTACGTCGCGAGCGCGTCGTGGCCCTGCTGACGGATGCGCTCGGTCGATGCTCCGCGGAGGATGTCGACGAGGTGTCCGGCGCCGAACGCCTGGTTGCGCTCGCGCTGCAGCCGCACGATCGTCGACAGCAGCTTCTGCGCGGGAACCAGCCCGTCCCAGGTGTCGGGGCTGTCGAGGCAGGTGTCGCAGTTGCCGCACGGCTCGGAGCTCTGCCCGAAGGAGGCGAGGAGGTTCTGCCGACGGCACGACACCGTCTCGCAGAGCGCGAGCATCGCGCCGAGGTGCTGGCCGAGCCGCATCTTGTACGACCGCTCCCCCGGCGATTGGTCGATGAGACGCCGCTGCTGCACCACGTCGCCGAGCCCGTAGGCCATCCAGGCGATCGCGGGGTCGCCGTCCCGGCCGGCGCGACCCGTCTCCTGGTAGTAGCCCTCGACCGACTTCGGCAGGTCGATGTGGGCGACGAAGCGCACGTCTGGCTTGTCGATGCCCATCCCGAACGCGATCGTGGCGACCATCACCACGCCGTCTTCGCGAAGGAAGCGCTGCTGGTGGTGGGCGCGCACCGCGGCATCCAACCCCGCGTGATACGGCAGAGCGTCCACGCCCTGCGTGCGCAGATACTCGGCCGTCTGCTCCACCGACTTGCGGCTGAGGGCGTAGACGATCCCGGCAGAGCCGGCCGGCTGGGCGCGAACGAACTGCAGCAGCTGACGGCGCGGATCGACCTTCGGCTCGATGCGGTACTGGATGTTGGGCCGGTCGAAGCTCGCGACGAAATGCCGTGCGTCGGGCAGGCGCAGCCGCTCGGTGATCTCCTGATGGGTCGCGCGCGTGGCCGTCGCCGTGAGCGCCATGCGCGGCACCCCGGGGAACCGATCGGTCAGGTCGCCGAGGGCGAGGTAGTCGGGACGGAAGTCGTGACCCCACTGGCTGACGCAGTGCGCCTCGTCGATGGCGATCACACTGAGTGTGCCCCGCTGCAGCAGGGCGCTCGTCGCGGGAGCGCTGAGGCGTTCGGGCGCGACGTAGAGCAGGTCGAGCTCGCCGGCGAGGAAGTCCTGCTCGACGCCGGCACGTTCGGCCGCATTCTGGGTGGAGTTCAGGTACGCCGCCCGCACACCGTTGGCCCGCAGGGCGTCGACCTGGTCGTGCATCAGTGCGATGAGCGGACTGATCACGAGCCCCGTGCCGGCACGAACGAGCGCGGGCACCTGATACGTGATCGACTTGCCGCCGCCGGTGGGCATGAGCACCACGGCGTCGCCGCCCGCGACGACGTGCGCCACGATGTCGGCCTGATCGCCGCGGAACTCGTCGTAGCCGAAGACCTCCTTCAGCACCGCCCTCGGATCGGTCGAGCGCGGCGGGCGGGCGACCGCGGCGGCGCGTCGCGCCGGGGCATCGCCGGATGCCGCAGCCGGGGCCGCGGCGTCCGGAGCCGTGTCGCGCGTCGCCCGAGCGAGCGCACCGGCATACCCGTCGTACTCCGGCGGGGGCGCCATGTCGAACTCGTCGGGCGGCGTCAGCTCATCCACATCCCACGGCACGTCCGCGTAGGGGTCGTCGTACCGATCGGTGGCTGCACTCACCCGTCCAGGCTAGCCGCGGCATCCGACACGCGACGCCGTCCTCCCCACCCGCCCCGCCGAGCCGTCACGATCGCACCGAGCCGCCACGACAGATGATGGCGGCTCGCGCGGAACATAGCGGCTCGCGAGTGGTAGAGGTGGGGGGCTTACAGGCGCGTGAGTTCGGTCACGTGGACGACGGCGGCGCCCTCCTCGACGGATGCCGCGAGATCGACCTCGGCCCGGATGCGCCAGTCGTGGTCGCCGGCCGGATCGTCGATCGTCTGCTCGACGCGCCAGAGGCCGGATGCCGCGGCATCCGCCGTGTCGATCACGCAGAGCCGCGGCGAGCGCGCGGAGCCGCCGGTGAGGATCTCGTCGTGCTCGTCGTAGTAGCGGTCGAGGGCTTCGGGCCAACCGGCCTCGGGGTCGAGGGCCACCAGCGCGTCGTCGTCCTGCAGAGCCGCGAGCTGCACGCGACGGAACAGCTCGTTGCGCACGAGGACCGTGAACGCGCGCTCGTTCGTGAGGATGGAGGGCGGCGCCGGCGGCACGACCGGAGCGCCGTCCTCGGGCAGCACCGCCGTGGGGTCGATGAGCGCCGACCACTCGTCGACGAGACTCGAGTCGACCTGGCGCACGAGCTCGCCGAGCCACTCGATGATGTCGCGCAGCTCGTCGGTGCGCGCATCGGCGGGAACGGTCTGGCGGATCGCCCGGTCGGCGTCGGAGAGGTAGCGCAGCACCAGTCCTTCACTGCGCGAGAGTTGGTAGAAGGAAACATATTCCGCGAACGACATGGCTCGCTCGAACATGTCGCGGACCACCGACTTCGGACTCAGCTCGAAATCGCGCACCCACGGCTGCGAGGACGCGAACACCTCGAACGACTGGGTGAGCAACTCGGCGAGCGGCTTCGGATAGGTGATCTCCTCGAGCAGGGCCATGCGCTCGTCGTACTCGATGCCGTCGCGTTTCATCGCGGCGACCGCCTCGCCCCGAGCGCGGTACTCCTGCTGCGCGAGAATGGCGCGCGGATCGTCGAGGGTGGCCTCGATGACGCTCAGGACATCGAGGGCGTAGTGGCCGGTGCCGATGCCGCCCGGGGCGACGGGGGCGGGGGCGGTCGCGGGGGCGGGCTGTTCATAGCTCCGGAAGGACGACGCATTTTCGTTGGAACCGGGCGCTGTGGGCTCCTCGGCGGCGAGATCTCCGGAGTTGTGAACACGCGCCCCGGCGCCCGGAGCCATGTCGTCGTCGGGCGACAGCAGCTCGATCGCGGCGAGCGCGAAGGGCGACAGCGGTTGGTTGAGGGCGAAGTTCGGCTGCAGGTCGACCGTCAGCGCGATGCGAGGGCGCGATGGCGCGGAGCGGTCGATCTCGACGATCCCAGCGTCCACGAGCGTGCGGAAGATCGCGATGGCGCGTCGAGCGAGGGCGAACCGACGTGCGGCCGGCTCGTGGTTATCGAACACGAGTGCGCGCACGTGGCCGAAGACGTCTCCCCCGCGGCCGATGACGTTGATCAGCATCGCGGCGGTGAGCTTCAGCTGCGGGACGAGCGGCTCGGGAGCGGCGGAGATGAGCCGCTCGTACGACCCCTCACCCCAGTTGACGACGCCGGTGGGGGCCTTCTTGCGGACGATCTTCTTGCGCTTGGCCGCGTCGTCACCGGCCTTCGCGAGCGCGACCGCGTTCTCGATCTCCCACTCGGGTGCCATGACCACGACATTGCCGTAGGTGTCGTAGCCGGCGCGCCCGGCACGGCCGGCGACCTGGTGGAACTCGCGCGCGCTGAGCTGGCGCATCTTCGTGCCGTCGTACTTGCTCAGCGCCGTGATCATGACGGTGCGGATGGGCACGTTGATGCCGACTCCGAGGGTGTCGGTGCCGCAGATGACCCGCAGCAGCCCGCGTTGGGCGAGAGTCTCGACGAGTCGCCGGTAGCGCGGCAGCATGCCCGCGTGGTGCACGCCGATGCCGGCCCTGACGAGGCGCGACAGCGTCTTGCCGAAGCCGGTCGTGAAGCGGAATCCGCCGATGGCGTCGGCGATCTCGTCGCGCTGGGCGCGTGTGGTGAGGGTGACGGATGCCAGAGCCTGCGCACGCTCGAGGGCCGCCGCCTGTGCGAAGTGCACGATGTAGACCGGCACCTCACGCTCGTCGACGAGCATCGTCAGCACCTCGTGCACGGGCCGGCGCTCGTACGAGAAGTGCAGCGGCACCGGCCGCTCGACGCCGGTGACGAGCGCCACGGGGCGCCCCGTGCGGCGCTCGAGGTCTTCGGCGATCGGCGTCACGTCGCCGAGGGTGGCCGACATCAGCAGGAACTGCGCCTGCGGCAGCAGCAGCAGCGGCACCTGCCACGCCCATCCCCGGTCGGGGTCGCCGTAGTAGTGGAACTCGTCCATGACGACCTGATCGACCTGCGCATCCGCGCCGTGACGGAGGGCGATGTTGGCGAGGATCTCCGCGGTGCAGCAGACGATCGCGGCATCCGGGTTCACCGACGAGTCGCCGGTGACCATGCCGACGTTCTCGGCGCCGAACACCTCGACCAGCGCGAAGAACTTCTCACTGACCAGCGCTTTGATCGGCGCGGTGTAGTACGAGCGGCCGCCCGCGGCGAGGCAGGCCGCGTGAGCGGCGATCGCGACGAGCGACTTGCCGGTGCCCGTCGGTGTCGACAGGATGACGTTGGCACCCGAGACCAGCTCGATGACGGCCTCGTCCTGCGCGGGGTACAGTGCCAGCCCGCGGCCGGCGGCCCAGGCGACGAAGCCCTCGTACGCGGCATCCGCCGTCGCTCCGACGGGCACGAGGTCGGTCAGTGCCGCGGGCGAGGTCATTCCCCGAGTCTGCCAGGCGCGGCGGCGCGCGCGGGCGCGCGGCGCGGCGGCGGTGCAGTCAGGGGCGCGCAGCCTTGGCGGAGAGCACGTGCCGCGCGGCGTCGTCCACACGCTGCGCGAACGCGGGATCGCCCTGCGCTTTGGCGAGCACCGCGTCGTACATCTCCGCGAACACGCTCGGATCGGTCGATGCCAGCACGACGTCGACCCCGGCGCTCAGCGCGAGCACGGCGCGATCGGCCGGGCTCCACGCCTGCACCGCCTGGGCGGCGGAGAGGTCGTCGGTGACGAGCATCCCGTCCGTGCCGACGACGGCCCGGGCAAGGCCCACGACTGTCGGCGAGAACACCGCCGGAGTCGAGGGGTCGATGTTCTGGTAGATCGCGCTCGAGACCATCACGGCGGCGGGGCCGCCTCGCAGGAGGTTGCGGTAGACCGCGACGTCGGGGCCGTCCGCGGTGACGGTCGTGTCGACCACGTTCGCCGTGGTGTCGGTGTTGGCGGCGACGTGGCCGAGCCCCGGAAAGTGCTTGAACACCGGCATGACGTCCGAGGCCCGCATCCCGTCGGCGAACGCCCCGGCCTTGGCGACCACGGTCGCCTCGTCGTACCCGTACTGACGGCCGAGGGCCCCGACGGGCGGATTGTCGAAGCGGGTCGCCTCGCTCGTGACGATGTCGACCACGGGCGCGAGGTTCAGCGTGACGCCGGCGGCGGCGAGCTGCTGTCCCCACGTCGTGGCCGATGCGCGCAGCTGGTCGTCGGGCAGGTCGGCCTGCCGGATCGCGTACGGGATGTCGTCGAACCCCGGCCCGGTGAGCACCTGGACCTCGCCGCCCTCCTGGTCGGTGGAGACCCAGATCGGGATGCCGTCGGCATCCGCGCTCGTGAACGAGCCGACGAGCGCGGCGACCGCCGCGGCCCCCGCCTGCGAGCGCCCGTGCAGGAAGATGCCGCCCGCGTGCAGGTCCGTGACGGCCGACATGGTCGCGGGTGTCGCCGCGTCGATCTGCGTACCGACGATGAAGAGCTGTCCGACGCGCTGGCGCAGGTCGAGCCCGGCGAGCGGGTCGGCCGTGGGCGTCGGGGTGGGAGTCGGAGACGGGCTCGGCGCCGGCGTCGACGTCGACGGCGACGGAGACGGAGACGGGCCGTAGGCGCCGCAACCTGTCAGCGCGACGGCGATGACGGCGGCTGCCACGGGAGAGCGCACGGCGCGCACAAGGGGTCGCGAACGGCGGCGGGGGGAGAGGGATGTCACCCCGCCATCCTCCCCATTCACGCCTCGCAACGACAGGCCTGGTGCCGTTGCGCAGAACCGGCCTACGGTGGGAGGACATCTTCACGAAAGGGACGTCATGAGCGACGACATCCGCATCGCCCGCAACGACGACGCCGACCGCTACGAGATCCTCGTCGACGGCCGGGTCGCCGGTTTCACCGAGTACGAGGAGGATGCCGAGGGCCGCCACGTCTTCCCGCACACGGAGATCGACCCCGCCTACGGCGGACGCGGGCTCGGCACGAAGCTCGTCGCGGCGGCGATGGAGGGTGAGGCCGCACGCGGCGTGAGCGTGGTGCCGGTGTGCCCCTTCGTCGTGCGATACCTGCAGAAGAACGAGGTGCCCGGCCTCGCTGTCGCGTGGCGCGAGGGTGACGTCGAGGCGGCGGCCCACGCGTCGACGGCCGAGCCGACCCCGGGCGACGAAGGAGTCGGGTCGTCCCGCGGATGACGAGGCTCGACGACGCGGCCCCTGGCCTGGCCGGACCGACCGCCTGCGACGGACCCCGCGCACTGCTGCTCGAGGCCCGCGAGGTCCCTCTCGGCGGCGTGCGGGCGATGGAGGTGCACCGCAGTCTGCCCCAGCGTGCCCTGCCGATGGTCGGCGCCTGGTGCTTCCTCGACCGATTCGGTCCGCAGACGGCGCGCATGCGCGTGGAACCGCACCCCCACATCGGCCTGCAGACGGTGACCTGGCCGCTCGTCGGCGAGGTGCGCCACCGCGACACCCTCGGCAACGACGTGGTGGTCAGCCGCGGCGTGCTGAACCTCATGACCAGCGGTGCCGGGATCGCGCATTCCGAGTACTCCCTGGGTGAAGACGCCGTGCCGCTGGACGCGCTGCAGCTGTGGGTGGCCCTCCCCGAGACGCGTCGGCACGGTGCGGCGGAGTTCGAGCGCCACGAGGACCTCCCGACCGTCGCCCTCGACGGCGGGCCGGACGCCGGCGGCGCCACGGCGACGGTCGTCGTCGGCGACTTCGCCGGCGCACGCTCGCCCGCGACGATGCACACGCCGATCGTCGGCGCCGAGATCCACGTGCCCGCAGGATCGCGTGTGCGCCTTCCACTCGATCCGGTCTGGGAGTACGCCCTCGTCGGCGTCGCCGGAGCGCCCGAGGTGCACACCGCGCCGGATGCCGCGACCGCCCTCCCCGACCAGGGACTGCTGTACCTCGGCATCCATCGAGACGGCGTCGAGGTCAGCGCGCAGCGCGAGACGACACTGTTCCTGATCGGCGGCGAGCCGTTCGAGTCGGACATCGTCATGTGGTGGAACTTCGTGGGCCGTTCACACGATGAGATCGTCGCCGCGCGCGACGCGTGGGAGAGCGAAGCGGACGACACCGGCACGGCCGGCGCACGCTTCGGGCACGTCATCGGGCACGCCTGCGAACGGGTGCCGGCACCGCCCCTGCCGGCAGTGCGACTGACCCCTCGACGCCGCACGGTCTGAGGTTTTTTCCCGGTCCGAGGCCGATGGCAGCGCGGCTACGCTGGAGGCGTGGCCCGAAAAACCGTCCTGTCGACGCGCGTCCTGCTGGTGTGCGCGGCGATCGGTGTGGCCACCGGCATCCTGGGCGGCTTCGCCGGACTCGTGACGCCGATCGTCCTCACCGTGCCCGGTCTGGCCATCGTCTACGGCCTCGTCCTCGGCGCGCACGTGCTCCCCGGCATCATCGCGCAGGAGGTGCTGCGCCTGCCCCTGGTTGCTGTGCTCACGCACGTCCTGGCCGCGCTCGTCGCCAGTGCGTTCGCGCCGATCTGGACCACGCGTTTCCTCGGCACGGCGCTGCTGTTCGGCGCGATCCAGGAGGGTGTCGCCGCACTCACCCGCTACCGCGTATGGGGAGCGTGGCGGTTCTTCATCTCCGCGATCGTGATCGGTGTGCTCGTGGCCGTCGCGGTCTTCTTCGCGGCGCACCTGAGCGCGTACCCCCTGTGGGCCCAGGTCGCCTATCTCGCCCTGTCGGTGTGCGGACCGGTGGTCTGGACGGCGATCGGACTCAGAGTCGGCGCGTCGCTGCGTCGAGCCGGAGTCGCACGGCAGACCGTCCGCCGTTGAGCGGGTTCTGCTCACGCGTGAGGCTCGGCAAGTTAGGTTCGGCTAACCTGAGAGGACACCCCTGACCGACCGCTGGGACGACCCGTGACATCTGCCGACTTCGGAGCGGACGCCGCGGCGCCCGACGCCCGCACGCCCGCGCCGCTGCTGCGCGTGCGCGATCTCGGCATCCGGCACGACGGTGCGGATGCCGAGGCTCCCGCCGGCGCCTCGTTCGTCGTGAACCGCGGCGAGGTCGTGCTGCTGCTCGGTCCGAGCGGGGCCGGGAAGTCGACGCTCGCGCTCGCCCTGAACGGCCTGATCCCCCACGCGGTTCCGGCGACCGTCCGCGGCCGTGTCGAGGTCGACGGCCGCGACACGGCGGCGACGGCGGTGTCGGTGCTGAGCGAGAGCGTCGGGATGGTGTTCCAGGATCCCGATGCGCAGCTGGTGACCGGGACGCTCCTCGACGAGGTGGCTTTCGGGCCCGAGAACCTGCGGCTGCCCGTGGCCGACGTGCTGGCGCGCGCCGAAGAAGCCCTGCGACGTGTCGGGCTGTGGGAGCGGCGCCACGAGAACCCCGACCGCCTGAGCGGCGGCGGCCGCCAGCGCCTGGCGATCGCCTGCGCGCTGGCAATGGGTTCACCCCTGCTGGTGCTCGACGAGCCGACGGCAAACCTCGACCCGCAGGGCGTCGAGGAGGTCTACGCGACGCTCGGCGCGCTGGTCGCCGCCGGTGATCGCGCGATCGTGCTCGTGGAGCACAACCTCGACGCCGTCGTCGGCATCGTCGACCGGGTCGTCGTGCTCGACCGCACCGGGCGCACCATGGCCGACGGCACGGTCGACGAGGTGCTGCGCGCCCGCGCCGCCGAGCTGCATGAGATGGGGGTCTGGCTGCCCGTCTCGACCCTCGCCGCACTGCGTCTGCGCGCCGCGGGATGGACGCTCGATCCTCTGCCGCTCGACCCGACCGGACTGCGCACCGCCCTCGACGCGGCGGACGCACCGGCCGGCTCGCCCGCGGCATCCGTCCCTTCCGCAGCCGATGTGGCGCCGGTCGCCTCCGCAGAGCCGTTGATACGTGTCCGCGGGCTGCGCACTCTGCGGGGTCGTCGCGAGATCCTGCACGGCATCGACCTGAATGTGGCGGCGGGCGAGTTCGTCGCCATCGTCGGCGCGAACGGCGCGGGAAAGACCACGCTGCTGCAGTCGCTCGCGGGAGTCGTCCCGGTGCCGCGGGGGCAGGTGGTGCTCGACGGCATCGACGTCGCGCGCAGCGATCCGCGCGAGCTGTCGCGGCGGATCGGCTTCGTGTTCCAGAATCCGGAGCACCAGTTCATCGCACACACGGTGTTCGACGAACTGGCGCACGGCCTGCGGCGGCAGCGGCTCGCCGAGAACGAGGTGCGCGAGCGGGCCTTCGATGTGCTTCGCCGGTTCGACCTCGACGGCAAAGCCGACGTGCACCCCTTCCTGCTCTCCGGCGGGCAGAAGCGGCGCTTGTCGGTGGGCACCGCTCTCGTCGCCGGTGCGCCCGTGCTCGCCCTCGACGAACCCACGTTCGGTCAGGATCGGGCGCGGGCCGACGAGCTCATGGATCTGCTGGAGGGCCTGAGCGCCGACGGCACGACGATCCTCGTCGTCACCCACGACATGCAGCTGGTCACCGAACATGCGCATCGCACGATCATCATCGGCGACGGACGCGTGGTCGCGGATGCCGCGACCGCCGCGGTCTTCGCGGACGACGCCCTGGTGCGCGCGGCGGGTCTGCGTCAGCCGCCGCTGCGACGCGCATTCGCGGGGATGACACGGCATCCCTCTCTCGCCGGCGTCACGCGCCTCGCCGACCTGCCTGCTCCGGAGACGGCACCGTGAGCGCGGCGATCACCGATCCGTGGGCGACCGCCGACCGCGAGAACGCGCGTGCGCTGGAGCGCATCAATCCCCTGGCGAAGCTTGCGGCGCCGCTGCCCGCGATGGTGCTGCTGGTGTTCACCCGCGATCTCGCCACCCCGCTGGCCTTCATCGTGATCGCCTACGTCATCGTGCTCCTCGGTGCGCGACTGACCGCTCGGGTCATGCTGCTCTTGTTCGTCGCACTCCCCGCGGCGGCCGTCGTCATCGGAGCGTCGATGAGCCTCTGGACCGACCCCGCTCGCGTCGGCGGAACGGTGCTCGCGCACGTCGGCTCGTGGACCTGGACCAGTGGAGCCCTGGCGGTCGGGTTCGCGACGGGGCTGCGACTGGCCGCGATCGTCGCGCTCGCGCTGATCGCGGGGCTGACGACCACGGGCCCCGACCTTGTGCGGGCGAGCGTGCAGCAGCTGCGCGTGCCGTACCGGGTCGGCTACACGGCGCTGGCGGCCTTCCGCTTCGTGCCGCGGTTCGGGCACGAGCTCGACGTGATCAGACAGGCGCATCGCGTGCGCGGGTCGCACGGCGGTCGCGGACCGTTCGCCGCGATCGCGCGCTGGTGGGGCTATCTCGTGCCGCTTCTCGCGGGCGCGATCCGCCACGCGGAGCGCGTCGCGCTGTCGATGGATGCCCGCGCCTTCGGCGCCCACACCGACCGCACCGAGCGCCACGGGGTGCCGTGGCGGGCGCGCGACACCGTGTTCGTCGTCACGTTCTGGCTGGTGAGCGGCGCCATCCTGATCGCCCTCTTCCCCGGGGCTCCGCCGTCTGTCAGCTGACCGCACCGCGGAGAGCATCGGCGACCCAGCGCGCATAGCGATGCCAGGGCGGGATGCCGTCGGCGAGCGCTGCCGCGTGCGCGCGGAGTTCCGGCGCGGCACGGAACCACTCGCCGCCCTCGCGCAGGGGCGCGAACTGCACGTGGCGCGCGTGCTCGACCGCGCGGCCGCCGAGCTCGAATGCGAGCAGCTCCTGATGCCAGATCGCGGCGAGGCGCTGGCGCGGTTCGCGACTGGTGCCGATCTTGATGCGCTCGCCCCACCGCACGTAGTAGACGACGTCGACGCGCGGGCGCGGCAGGTCGGGATCGGGGCTGTCGCCGAGGCGCCACCCGCACACCGGGCAGGTCAGGATGCCGCCGGCATCCGCCTCTGGCCGTGCGCGCCCGCACAGCACGCACTCCTCCCGCCGCGACACACCCGCACGCTATCGCCCCCCGCCGACACCCGCCCCGCCCACGCCGCCCCCGCCCCCGCCCGCGGCCGCGGCCTGCGAGACACCGTCTGCGCACCGAAACACCGGTTGTGGCCAGGTGTCTCGGTGCAGAACCGGTGTCTCGCGGACGAGGAGGGATGCCGCGGGAGCGCGGGCGGGCGGATCAGCGGGCGCGGGCGGATCAGCGCTTGCCGACGATCTGCCGCGACACGATGTCGCGCATGATCTCGTTCGTGCCGCCGTAGATGCGGTGGACGCGAGCGTCGAGGTAGGCGCGGGCGATGGGGTACTCGGTGATGTACCCGTAGCCTCCGTGCAGCTGCACGCCGATGTCGAGCAGCTCCGCCTCGCGATCGGTCGACCAGAACTTGACCTTCGCCGCCTCCTCGGCGGTGAGCTTCTTGTCCTTGTAGAGCATCATCGCGCGGTCGTTGTAGGTCCACATGACGTCGACCGTCGTGGCCATGTCGGCGAGAAGGAACCGCGTGTTCTGGAAGTCGGCGATCCGCTCACCGAACGCCTCCCGGCTGAGCACGTAGTCGCGCGTCCACGCGAACGCGGCCTCGCCCGCAGCCGCAGCCGCGACACCGATCGACAGACGCTCGAGCGGAAGGTTCATCATGAGCTGGATGAAGCCCAATCCCTCCTTGCCGCCGATGAGGTTCGCCTCGGGGACGAACACGTCGGTGAAGCTGAGCTCCGCGGTGTCCCACCCGTGGAAGCCCATCTTCTCGAGCTTCTTGCTGTGGTCGAAACCCTCCATGCCGTCTTCGAGGATGAGCAGGCTGAAGGCATCCGGGCGGTTGCCCTCGCCGGTCTTCACGAACGTGACCACCATGTCGGCGGTCTTCCCCGAGGAGATGAACGTCTTCGCGCCGTTGACGAGATAGCCGCCGTCGACCTTCTTCGCGGTCGTCTTGATGCCGCGCAGGTCGCTTCCGGCGCCGGGCTCCGTCATCGCGAGCGCGCCGAGGATCTCGCCCGTCGCCATGCCGGGCAGCCACTTCTCCTTCTGCTCCTGCGTCCCCATGTGCACGATGTACGGCACGGCGAGGTCGTCCTGGATGCCGAAGGCACCGGCCAGGGACCCCTGCCCGGCGCCGATGGTCTCCTCCAGGACGATCGAGCGGAATCGATAGTCCTGCAGCATGCCGGCGCCACCGAACTCCTCGGGAACGCTCAAACCGATGATGCCGGCCTCGCCGGCGGCGAGCATTGTGGCGCGGTCGATCTCGCCGTCCGCCTCCCACTGCTTGCGCTTCTCTTCGGTGGCGAAGCGCTTGAGGAACTCCTTCACGACGTCGCGGAACGCCTCGTGGTCCTCGTCGTAGATCTCGCGCTCCATGGTGCGCCCGTCCTCTCGTCCTCGAGTGTGGAATCTGCCGGATGCCGCGGGAAGGACCCCGAATGCCGATGGCATTGCATCTCAGCATCCATGGTACTGGGTTTCACCGCTAGCGCGACGAGCGGGATTCAGTAGCCGGGCGCGGCAGGAAGACCGAAGAAATCCTCCAGCGCGTGGAACCCGCCGTCGTGGTACGCCTTGGCGAGCTCGGGGCCGATGTAGCGCAGATGCCAGGGCTCGGCCTCGTAACCCGTGATGTCGGTGTAGCCGCTCTCGTAGCGCACGATGTAGCCGAACCGCCACGCATTCGCGGCGACCCAGGCGCCCTGACGCGTGCCGCCGAACGATTCGATGGCGCCGCATCCGCTGTCGCAGGCGGCGACATCGGTGGCCAGCCCCGTCTGGTGCTCACTGAAACCGGGGCGGGCGCTCTGCTGGTCCGCCGCGTCGCGGCCGAGCGAGTTCACGTAACCGTTGTACGTGCGCGTCTGAGATGCGAACGACCGGTACGCACTGTTCAGACCGATCGCACCGACACCCTCCTGAGCGGCGGCGGCCACGAGAGCCGTCAGCGCCTCGGCAGCCGCCGGCTGCAGCCGGCCGTCGACCGTGCGCTGCATGTCGGCGGGGGCGACCAGCTCGGTGGGCTCGACATCCAGCGGGTTGAGGGGACGCTTCTTGTCGACGACGACCCAGAGCCGGTGCGGGTCGCCGAGATCGACACAGGGTGCGACGCCGTCGACGACGGCGCCGCGGAAGGCCGCGCCGCCACCGAAGGCGGTGACGACGTCTTCGTCCTTGCCGGCGGCGAGCGCGGTGACCACAGCGGGATCGTCGCACCGTGCCGCCGCGCCGGTCTGAGCGGGAACCGGCAGCCCTGTGGCGGGTGCCGCCGTCGCATCCGCTCCACCGGGCAGCGCGACAGCGGCCGCCGCCGCGTTCGATGTGGCCACGGACGCGGCGCCACCCGGACCGCGGGCGCCGCTGAGGGAGAACGCCGAGACGGCGAAGATCGCCGCCACAGCCCAGAAGGCGATCGCGAACGCCGTCCACCGCACCCGCGGCGGCACCTTCGACATCAACGCTCCGCGGGCGCGCGGGGGCGCAACGGCGGCGCGCGCGGCGCGGCGACTGATCGGCTGCTCGGGGTGCGGCACCCGCCCATTCTGCCCGCCGAGCCCGTGCGGCGCCTGCACATTGCGCATTTGTCGCATCTCTGTTCGAATGTACGACATGCGGTGGCGTGGACAGAGTATCGATGCGGCGGATGCCGCTGCCCTGCCCGGCATGGAGCGCCTCGACGGTCTGGTCCGCACCGTCACGACCCCGGAGTTCGCGGGCATGACCTTCCACGAGGTGGCGGCGAAGTCGGCGCTGAACCATGTGCCCTCGGCATCCGCGATGCCGTTCGACTGGACCGTCAACCCCTACCGCGGGTGCAGCCACGCCTGCTCGTACTGCTTCGCGAGGGGCACCCACCCCTACCTCGACCTCGACGCCGGGCGCGATTTCGACGAGCAGATCGTCGTGAAGGTCAACGTGGCCGAGGTGCTGCGACGCGAGCTGGCCGCACCGTCGTGGCAGCACGAGCCGGTCGCGCTCGGCACCAACACCGACCCGTATCAGCGGGCGGAGGGGCGCTACCGGCTCATGCCCGAGATCATCGACGCCCTCGCGGCCAGCGGCACGCCGTTCTCGGTGCTCACCAAGGGCACGCTGCTGCGGCGCGATCTTCCGCTGCTCGCGGAGGCGCGACGTCGAGTGTCCGTCCACCTCGCGATGTCGATCGCCATGCCCGACGAGCAGTTGCGGCAGACCCTCGAAGCCGGAGCACCCACGTTCCAGGCACGGCTGGACACCGTGCGGGCGGCGACCGAAGCCGGATTCGCCGTGACCGTGTTCCTCATGCCGATCGTGCCGCATCTGACCGACTCCGTGGCGGTGCTCGACGACACGCTTGCGCGCATCGCGGCATCCGGAGCGGTTCGTGTCGTCTTCGGAGCACTGCACCTGCGTCCCGGTGCCCGGGAGTGGTTCTGGCAGTGGCTGGAGCGCGAGCACCCGGGACTCGTGCCCGCGTATCGCGGGCTCTACCCCGGCGCCACGGTCTACGCGCCCGCCGGATACCGGAAGTGGCTCGCGGCTCGCGTGCGCCCGCTGCTGCGACGGCACCGGCTCACCGGTGGTCCCGAAGACGAGGTCGAGACGCGGCCCGCACGGCCGGGCCCGGTACGGACGACCGCCCGGGCGGCGGCATCATCGGCATCATCGGCATCCGCCCCCGCGATGCTGTTCTGACCGGACGATCAGCCGATACTGCGCTTCGCGGCGTCCAAAACCAGCGGCACAATCCGCGCGGCCGGTCCGAGTGAGCCTCCTGCGAACCACGAATCTCCGACGAAGACGTAGACGGTGGACGTCAAGAACTCTCCTCCGCGGTCCTCGTAAGAGAAAGCGACCGCCCCAGGAATCCCAGGGTCGACACTGTTGTACTCGGGAGTCGACCGCAGCGAAGAGAGCAGGCTCGTCGCCGCCGAATCTGAGAGCCGATAGACACCCAACGCAACATAGGCCTCAGTTGCCAGCTCCGGCCACCACAGGCATTGCAGCTTCGCTGTCGCCTCGGTAGCCGCCGACCGCGCCTGCGGGCCCGGGATGATGCTCTCGAGCGTCGGCTCCTGGGAAGCAGCAACCCACGTCTTTCCCATCGCTGCCGATACGGCGTCGACAGTCGCGAGCGCATCGCAGGAGTTCGGGATGTTCACGACGACCGCCGACGGCGAAGTGGTCGCGGATGGTGTCGCAACGGAAGACGATGCTTGGGGTGAGACCGAGCGCGTCGGCGCGGCCGTCGTCGGCGCAGGGATCGTCGATGCCGCACAGCCACTCAGAACAACGACGGACGCGGCGAGAAGAATCACCCGGGACCAGCGGATCACCCGGTCAGCCTATCGCGGCATGGTTGCGTCCGCCGGGACGGCGGAGGGGCCGCGGCGCGAACGCCACGGCCCTCCGGAAAGCGCGACTCAGCGGTCGACGTGCGCGGCCTGACGGCCCGAGATCTCCTCGATCACGTCGTCGCCCGGGCGGGCGTCCTCGAACGGCGCGTCGATCTCGGCGCGGTCGAGCATCTCCGTCATGCGACGGCGGCGCTGGCGGGGGATGAGCGTCACGACCGTGCCGACGCGGCCCGCGCGGCCGGTGCGGCCGGAGCGGTGCAGGTAGGTCTTGTACTCGTCGGGGGCATCGGCCTGGACGACCAGGTCGATGTCGTCGACGTGGATGCCGCGGGCGGCGACATCCGTGGCGACCAGCACGCTGACCCGACCGGACGTGAGGCGCTCGAGGTTGCGCGTGCGCTTGGCCTGGTTCAGGTCGCCGTGGAGGGCGACGGCGTGGATGCCGGCATCGTCGAACTGCTCGGCGAGCATCTCGGCGTAGGCACGGGTGCGAGCGAACACGAGGGTCTTGCCGGCGCGGTCGACGAGCGAGGTGAGGATCTCCGCCTTGTCACGGTGATCGATCACGAGCACGCGGTGGTCGATCGTGCCGGAGTCCTGGTCTTCGCCGGCCACCTCGTAGACGGCCGGGTCGACGAGGAACTCATCGACGAGGGCCGCGACCTCGCGGTCGAGTGTTGCCGAGAACAGGAGCTTCTGCGCGTCGGGGTCGACGAGCCGGAGGATCCGCTGCATCGGCTCGAGGAAGCCCAGCTCGCTCATGTGATCGGCTTCGTCGAGCACGACGATTCCGACCTCGGAGAGGTCGAGCTTGCCCTGGTTCTGCAGGTCTTCGATACGTCCGGGGGTGCCGATGATGATGTCGACACCCTTCTTCAGGGCCCCGACCTGGCGCCCGGCGGGCACGCCGCCATAGATCTGCGTCGTGAAGAGGCCGACGCTACGGGCGATCGGCTGGATGGTGCGGTCGATCTGCAGCGCGAGCTCGCGGGTCGGGGCGAGGATCAGCGCCTTCGGGCTGCGCCCGAACGCACGGCGCTTGCCGGCCTGGCTGCGCAGCACCGCCTCGACGAGTGGAGCGCCGAACGCGATGGTCTTGCCCGAGCCGGTGCGGCCGCGGGCGAGCACGTCCTTGCCCCCCAGGATCGGCGCGATCGTGGCGGCCTGGATCGGGAACGGCGCCGCGGCGCCGAGCTCGGCGAGGGTCCGCACGATGTTGTCGCCGAGGCCGAGGCTCGAGAAGCTCACGTCCGCGACCTCTTCGGCTTGCACGGCCTGCGCCTGCAGCTTCTCGTGCACGACGTCGGCGTGCTCCTCGTAGGCTTTGCGTGCCGCGGCATCCTTCGCGTCGGAGTTCCAGTCGGAGCGGTTGCCGCCGGCAGTGCGGACGGGACGGTCGTCACGACGCGGGCGGTCGTCACGGGCAGGACGGTCGTCACGTGCCGGACGGTCGTAACTCCTCCGATCCGCGTCCCGAGAGCCGAAAGCAGGCCGCTCGCGGCGCTCCGCGCCCGACGCGGAGGAGTTGCGGCCGCGGTCGTCGAACGAGCGAGCCGGACGGTCATCGCGACGCGGGCGGTCATCGAACGAGCGAGCCGGACGATCAGTACTCCGGAAATCGCGGCCTTCACGGGGCACACGGGCGCCATCACGACCGCCGCGCGCCGATTCTCCGGAGTTGCGAACGTAACCGCCGCGGTCATCGCGACGCGGGCGGTCATCGAACGAACGAGCCGGACGGTCGTCACGGGCCGGACGGTCGTAGCTCCTCCGATCCGCGTCCCGAGAGCCGAAAGCAGGCCGCTCGCGGCGCTCCGCGCCCGACGCGGAGGAGTTGCGGCCGCGGCCGTCGAACGAGCGAGCCGGGCGGTCATCACGACGGGGGCCGTCGAACGAACGGGCCGGACGGTCATCGCGACGCGGGCGGTCATCGCGACGCGGGCGGTCATCGAACGAACGAGCCGGACGCTCGTCGCGCGCGGGGCGGAAGCCGTCGCGGTCGTCGCGACGCGGGCGTTCGCCGTTGGCGCGCGAGCGGATGCCGCGAGCCTCGTCGCGTCCGGCGCGCTCCTGCGCGCTCCAGCGTTGCTTCGGGGCGGATGCCGCGTCGGTCGCCTCGGCGGCGCGGTAGCCGCGGTGACTCGGGCTTTTGCTGCCGGGCTTACCGGCGGACGACTGGCCGGGGCGACGCTTGGCGTCTTGGTAGCTGGTCTTCGACCCGTAGCGGGGCTCGAAGTTCTGGGCGCGGCCGCCGGCCGGCTTCTTGCTCTTGGGCATGGTGTTCTTCCTGGGTTTTCTCGCGCGAGAACAGCGCCGCCGCGCAGCGAGAGCCGGGGCGACCAGGAGGTCGGACGGATCGGGGCGGCGGGCAACCCGGTGGTCCGGGGGCCATTCAACAGTGATGGTTCATGCGCGTCGATCGACGCTCACCATCGGCCCCTTGGACTCACAAACCCACCCGCACCACAGTGCGGTGTCCAGAGCCGACCGCACCACTGTACTCGGTCCACCTGTGAGAGCGCCGGTCGCCTCCCGCGACGCCTCGTCGGCGGGCCCCTGCACTGACGCCATGACCGCAGCCGAACCCGCCCGACTTCCGGCCGAGGCCGAGGCCGATCGCGCCCCGGCGCCGTCGTTGCGCGTCGAGGCGGAGGCCCTCCTCGCCGCGGCGATCGCCGCCGTTCTTGGCGGCGTCGTCGGGCTCATCATCGGGCCGCTCGGCGTCGGTGTGCGCCTCTGGGGCGATGCGAGCATCGCCGGCTGGGCCGCCGCCGGGGCAGGCCTGGCGGCGGCCGTCAGCTCCGCGCTCGGATACTGGCGCGCCGCACGACCGACGGCCAGGAGTGGCGGCGCAGGATCGCGAGCTGGCGCTACGTGGTGTCGACGGCATCCGTCGTCATCGCGCACGGCGCCCTCGCCATGATCGGGACGGTCGCCCTGTTCGCGGTGCTCTCGCGGGCCTTCATCGACGTCGAGCTCACCGCGTTCTGGACGACGGTGCTGGCCGCGACGGCGACGGGGCTGTCGGGCTGGCTGAGCTACCTCTCCGCCTCGCGGATGACGACCCAGCGTCTCACGACGCTGCTCGTCACCTTCATCGGGATCGGGACGCTGGCAGCCATGATCACGACCTCCGACCCGATGTGGTGGACGTACCACTTCAGCCAGCTGGGCACGTTCGGCGACATGTCGAGCTTCCTCTTCAACGGCACGCTCATCGCCGGAGGCCTGCTCGTGACGACCTTCACGCTGTACGTCTCCCACGACCTCGCCGCGCTGGGCCACGCGGCATCCGTGTCGTCGGCACAGCGCTCGCGATCATGGGCGTCATGCTGGCCTGCGTCGGCATCTTCCCCGTCAACGTCAACATGCTGCTGCACAACCTGTCGGCGTCGGGGATGGCTCTGATGTTCCTGCTGCTCCTCGTCGGCGGCCCGTGGATCGTGCGGCGGATGCCGCGCGCCTACTTCCTCGCGTCGTGGGCGTTCCTCGCCGGTCTCCTCGTCTCGATCGCGCTGTTCGCCACGGGCTACTTCGGGCTGACGGCCTTCGAGATCATCGTGTTCGCGCTGATCTTCGGCTGGCTCGCCGTCTTCATCCGCTTCATGGTCGTCGCCGATCAGACCGATCCGCGCAGCTGACTACTTGCCACGCAGGTCGCGGCGCGGGTGCAGCGCGGCGGCACCGGATGCCGGGGCGACGGGGCCTGCGTCGGCATCCGCAGCCGCCTTGCGGCCACCGCCAGCGCCCGCCCGCCGCGCCGCCCGACGCTCGCGCGCACCCTCGACGAGGTTGTAGAGCGTCGGCAGCACGAGCAGCGTCAGCACGGTCGAGGAAACCAGTCCGCCGATCACGACGATCGCGAGGGGCTGCGAGATGAAACCGCCGTGGCCGGTGATGCCGAGCGCCATCGGCGTGAGGGCGAAGATCGTCGCCAGCGCCGTCATCAGGATCGGGCGCAGTCGTCGCGAGCCGCCCGCGACGGTCGCGTCATGGGTGCTGAGCCCCTTCTCGCGGTACTGGTTGACGAGGTCGACGAGAACGATCGCATTCGTGACGACGATGCCGATCAGCATCAGCACGCCGATCAGCGAGGCGACCCCGAGCGGCACACCGGTCGCGATCTGCAACAGGATCGCCCCGGTCGCCGCGAACGGCACCGACACCAGCAGCAAGAGCGGCTGGCGCAGCGACTTGAACGTTGCGACCATCACGATGTAGACGATGAGGATGGCGGCGAGCATCGCGAGGCCCAGCTGACCGAACGCATCGGACTGCTGCGTCACCACACCGCCGACCTTCGCGGCCGCGCCGGTCGGCAGCTCGAGCCCCGCCAATGCCGTGCGCACGCTCGCCGAGGCGGTGTTCAGGTCGTCCGTCGACGGGGTCACCGTCACCGTCGCGGTGCGCTGACCGCGCTGCGTCGTGATCGAGGTCGGGCCCTTGCTCTGCTCGACGGTCGCGACCTGATCGAGGCGGACGAGCCCGTTCGCCGAGGCGATCTGCAGTCCCTTGAGCTCGTCGATCGTCTTCGGCACCGACGACGACTGCAGGTAGACGGTCAGCGATGTGCCGTCGATCTCGACCGATCCGATCTGGCGCGGCTGCATCGTGTTCGAGACGAGTCCGCCGACGGCGACCTCCGACAGCCCCAGCTGCGCGGCCTTGGCGCGGTCGACCGTGACGGCGACGAAGGGGAGGGATGCCGAGAGGTTCGAGGTGACCTGGCCGATGCCGTTCTTGCCCTGCAGACCGGTGACGACCGCGTCGGTCGCGGTCTGCAGCGCGTCGGCCGACGGCGCCGTCACGTCGACCTCCACGTTGCTGGAGCCGAAGCCGCCCTGGCCGGACGAGACGGTGACGGTGCCGACATCGGTGAGGTCGGCGAGCGCCTGCTCCACGTCATTGCGCACGGTCACCTGATCGGCCGACGTGTCGGTGGTCACCGAGTAGGTGATGCCGGTGCTGCCGCCGCGGAACGCATCGCGCACGGCCGAACCGCTCGATCCGATCGAGGTCTGCACCGTGGTGATGCCGGCCACGCCCTTCAGCGCGGTCTCGACCTTCTTCGCGGCGGCATCCTCGGCGTCGAGGCTGGGGGCCTGTCCAACCTGCTGCGTGATGGTGAACGTGTTCTGTCCGCTGTCGCCGAGGAAGTTCGTCTTCATGAACGGCGCCGCGGCGATCGTGCCACCGAGCACGAGAACGGCCACCAGCAGCGTCACCCACGAATGCTTCAGGGTCCAGCCGAGGATCGGCAGATAGGCACGCTGCAGGCGCGAGGGGGGCGCCGCGGGGTCTTCCGGGTCGACCTGGTTGCCCTCGGCGTCGCGCACCGGCTTGCCGGGTCGCAGGAACCAGTACGCGAGCACGGGAACGATCGTCAGCGCCACGAACAGCGACGCCGCCATCGCGATCGTCACCGTCATCGCGAACGGCCGGAACAGCTCGCCGGTCACGTCGCCCACGAACGCGATCGGCAGGAACACCGCGACGGTGGTGATCGTCGACGCCGTGATCGCGGCGGCGACCTCACGGACGGCGAGCAGGATCGACGAGAGCTTGTCGGCACCTTCGACGTAGTGACGTTTGATGTTCTCGATGACCACGATGGAGTCGTCGACGACGCGGCCGATCGCGATCGTGAGGGCACCCAGGGTCAAGATGTTCAGCGAGTAGCCGAACGCCTGGATGCCGACGAACGTGATGAGGACGCTGGTCGGGATGGAGATCGCGGTCACGAGCGTCGAGCGCACCGACAGCAGGAAGAGAAGGATCACGAGCACGGCGAAGACGAGGCCCAGCAGCCCCTCCTGGGCCAGCGACTCGATCGACTGCTCGATGAAGGGAGCCTGGTCGAAGACGACACTGAAGCGGGCATCGCCGCCGATGTCGCTCTGCAGCTTCGGCAGGAGAGCGGTGACGGCGCGGCTGACGTCGACGGTGTTGGCGGCTGGGAGCTTCGTGATGGAGATGGTGAGTGCGGGCTCGCCGTTCACGCGCGAGATCGAGGTCACCGGGTCCTGCGCGAGCGCCACGGTGGCCACGTCGCCGATCTTCAGCGGACCGTTCTTGGCCGCCCCCTCGAACTGGGCCGCCGAGGTGGGCACGAGCGGCAGGGCGGAGATCTGATCGACCGAGGTGAGCTTGCTGCCGGTTTGCACCGTGAGGGTCTGGTCGCCCTCGGTGACGGTGCCGCCGGGAAAGAGCACACCGTTCTGCTTGAGGGCGTCGGTGAGCGCGTTCTGGGTGAAGCCGGCGGCGGCGAGCTTCGCCTGGTCCGGGGTGATCGTGACCCGCTGGCCCTGGCCGCCGACGATCGTGGCGGCGCTGACGCCCTTGACGTCTTCGAGATCGGGGATCGTCGTGGCCTGCAGCTGCGCCTGGATCGTCTTCTCGTCGCCGTAGCCGGTGACGGCGAGCGCGATGACCGGCAGGTCGTCGATCGAGAAGGAGACCACATTGGGTTCGACGCCGGTGGGCAGCGTCGACTTGATGCGGTTGATCGCCTGCAGGATCTTCTGCTCCGCGGTCGCCAGGTCGGTGCCGTAGGTGAAGGACGCCTGGATGATCGAGGCGTTCGTCGTGCTCGTCGCCGTGGTCGACTCGAGGCCGGGAATGCCCTGGATCGCCGTCTCGATGGGCGTCGACACGTCATTGTTGACCACATCGGGCGACGCACCGGGGTACGTCGAAAGGATCGAGAGCTGCGGGAACTCGACCGAGGGGATGAGCTCCTGCTTGAGGCTCGTGAGGGCGAGGCCGCCGAAGATGGCCGCGACGATCGTGGTGAGGGCGATCAGCGCCCGGTTCTTCAGGCTCAGGACGGCGAGGTGCGACACAGAAGACCCTTGCTCTCGGACGGGCGCGGACGAAGCGTTCGATACACGCGTGTATCCGCCTCATTCTCGCACGCGGACCGGCGGCGGGCGGCGGCGGGAGCCGGGGGATAACCCGACAATCCGAACAGTCGACACCCAGGGGTGCCGACGCTCAGCCGGCGCTCAGCGCGGGAAGAGCTCGCCGATGACGAGGCCGGCAGCGGCGGCGATGAGGGCGAGCACGAGCGTGCCGATGAGGTTGACCCACGCCCAGTCACGGCGTCCGCGCTCGGCCAGCAGAGCCGTCTCGGTGGACACGGTGCTGAACGTCGTGAACCCGCCCAGCACGCCCACTCCGAGAATGCTGGCCCACGCCGGCGAGACGTTCGGTCCGAGACCGGTGACCAGACCCAGCAGGAACGACCCGAGGACGTTCACGAGAAGGATGCCGAGCGGAAAGGCGCCGGATCGCCCGCGCATGATCGCGGCATCCATCACATACCGCGCGCCGGCGCCGAGCCCGCCGCCGACGACGAGCGCTGCCATCTCGAACGGGTTCATTCGGCATCCTCCGGCTGTTCGATCTCGCCCGGCCGATCGGCGATCCGTCGTCCGAAGGCAAGACCGACGACGGCCGCGAAGACACCGCCGAACAGCGAGACCACGACGAGGATGATGCCGACATAGGGCGAGGCGCTGGAGGTCGACAGCGCCTGCACGGCGAAGGCGCTGTACGTCGTGAAGCCGCCCATGACTCCCGTACCGAGGAAGAGGCGGGCGCGGGGATGCCGGTCGGCGAGCCAGCCCACGATGACGCCGAGCAGCAGCGAACCGACGAGGTTGATCACGAGTGTGACGGCCGGCACCACGAGCGGATGCGGGTTCGCAGCGCCCAGGGGCACCACCACGACAGCGCGGATCGCGACACCGATCATTCCGCCGAGGATCACCAGCACGAGGGCGACCGGCGAGAACCAGCGAGGACGAGTCACGTCCGCAGACTAGCGTCGCCTTACGGGGACAGCAGCGCACGGATCGCCGATTCCGGCGAAACGGTCGTGTCCAACAGCTCGCCGCGTCGATACCGCGCGAACACGCGGGGGTCGATGTAGGAGCTCTTGGCCACCGTCGGCGTGTTGCCCAGACCCGCGGCCGCCGCCTTGATGGCCAGCACCTCGGCGCGCTTGCGGTCGGTCTTGGTCGCGGTGGTCCCGATGCGCGCCAGGGCGTCGGCGGCGAGAATGGTGCCGCGGAGCGTGCGGAAGTCCTTCGCGGTGAAGCTGCCGCCGGTCATCGTGCGGACGTACACGTTGACATCCCGCGGGGTGAGCGCAACGCGGCGTCGGCCACGCACATACGCCAGCAGCGGTGCGGCCGGTCGGCCCGACGCGAGCAGCTCGACGACGACGGCGAGGTCCTCGTCATCCACCTCGAGGCTCTGCCGCTTGCCGCTCTTGCCCGGAAAGCGCAGGCTCGTGACCGTGCCGCTGACGGCGGCATCCCGCCGCTGCAGCGTGGTGAGACCGCGGCTGCCGTGCGCCGTGAAGTAGCGCTCGCTGCCCACTCGAGGTGCCGCCTGATCGAGCAGCCGGAACGCGGTCGCCAGCACCCGCTCGCGGTCGAGGCCGTCGCGGCGGAGCGACGCGGTGATGCGGCCCCGGGCGCGTGGGAGGCACTCGGCGAGCTGCAGCGCCCGTGCGTACTTGCCCTTGTCGCGGGTCGTCGACCAGTCCGGGTGATAGAGGTACTGCATCCGTCCGGCCTCGTCGACGCCGGTGGCCTGGACGTGCCCGTTCGCGGCGGCACAGATCCAGACGTCGTTCCAGGCGGGCGGGATGACGAGCGCGACGACGCGTTCACGCTCCGCGGCGGGGAGAGCGGCCCCGTCGGCATCCACGTATCGGAATCCCGAACCGGACCGCAGGCGCCGGTAGCCGAGGTCGCGTCCGGGGCGGACGCGGCGAAGGCGCGGCACGTCAGGAGTCTCGGAGCATGTCGATGAGCTCCGCCTTGCGCGCCCCGGAGTATCCGCGGATGCCGAGCTGCTTCGCACGGGCACGCAGCTCGGCGACCGTCCAGTCCTCGTATGAGCCGGACGCGCCGCCCCGTCGCCCCACGGCTTCACGGCCGTCCCGCGCGGCGGCGTTGGAGATGCGGGCGGCCTTCTGCTTCGACGCGCCGTCCGCGCGCAGCTCCTCGTAGAGCTCGGGATCCTTGAGCGAAGGAGATGTTCCGTTCTGGGGCATGCATCCGTCCCTATCGCAGTTTCGGGGGCTGCGGCAAGGGGGGTGTCCGCCCCTCGGAACACGGCTAGTTTCAGGGGGTCATGGAGTCCCTCGAGAATGGAGCAATCACATGAATCTCGCTCTGATCATCATCATCGTCGTCGCGATCGTCCTCGCGATCGTCGGCGGCATGAACGCCGCCCTGAACTGGCTGCTGTGGGTCGCCCTGATCGTTGCCGTGATCGCGATCATCGCGTTCCTGCTGCGACTCGTTCGCGGCGGTCGCGCGTAGCGACGCCGCTCAACCGGACAACGCGCCGGCTCACCTCACGGTGGGCCGGCGCGTCTGCGTTGCGGCCCACGAATCGCTCGCGTCGTCCGTCCCTTGTTGTCGGTGACGCCGCCCGTCAGCGTCAACAAGGGACGGACGAACCCGGGAGTCGGCGCGCACTGGTAAGTCGAGATATATCGTGTTATCGTTGGTTCAACGCGATATATCTCGAATCGCCTCGTGTCAGGAGAACACCATGACTCTGGAGAAGTGGCTCATCAAGCCGGGCGAGACCCGGGTGATCGACCTCGAAGACATCCGCAAGCTGAAGGTGGGCCTCGTCGGCGGCCAGATCGATGTCGTCGCGCACGATGAGCCCGGCGTCCGCATCGAAGTGCATGCCGTCACCATCAAAGACCTCCGCATCGAGGCCTCCGGCGACGTGGTGGAGATCGATCACCCACAGCTGCGCTGGGACAACTTCCTCGAGGTGTTCCGCAACTTCGGCTCCGGCGGCCCCAAGGCGGAGATCAGCGTCGCGGTCCCCCGCGGCATCCTGCTGACCCTCGGCGTCGTCTCCGCGAGCGCGCTCGTGTCGGGCCTCGCCTCGGGCGCGCGCCTGAACACCGTCTCCGGCGACATCATCGTCGACGGCCTCACCGGCGACCTGTCGGTCAACGCCGTCTCGGGCGACGTGCAGATCCGCGGCCTCGACGGCGCACTCAGCGCCAACTCGGTGTCCGGTGATGTGGCGGCCACCGGCAGCATCCGCAAGGCGACGATCGACACCGTCTCGGGCGGCATGCTCGTCGACTCGACCGATCGGGTCGACCTGGTCAGCCTCAACACCGTGTCGGGCGACGCGACCGTGCGTCTCGACGAGGGCCACCCGGCCAACTTCGTGCTGCGCAGCGTCAGCGGGCGGCTCATGGTCGACGGCGTCAAGCGCTCGAGCTCTGGGCCCTCGAACTACGTCGACTCCGTCGGGGAGCTCAGCGGCAGCTTCGCCGACGTGCGCGCCAATTCGGTCTCGGGCGACGTCACGGTGCTGCGCCGCTCGCCGGCCGCTCCGGATGCCGCGGCATCCGCGACCGCCGAGGAGAACTGAGCATGCCTCCCGTCTTCTCGCACGGCGATCTGCGCCTCTACCTGCTGAACCTGCTCGACGAGTCGCCGCGCCACGGTTACGACTTGATGCAGGCGTTGTCAGATCGCACCGGCGGAACCTATACGCCCAGCGCCGGCACCATCTATCCGCGGCTGTCGAAGCTCGAGGAGGAGGGCCTGGTCACCAAGACCGTGGACGGCCGCAAGACCGTCTACGCGATCACCGAGGCGGGGCGCGCCGAGGTGGCCGCTCGCGCCCACGAGCTCGAGGGGATCGAGGCGGGGCTTGCCGACAGCGTGCGGCTGATCGCCGACGAGGTCCGCGGCAGCGTCCGCGAGGCGATGAAGAGCCTCCGCGCCGATCTCGCCGCTTCGGCGCAGTCGGAACGAGACAACGCCGACCGTGACCGCACCGGCGCACGCGCCTCGGCATCCGCGTCGGGGGGGGACGAGGCGCGGCAGTCGTCGCGAGAGCAGATGAGACGCGCCGAGGCGATCGTCGCCGAGTTCCGCGCGACCGTGCGGGCCGACCTGCGCACGCATCTGGCCCACGGCGGACAACTCGCGGCCGACGTCGTCGACGACCTGTCGCGCGCGCTGGACGACACCCTGGCCGCCCTGACCCGCGCACTCCGCTGACGCACGGGCCCGTCCGCTCTCGCCTTCTCCGCCGAGCCGCTATCTTTCCGCCGATCCGCCACATTCCGGCGTGTCAAAAGATGGCGGCTCGGCGAGTTCGTAGCGGCTCGCGGGGAGGGGGGAGGGGGCTACGGCGCGGGCCAGAGGTCCTCGTCGTCGCCCACCGGGTCTTCCAGGGGGACGACGAGGATCGGGCGTGACTGGCGGTGGGCGAGACGAGCGGCGACCGACCCCGTGAAGAACTCGCGTACCGACTCGCCGAACCCGCGACGGCGCGTGCCGACGACGATCAGGCGCGCCTGAGCCTTCTCGGCGAGGTGCTTGATCGCCAGAGCCGGGTCGCCGACGAGCTGGGTGACGCTCCAGTCGACGCCCGAGCCGTCGAGGACGGATGCCGCGGCACTGGTGACCGCACTCAGCTGGGCCTCTCCGATGGCGAGGTCGATGTCGATCGGCGCGGTGTGCATATAGCCGTCCGGATCCTCGTACGTGACGAAGCGCGTGACGTCGACGTGGGCGACGATCAAGGGCGCCGAGAAGAGCTTCGCGTACCGGGCTGCTTCTTTGAGCACGCGAGCCGGCTGGTCGGGAATGACGCCGACGATCACCGCTCGCTGAGGCACCGGGCTCTCGTCTGTCTCGGCCATGCGACACTCCCCGTCCTCCCCCGCACCGCGAGGCGCCGGGGGCACCGTGTTATTCTGAATGCTACTCTTCCCGGCAGGAAGCCGGATCGTCAATCGCATCGTGAATGCGCCGGGCGAAATGCGGGAAACCCGCATCGTCCGTGACTCAGAAATGAGGGGGTCTCGCATGGGGCGTGGCCGTCAGAAAGCGAAGCACACAAAAATCGCTCGCGAGCTGAAGTACGACACCTACAACGTGAACTACTCCGCGCTCGAAAAGGAGCTCGGACACCACGAGGAAGACCCGTACGTCGACAAGTGGGCCGATCAGTATGCCGACGACGAGGACGAGCTGGAGACAGCCTGACGCGTCGGGACTCGCTCGCGCGCTGAGAGGCGCTCACCACGTTCCGTGACGGTGTTCCCACTCGTCCTCGATCGTGCGCGGTCTCGTCACGATCAGGCCGGTGGGGATCGTCGCGAGAAACAGCAAGCCGAAGACGATGAGCACCGGTTGCCACTGTCCGGTCAGCTCGTGGACGACGGCGAACATGAGCGGGAACAGCGCGGCGATGCCGTAGCCGACGCTCTGCGCGAAGCCGCTGAGCGCTACGGAGCCCTCGTGCGTGCGCGAGCGCAGCTGGATGAGCACCAGTACCGCCGGGAACAACGCCTGAGGGGTACCGAGCAGCACGACCCAGAGGATCGTGGCCGCGGCGGGCGCGATCAGCATTCCGGCCACCCCCGTCAGCCCCGCGATCAGAGCGGCGGCGTACACGACGCCGACCCGACGCGACCGGGTGATCAGGATCGGCACGATGATCGACCACGGCAAGCCCATCGCACCGAACAGTGACAGCAGCGCGCCGGCCTCGGCGTGCGAGACGCCGGCGATGTCGACGAGAACGACCGGCAGCCAGGCGAAGCACGCGTAGACGCTCGCCGCGGAGATGCCGAATGTCCCGGCCAGCGCCCACGCGAGCGCCAGCCGAGGCAGACGTCCCAACACCCCGGGCGCGGGGGCGTCGAGATCCACGGTGACGGGCGCCTGCGCGCGGGCGACGTTCGCGCGCGCCACCAGCGTCACCCAGGGCACGACCGCCAGAAGCGCGAGGATCGCCCACATGCCCAGCGAAAACCGCCAGCCCGCAGCATCCGCGACCGGCACCGCCACCAGCGGCGGTACGAACGCGGCCATCGCGAGAAGAGCGGAGTACAGCGCAGTCATCGTGCCCACGCGGTCGGGGAAGTAGGTCTTGATCAACGGCGGCAGGACGACGTTGCCCACGCCCACGGCGGCGAACAGAACCGTCGTCGCCAGCAGCAGCGTGGCCGCATCCCCCGCGAGGGAACGCGTGATGAGGGCGGCGGTGACGATGAGCATGGATGCCGCCGCCAGCCGTTCCAGCCCGAACCGGCGCTCGAGGGTCGGAGTCACGATGCCGAAGACGGCGAAGCAGACCGGTGGCGCGGTGCCGATGAGACCCACAACCCACGTCGGCACGGCGAAGTCGGCCTGCACCTCCGAGATGATCGGCGACAGCGCGGCGACGGCCGAACGCAGGGAGAACGCGACGAGCACGACGCCGACGAGCGCGAGGAGCCGTCCCCGCCAGAGGGAGCGGGGGCGGGGATCGGTCACCCGATCCACCCTAGGGCGCGCGGGGAAGGGTCAGCTCTCCTGCGTGCCTTCGACCCAGGCGAGGTACTCGTCCGAGACGGTGCCGGTGATGTAGCGCCCGTCGAAGCAGCTCATGTCGAGGTCCTGGACGTCGGTCGAGCCCTCGAGGATCGCGGCCTTCAGGTCGTCGATCTCCTGATAGACCATGTAGTCGGCACCGAGTTCTTCGGCGATCTCGGGGATCGTGCGGCCGTGCGCGACGAGTTCGTGACGCGAGGGCATGTTGATGCCGTAGACGTGCGGGTAGCGCACCGGCGGGGCGGCTGAGGCGAACGTGACCGTCTTGGCCCCGGCATCCCGGGCCATCTGGATGATCTCCTTGGACGTCGTCCCGCGCACGATCGAGTCGTCGATGAGCAGCACGTTCTTGCCCTTGAACTCGCTCGACATCGCGTTGAGCTTCTGCCGCACGCTCTTCTTGCGCACCGCCTGGCCGGGCATGATGAAGGTGCGGCCGACGTAGCGGTTCTTGTAGAAGCCCTCGCGGTATTCGATGCCGAGCTTGCGCGCAACCTGCATGGCCGCCGGTCGCGAGCTGTCGGGGATGGGCATGACGACGTCGATCGTGCCGGCGGGGGTGTACTTCGCGATCGTGTCGGCCAGGCGCTCCCCCATCCGCAGCCGCGCCTCGTACACCGAGATGCCGTTCATGATCGAGTCGGGACGGGCGAGGTAGACGTACTCGAACGAGCACGGGACCAGCTGCGGGTTCGTCGCGCACTGCTGGGTGTGAAGGTTGCCCTCGACGTCGATGAACACGGCCTCGCCGGGCTCGACGTCGCGGACGACCTCGAAGCCGCCGTTCTCCAGCACCAGCGACTCGGACGCGACGATCCACTCGTAGCGGCCGGTGGGGGCTCCCTCGGCATCCACCGCGGGGCGCGTGCCGAGGATGAGGGGACGGATGCCGAAGGGGTCGCGGAACGCGAGCAGACCGTACCCGGCGATCAACGCGATGGTCGCGTACGAGCCTTCGACGCGCTCGTGCACCCGCGTGACCGCCTGGAACACCTGCGCTGGGTCGAGCTCGAGCCCGGAGATCGAAGACTGCAGTTCGTTGGCGAGCACGTTGACGAGCAGCTCGGTGTCGGAGCTCGTGTTGAGGTGACGGCGGTCTTTGCTGAAGAGCTCCTGCGTCAGCTCACGCGTGTTGGTGAGGTTGCCGTTGTGTACCAGGACGATGCCGTAGGGGGCGTTGACGTAGAACGGTTGCGCCTCTTCCTCGCTCGACGCGGTGCCCTTCGTGGCGTAGCGCACGTGTCCGAGGCCGATGTTGCCCAAGAGGGCGCGCATGTCGCGGGTGCGAAACGCCTCGCGCACCTGTCCCTTGGCCTTGAACAGGTGGAAGACGCCGCTGGTCTCGGCCGTCGCGATACCCGTCGAGTCCTGCCCGCGATGCTGCAGCAGCAGCAGCGAGTCGTAGATGTCCTGATTGACCGGGCCCTGTCCGACAACGCCGACGATTCCGCACATGTGGTGTTGCTCAATCCGTTTCTGCGCCGAGGTGGCTGATGAACCTCGGCAGCCGATGAACCTAGACGGCTGATGAATACGCGCCGACGAGACGCACGGCGCCGCCGTCCACGCCCTTGGCGCCCTGCTCGAAGTGGCCCTCCGGGCGCGCACCCTCCTGGACGACGCCGACCTGCCACGTCGCGATGCCGGCGGCCGACAGGAGGGATGCCGCGGCATCCGCCTTCTCGGCCGAGACGACGGCGACGAAACCGATGCCGAGGTTCCACGTGCCCTCGGTGTCTTCCAGCCGCAGCCCGCCCAGGTCGGCGAGCACGCGGAACACGGGGCTGGGCGCCCACGTCGACCGGTCGAGTTCGACCCACGCCTGCGGCGGCAGCACGCGGGCGAGGTTCGCGGCGATGCCGCCACCGGTCACGTGGCTGAGCGCGTGGATCGCACCCGGCAGCGAGGTGAGAAGGTCCAGCAGCGGCAGCGTGTACAGGCGGGTGGGCTCGAGCAGCTCCTCCCCCCACGTGCGGCCGAAGTCGGCGGCGTGGGCGCCGTAGCTGATGCCCTTGCCCGCGACGATGTGGCGGACGAGCGAGTAGCCGTTCGAGTGCGGCCCGCTGGAGGCCAGGGCCAGCACCACGTCGCCCGGCTGCACGCGGTCGGCCCCGAGCACGTCACCGGCATCGACGACACCGGTCGCCGCTCCCGCGACGTCGTAGTCGTTGATGCCGAGCAGGCCGGGGTGCTCCGCGGTCTCGCCGCCGACGAGTGCCGTGCCGGTCAGCTCGCAGCCGGAGGCGATGCCGCGGACGATGTCGGCGATGCGCTCGGGGAAGACCTTGCCGCAGGCGATGTAGTCGGTCATGAAGAGCGGCTTCGCGCCGACCACGACGATGTCGTCGACGACCATGCCGACCAGGTCGTGGCCGATCGTGTCGTGCTTGTCGATCGCCTGCGCGATCGCGACTTTGGTGCCGACGCCGTCGGTCGACGTGGCCAGCAGCGGCTTCTCGTACGACTTCAGCGCCGACGCGTCGAACAGGCCGGCGAACCCGCCGACACCGCCCAGCACCTCGGGCCCGTGGGTGCGACGAACGGCCGACTTCATCAGTTCGACGGCGAGATCTCCCGCCGCGGTGTCGACGCCGGCTTCGGAATAGGGATTCTGTGGGGCTTCTGCCACGCGAACAGCCTACCGGCAGGGGCGGGGCGCGCGGACCGTGGGAGCTGCGCAGCAGACGCACCCTGTCGCCGCGCCGAGCGCTGTCCCTAGGATGGCGGCATGGCAGCGGCGGAAGCACCGGAGTGGATCGTCCGCGAGGACGCCACCCTCCCGGTCCTCGTCGCACTGTATCTGCGCCAGGTGCTCGGCATCCGCTTTCCGGAGGAGCTGCCGCACCTGCGGGGCGTCCCTCCGCGCAGCGCACCGATCAGCGAGTACGACGACCGCTCCGCGATCGAGCGGCAGTGGCGCGCGTACTGGGATCTGACGGTCGAACCGCAGGCCAACCCCTCCCCCGTCCCGCTCGAACTCATCGACGGCTTCGAGACCGTGGTCGCACTTCCCGTCGAGGGCTTCGAGGAGCTCGCCGACGCGATCACGCCCCACGGGCCGGATGCCGTGGCGTATGCCCGTGCGGAACATCAGCACTACCGGTCGCGTCTGGGAACGGGAGCGTCGTACCGCGCCTACGCCAGTGCGATCGCCGAGCACGAGCGCGTCGTGGGACGGCGCGCGCACTCGTTCGAGCTCAACGTCCAGGTGCTGCCGTTCACGCAGCGCGGCGTCTGGTGGATCGGGGCGCTCACGATCGCGGTCACCGACGGCCTGCGCGGCGACATCGTCGCCTTCGACGCCGCGGTCGCGCCGATCATCGCCGACATCGCGTAGCGGCGGCATCCGGGAGCGGCAACATCCGGCGCTCGCGGCATCCCCGGCTCGACCGAGCAGAGGCAATCTGCCGGGGGCAGGCCATTGCGCGGCTGATCGGCCTGTTCTGGGCAGATTGCCTGCCGCTGGCGACTCCGGGGCGAGCGCCGGGCGGCTACTCTGCGTCGTCGATCGTGATGACCTCGCGCTCGACGCGCACCTCATGGGCGCGACGGGCCAGCGAACGGTCGAGAACGAGCGCGACCACGCCGCCGACGGCGACGCCGATCGGGATCGCGAACAGGCAGATGAACCCGAAGACCTGTGTCGTCGAGTACGAGACCCCCGTGCTCGCGCTCTCGTTGTCGCCGCCGAAGGCGAACGTGAGCACGAGGGCGGCCAGGATGCCGACAAACGCGCCCGCCAGCAGGAAAACCGTGTACCGCGGGCTGCGGCGCACCTGCGCGGTCTCGATGCGGCGGTCGTCGGAAGGGCTCATCCCCTTATTCTCCCACCCCCGCATCGGCCGCGAGGGACAGGGGTCTGTCACGTGGTCGCGGTAATCTGCGGCTATGACGGCATCCGCATCGCAGGCTCCCGACGACTCGACGAACCCGACGCACGACGCGAGGCCGCACGTGGTCATCATCGGCGGCGGCTTCGCCGGCATCAGCGCCGCGCGGGCCCTGCGTCACGCCGACGTGCGGGTGACGCTCGTCGACCGCCGCGTCTACAACACGTTCCAGCCACTGCTGTACCAGGTCGCCACGGGCGGTCTGAACCCGGGCGACGTCACCCACTTCCTCCGCAGTCTGCGGGTGCGCCAGCCCAACCTCGACGTCGTGCACGAGCACCTGATGGAGATCGACACGGATGCCCGCACGGTGCGTCTGCTGGACGGTCAGGAGATGTCCTACGACTACCTGCTCGTCGCCAACGGGGTGACGACGGCGTATCACGGCACGCCGGGCGCGAAGGAGAACTCCTTCGCGGTCTACTCCCGCTCGCAGGCGATCGCGATCCGTGACGCCCTCTTCACACGGCTGGAGCGCGTCGCCGTGCAGGGCGAGCGCACCAAGGGCCTCTCGGTCGTCGTGATCGGCGGCGGGCCGACCGGCATCGAGATGGCGGGTGCCCTCGCCGAGCTGCGCGACCAGGGCCTCGAGCCGGCGTACCCCGAGCTCGACGGCGATGCGTTCCGCATCACGCTCGTGCAGCGCAGCGAGATCCTCAAGCCGTTCATCCCGAAGCTCCGCGACTATGCGGCCGCCCAGCTGCGCCGCCGCGACGTCGAACTGCGCCTCGGCTCCGGCGTCGACGAGGTGCGACCGGATGCCGTCGTGCTCTCGGACGGCACGGTGCTGCCGTCCGATCTCACCGTGTGGGCGACGGGCGTCGCACCGCATGAGGAGGTGCGGGACTGGAGCCTGCCGCTGGACAAGGGCGACCGCATCCGCGTCGGCGAGGATCTGCAGGTCGTGGGGTTGCCGGGAGTCTTCGCCGCCGGCGACGTCGCGATCGCGCCGCAGGACCTGCCTCAGCTGGCACAGCCGGCGATCCAGGGCGGTGAGCACGTGGCGCGCCAGATCGTCCGCCTGATCGCGGGACAGCCGACGCAGCCGTTCTCGTACTACGACAAGGGACAGCTGGCGATCATCGGCCGCCGCGCCGCCATCGGGGAGCTGCCCGGCATCGCCAACCTCCCCGGGCTGCATGCTCTGCGCTTCCTCTCGAAGATCCCATTGCTGCGAAAGACGGTCACCCTCACGGGCTCGTTCGGGTGGATGACGTGGCTGTTCGTCCACATCGTGAGCCTGCTCGGCCCGCGCAACAAGCTGATGGTGCTCATCGGGCTCGTGGCGCGCTACGGCGTGCACCTGTACCGCACGCCGGTGCCGATCGTCGGCGACGTGCCCGCGATCCGCCCGTCGAAGGCGCAGCGCCGGCGCACCCCCGAGGCCTGAGCACGCCGGGCGCCGGGGCGTTTCGACTCGGCGCCCGGCGCCTCGCTCAACGACCGGGAAGCGCGCGGGGAGCGGGCCGCGTCACGACCCGCGGCGCGGGAGTACGAGAGGTCGCCCCGTGTCGGGGTCGGCCAGCACCCGCACCGGCGTCCCGTACACGTCCTCCACCCGCGCCGCGGTGAGCACTCGCTCGGGGGCGCCGGAGGCGACCAGACGGCCCCCGTCGAGCATGGCGACCTCGTCCGCGTAGGCTCCCGCCAGCGACAGGTCGTGCAGCACCACGACGACCGCCCGTCCCGCGGCGGCGAGATCGCGTGCGATGCGCAGCACGTCCTCCTGATGGCGCAGGTCGAGCGCCGCCGTGGGCTCATCGAGCAGCACGATCCGCGTGTCCTGCGCGAGCACCCGCGCCAGACCCACCCGGGCGCGCTCACCGCCCGACAGCGAGGGGTAGGCGCGATCGGCGAGGTGCGTCACGTCGGCCCGCGCCATCGCCGCCGCGATCCGCTCCTCATCGGCATCCGCCCGCTCCGTGCCGGTCCACGGCGCGCGCCCCATCTCCACCACCTCGCGGGCCGTGAACGAGAACGCGACGTGCTGCGCCTGCAGCAGCACGGCTCTCGTGCGGGCCAGCTCACGGGTGCGCCACGCGGCGAGCGGACGCCCGTCGAGCAGGACGCTGCCGGTGGATGCCGCGGCATCCCCCGTCAGCACGCTCAGCAGCGTGGACTTGCCCGCGCCGTTCGGTCCGACCAGCGCGAGCACGCGACCGTAGACGATCTCCAGACCGACTCCGGCGAGCAGCTCGTGTGCGCCGACCCGGCGACCGACCCCCTCCAGCGCGTACGCGACGCCGCTCACGCCCATCCTCCCGACCGGCGCCGGTTGCGCCGCAGCAGCGCGTAGAAGAACGGGCCGCCGACGAGCGAGGTGAGGATGCCGATCGGAAGATCGGCCGAGGGGATCACCGTGCGCGCGAGCAGGTCGGCGTAGACGAGCACGACCGCGCCGCCGAGGAGCGATGCGGGCAGCAGCGCACGGTTGGACGGGCCGAGCAGCATGCGCATGACGTGCGGGACGACGAGACCCACGAACGCGATGATCCCGATGAACGCCACCGCGACACCGGTCAGCAGCGCGACGAGCACGATGCTGACGACCCGCAGCCGCTCCACGCGCACGCCGAGGTGCGCGGCCGTGCGGTCGCCGAGCGCGAGGAGGTCGAGCGGCCGGGCGAGCGAGAGAGCGATGGCCGTGGCGAAGAGGCCGATCAGTGCGACGAGCGCCACCTCGGGCCACCGCGACCCGTTCATCGATCCGAGCTGCCAGAACACGATCTGCTCCCGCGACGCCGTGTTGCCGAGGAACATCATCACCGCGAGCGCCGCGCCCGTGAACGCGTTGACCGCGATGCCGGTGAGGATCAGCGTGACCGCCTCCGTGCGCCCCTGCGATCGCGCGGTCGCGTAGACGATGAGGGTCGCCGCGAGCCCGCCGAGGAAGGCGAGCGCCGCGGTCGTCCATCCGCCGAACGTGCTCAGCCCGAGGGTGATCGCGAGCGCCGCACCGACGGCGGCTCCCGACGACACGCCCACGACCCCGGGTTCGGCCAGGGGGTTGGCGAAGATCGCCTGCATGATCGCGCCGGCGACGGCGAGGAGCGCACCGACGAGCACGGACATCACGACCCGGGGGAATCGGATCTGCCACAGGGTCTGCTCGACGAGGGCGACCGTCGGTGCCCACCCGTTCGGAACGCCGACGGCGCGCAGCAGCGAGCCGACGACCTCGGCCGGACCGATGGGCAGCTGACCGCTCCCGGCGGAGAGGATCACCCCGGCCACCAACAGGATCCCGGTGACGATCCCGACCACGGCGCGGCGCCCCGGGGACGAGGCCGTCGCGACGGCGGCCCTCACGAGGGGTGGCGCAGCGGCCCTCACGGCGCGGGCGCCGGGCTCGTCCCGGAGGTGGACGGCGCGGCATCCGGAGCGTAGACGGCGCGCGCGAGGGCGTCGATCACGTCGGCCGAACGGGGCCCGAACGAGAGGATCTGCCCGTCCGCCATGTCGACGAAACGGCGGTGCTGGCCGGCGGCCGTGAGGGCGATGGCCGGCTTCGCGGCGAGCAGGCCGTCGACGCCGCCGACGGAGGCGAGGCCGTCGGTCATCACCAGGATGAGGTCGGGGTCGGCGGCGACCATCGCCTCGTCGGTGAGCGGCTGCATGCCGCGCCATCCCAGCTCCCCGGCGACATCCACGCCGCCCAGCGCCGCGATGAGGTCGTCGGCGCCCGACTCTTTGCCGAACAGGTAGTAGATACCGGCGGACCCGCGCAGGTAGACGAACGCCATGCGCACGCGGTCGGATGCCGCGGCCGGCGCGAGCCGTGCGACCTCCGCCGTCACCCGCTGGACGTCGTCCTGGATGCGCGTGGCCAGCAGCTCACCGGTCTCGGGCACGCCGAGTGCCTGCGCGACCTGCCGAGCCTGCGCGACGGCACCGGCGAACGACGTCGAGCGTTCGACGAAGACGACCGTGATGCCGACGTCGCGCAGCTGCTGGACGACGTCGGCGGGTCCGATGCTGCCGTCGGTGATGACGAGGGTCGGGGCGAGCGCGATGACGGCTTCGGCGTTGACGGAGTGTCCGCCGGCGGTGACGAGGGGCAGCTCGCGCGCCTCGGGGAAGGTCGTGGAGATGTCGCGTCCGACGAGCCCGCCCGCGAAGCCGAGGCCCGCAACGGTCGCGGCGAGCGACCCGGACAGGTCCATCGCGATGATGCGGGAGACGTCCGTCACCGTCACGGGCACGTCGCCGGACAGGTCGTGCGACGTGACGGTGACGGGCAGGCTCGGGGTGGGGCTCTCGGCCACCCGCAGGATCCGCGCGTCGGTGAGGGTCGCGGTCGACGGACCGACATGGCTGCGCGGATCGGCCAGCGGCGTCAGTTCGGTCAGCGGCGCGCGCGGCGCACTCGCCTCGGTGTCGGCGGGAGTGGCGACGGCCGCGCACCCCGTGAGCAGGGCGGCGACGAGCAGCAGAGCCGCGGCGGCGGATGGACGCGACGAGACGGAACCGCGCACGGGACCTCCTACGATCTTTGAGTAAGGATTGCCTTACCTAAGGTAGCGGATGCGGCAGGCTGCGCCGGATCGGCGTTTCGGCGCGGCCCCCGCCCGCGACGTGAGCGAGCCGTGAGGACATCGCGAGCACCCGTAGGGAAACCGTAAGGACGTCGGAAGCCGCCGCGGCAGCGGAGTTGTATCGGATCCCGTGCCCATGGTGGGCGCCCGCGCGGGATCAGCGAGCGCGGTCAGTGTCCGGGAGTTCCTGTGCTCGATGTGATCTACGTCGTCGTGACGATCGCGGTGTTCGCGATCGTCGCCCTCGTCGCGAAGGGGGCGGAGCGGCTCTGATGGACATCTTCTCGATCATCGGCGCCGTCCTCGGTGTCGCCAGCGTCGTCTACCTGGTCGTCGCCCTCGTGAAGCCGGAGCGCTTCTGATGGGCGTCGATTCCGCAGACATCTGGTTCGGCGTGCTCCAGATCGCCACCCTCATCCTGCTGCTCGCTCTGCTGTACCGCCCCGTCGGCGACCTCATGTTCCGCATCTTCACGGGCGAGAAGGATGCCGCCGCAGAGCGGGTCGTCTACCGTCTCATCGGCGTCGACGCGCGCAGCGAACAGACCTGGCAGGCCTACACCCGCGGCGTGCTCGCCTTCTCGCTCATGGGCGTGCTCTTCGTCTACGCGCTGCAGCGCCTGCAAGCCTTCCTGCCCGCTTCGCTCGGGCTCCCGGCCGTGCCGGAGGGCCTGGCGTTCAACACCGCGGCATCCTTCGTCACCAACACCAACTGGCAGTCGTACTCTCCCGAGGCGACCATGGGCTACCTCGTGCAGCTCGCCGGCCTCACCGTGCAGAACTTCGTCTCCGCCGCCGTCGGCATCGCGGTCGCCATCGCGCTCGTGCGCGGCTTCGCGCGGCGCGGGCAGAGCACGATCGGCAACTTCTGGGTCGACCTCACGCGCGGCCTCGGTCGGCTGCTGCTGCCGATGGCGGTCGTGGCCGCGGTGGTCCTGCTGTCCGGCGGCGTCATCCAGAACCTGAACGGCTTCGTCGACGCGCACACCCTCACCGGAGCGACGCAGTCGATCCCGGGCGGACCGGTCGCCTCGCAAGAGGCGATCAAGATGCTCGGCACCAACGGCGGCGGGTTCTTCAACGCCAACTCCGCCCACCCGTTCGAGAACCCGACGCCGTGGACGAACCTGGTCCAGCTGCTGCTGATCCTCGTGATCCCGATCTCGCTCCCCCGCACGTTCGGCCGCATGGTCGGCGACAACCGTCAGGGCTACGCGATCCTCGCGGTCATGTCGACACTGGCGATCGCGTCGATCGCCGCGGTGAGCGCGCTCGAGGTCGCCGGACACGGCACCGCCCCGCAGCTCGCGGGCGGCGCGATGGAAGGCAAGGAGCAACGCTTCGGCATCGTCGGCTCGGCGCTGTACGCAGCCGTGACTACCCTCACCTCGACCGGCGCCGTGAACTCGATGCACGACTCGTACACCGCCACCGGCGGCATGATTCCGCTGCTGAACATGATGCTCGGCGAGGTCGCTCCCGGCGGTGTCGGGTCGGGCCTGTACGGCATGCTCGTGCTCGCGATCATCGCCGTGTTCGTCGGCGGACTGCTCGTGGGTCGCACCCCCGAGTACCTCGGCAAGAAGATCGGCCCCACCCAGATCAAGCTCGCGAGCCTCTACATCCTGGTGACTCCGACCCTGGTGCTGGCGGGAACGGCGTTGAGCTTCGGCATCCCCGCCGTGCGGGCCGATGTCGAGGCGACGTCGATCCTCAATCCCGGCATCCACGGCATGACCGAGGTGCTCTACGCGTTCACATCGGCCGCGAACAACAACGGCTCGGCGTTCGCCGGACTCACCGCCAACACGCCCTGGTTCAACACGGCGCTGGGCGTCGTGATGCTCCTCGGCCGGTTCGTTCCCATCGTGCTCGTGCTCGCCCTGGCCGGCTCGCTCGCCGCGCAGGAGCGCGTGCCCGCCACCGCCGGCACCCTCCCGACGCATCGCCCGCAGTTCGTCGGCCTGCTCGCGGTCGTGACGGTCGTCATCACCGCTCTCACCTACTTCCCCGTTCTCGCGCTGGGTCCCCTGGCAGAAGGTCTCTCCTGACATGAACACGTCCGCTCCGGTCCTCGACCGTCCGCAACCCGCCGGTGACGACGCCGCGTCGTCGCCCGCTCCCACCCGCCGCGCGTTCGGCTGGACACAGCTGGTCGGCGCCCTTCCCGGCGCCCTCCGCAAACTCAACCCCGCCGAGCTGTGGCGCAGCCCCGTCATGTTCCTCGTGAGGGTCGGCGCGGCCCTCACCACCGCCATCGCCATCGCCGAACCCTTCCTCGGCGGCCCACAGAACTCGGGCGGCACGCCCGTGCCGGCCGGTTTCACCTGGGGCATCGCCGTCTGGCTCTGGCTGACCGTGCTGTTCGCCAACCTCGCCGAGTCGGTGGCCGAGGGCCGCGGCAAGGCGCAGGCGCAGGCCCTGCGCACGACCCGCACCGCGACGGTCGCGCACCGGGTGCGCGCCTACGACGCCGCCACGGATGCCGCGGCCACCGCCGCCGCCACCGACGACGTGGCCTCCTCGGAGCTCGCCCTCGACGACGTCGTGGTCGTGTCGGCCGGCGAGCTCATCCCCGGCGACGGCGACGTGATCTGGGGCATCGCCACGGTCGACGAGTCCGCGATCACCGGCGAATCGGCGCCCGTCGTCCGGGAGTCCGGCGGCGACCGCAGCGCCGTCACCGGCGGCACCCGCGTGCTCAGCGACCGCATCGTCGTGCGCATCACCTCCCAGCCGGGCCAGACCTTCGTCGACCGCATGATCGCGCTCGTCGAAGGCGCGAACCGTCAGCGCACCCCCAACGAGATCGCCCTCGGCATCCTGCTGGCCAGCCTGTCGATCGTGTTCGTGATCGTCGTGCTGACGCTCAACCCGATCGCCTCGTACGCGGCGAGCCCCGTCAGCATCCCCGTGCTCGTCGCCCTGCTGGTGTGTCTGATCCCGACGACGATCGGCGCGCTGCTGTCGGCGATCGGCATCGCCGGCATGGACCGACTGGTGCAGCACAACGTGCTCGCCATGTCGGGGCGCGCCGTCGAGGCCGCCGGCGACGTGACCACGTTGCTGCTCGACAAGACCGGAACGATCACCTACGGCAACCGCCGCGCGAGCGCTTTCGCCGCGCTCACCGGTGTCGACGGCGACGAGCTGGCCCGCGCGGCCGTGCTGTCCTCGCTCGCCGACCCGACCCCCGAGGGTGTGTCGATCGTCGAACTCGCCGCGACTCAGGGGGTCGCCCCCGCCGCACCCGAGGGATCGACTCCCGTGCCGTTCACCGCACAGACGCGCATGAGCGGTCTGGACCTGGCCGACGGCACGCAGGTGCGCAAGGGTGCGGCATCCGCCGTGCTCGCCTGGCTCGAGGCGGAGGGGCAGCCCGTGGCGCCGCAGCCGCGCGCCGAACTCCTCCAATTCACCGACGCCATCGCCCAGTCCGGCGGAACCCCGCTGGTGGTCGCCACGCTCGACCCCCGAACTGGAGGAGTTCCGCTCGGCGCCGTGCACCTGAAGGACGTCGTCAAGGAGGGCCTCGCCGAGCGGTTCACGCAGTTGCGCGCGATGGGCATCCGCACCGTGATGATCACGGGCGACAACCCGCTGACGGCGCGGGCGATCGCCGCGGAGGCGGGCGTCGACGACTTCCTCGCCGAGGCGACCCCGGAAGACAAGCTGGCGCTCATCCAGCGCGAGCAGGCCGGCGGTGCGCTCGTCGCGATGACCGGTGACGGCACCAACGACGCCCCCGCGCTCGCGCAGGCCGACGTCGGCGTCGCGATGAACACGGGCACCTCCGCCGCGAAGGAGGCCGGCAACATGGTCGACCTCGATTCCGACCCGACGAAGCTCATCGACATCGTGCGCATCGGCAAGCAGCTGCTCATCACCCGCGGAGCGCTGACGACGTTCTCGCTCGCGAACGACATCGCGAAGTACTTCGCGATCATCCCGGCGATGTTCATGGGCGTCTTCCCCGGACTCGCGGCGCTGAACCTCATGCAGCTGCACTCGCCCGCGTCGGCGGTCACCAGCGCCATCATTTTCAACGCGATCATCATCGTCGTCCTGATCCCGCTGGCGCTGAAGGGCGTCGCGTACCGGCCGGCGAGCGCCTCGCAGATCCTCGGGCGCAACCTCCTCATCTACGGCCTGGGCGGCGTCATCGCCCCCTTCGTCGGCATCAAGCTCATCGACCTCGTCGTGAGCCTCCTCCCGGGCTTCTGACCGGGCTTCCGAAAGGCATCGTCATGTCCACCCGCACCTCTCTCCGCCACCTCGGCGTCGCCGCCCGTGCGATGCTCGTCGCCACGGCCGTGCTCGGCATCGCGTACACGGCCGTGATCACGGGCGTCGGCCAGCTGGCGCTTCCCGCGCAGGCGAACGGCTCGCTCGTCCGCGACGCCGACGGGCAGGTTGTCGGCAGCGCGCTGATCGGCCAGTCCTTCACGGATGCCGACGGCGCAGCCCTCCCGCAGTACTTCCAGTCGCGGCCATCGGCCGCGGGCAGTGGCTATGACGGCACGGCCTCGAGCGGGTCGAACCTCGGGCCCGAGAACCGCGACCTCGTGACCGCGATCGGTGAGCGTCAGGCCGCGATCGCCTCGGCGGACGGCGTGCCGGTGGGCGACATCCCCGCCGATGCCGTCACGGCATCCGGATCGGGACTCGACCCGCACATCTCGCCGGCGTACGCGAAGCTGCAGGTGGCCCGTGTGGCGGCGGCGCGCGGCCTCGACCCGGCCGTGGTGACGGCGCTCGTCGATCAGCACACCACGGCGCGGGACCTCGGCTTCCTGGGCGAGCCCCGCGTGAACGTGCTCGAGCTCAACATCGCCCTCGACGCCCTCGGACGCTGACGCGTGCGGGACGGCGGCAAGCGGCGCTTCGACGCGCTGCGTCGCTCAACGAGCGGGGCCGAGTCGGAACTCGCGGGAGCAACCGGACTGCAAGGTCGACGCCGCGACACGCCGCCGGTGCGACGGATGCCACGGCGTGTCCCCCGGCATCCCTTGCAGTTCGGGTCGGTTGCGGTTGGTTCAGCTCGGGCAGAGGTGGGGGTGGCCGGGTCGGGGCGGGCGGCCGGGGAACGGACAGGAGAACTAGGGTGAACGCATGAAGCGCGGCAGTCTGCGGGTGCTGCTCGGAGCCGCGCCCGGCGTCGGCAAGACGTACGAGATGCTGTCCGAGGGCCATCGCCTGCTCGCCGACGGTCGTGACGTCGTCGTGGGCATCGTCGAGACCCACGGCCGTGCGGCGACCTCGGCCCGCGCGGAAGGCCTGCCCACGCTCGGACGCCGGCGTCTGCGCCACCGCGAGGTCGAGCTCGACGAACTCGACCTCGACGGCCTGCTCGATCGGCATCCGGAGATCGCGCTCGTCGACGAGCTCGCCCACACCAACGCACCCGGCTCCCGCAACGAGAAGCGGTGGCAGGACGTCGAAGAGCTGCTGGCCGCCGGTATCGACGTCATCACGACCGTCAACGTCCAGCACATCGCCTCGCTCGGCGGAGTGGTCGCGCAGATCACCGGAGTCACGCAGCGCGAGACGGTACCGGATGCCGTGGTGCGCGCCGCCGACCAGATCCAGGTCGTCGACCTCGCACCGCAGTCGCTGCGCGACCGGCTCGCCGCCGGCGCCGTCTACCCCGCCGAGCGCATCGACGCGGCCCTGTCGAACTACTTCCGCCTCGGAAACCTCACGGCCCTGCGCGAACTCGCCCTCCTGTGGCTCGCCGACGAGGTCGACAACGCGCTGCAGAGCTACCGCGAGGAGCACGGCATCCGCGGGGCGTGGCAGGCGCGCGAGCGCGTCGTCGTCGCCCTCACCGGCGGCCCGGAGGGCGACACGCTGCTGCAGCGCGGGGCGCGTATCGCCGCGCGCGCCGCCGGGGGCGAGTTGCTCGCGGTGCACGTGACGACGCAGGAGGGGCTGCGTGCGGCTGCTCCCGGTGCCCTCGCGGCCCAGCGCGCCCTCGTCGAGTCGCTCGGCGGCAGCTACCACCAGGTGATCGGCGAGGACGTGCCGCGGACCCTCGTCGAGTTCGCGCGATCGGTCAACGCGACGCAGCTCGTGCTGGGCGCCAGCCGCCGTAGCCGCCTCGGCGCGGCGTTCACCGGCCCGGGCATCGGGGCCACGGTCATCCGCGAGTCGGGCGACATCGACGTGCACATCGTGACCCACGCCGCCGCGGGCGGAAACCTGCACCTGCCGCGGCTGACCGGAGGGGCACTCGGCTGGCGGCGGCGCATCCTGGGGCTGGTCGTCGCGCTCACCGGCGGGCCGCTGCTGTCGTGGCTGCTGTTCGCGACCTCGAACGAAGAGACGATCACCTCCGACGTGCTCTCCTACCAACTGCTCGTGGTCGTCGTCGCGTTGATCGGCGGGATCTGGCCGGCGCTGTTCGCGGCGGTGCTGTCGGGGTTGACGCTGGACTTCCTGTTCATCCATCCGCGTTTCACGGTGACGATCGACAACCCGCTGCACGCGCTGGCGCTCGTGCTGTATGTGGTGATCGCGATCCTGGTGAGCTGGATCGTCGATCAAGCCGCACGTCGCACGCGCCGGGCTCGGCGCGCGGCCGCCGATTCGGAGCTGCTGGCGACGGTGTCGGGCAGCGTGCTGCGCGGCGAGAGCGCCGTCCCGGCTCTGGTCAGCCGCACCCGCGAGGCGTTCGGCGTGAGCGGGGCGCGCCTGCTCGCCGGAGACGGATCCACCCAGCAGGTGCTGGCGACCGACGGCGAACCGGTGCGCGACGGCCGGGCGGTCGTGGTGCCCGTGGGCACGGATGCCGCGGGGGGCCCTCGCGCCACGCTCGAGCTGCACGGCGGCGATGTCGGGGCCCCGGAGCGGCGCCTGCTCGATGTCATCACCGCGCAACTCGCTGCGGCCCTCGAGCACAGCGAGCTCACGCAGACGGCCCGCACCGCCGACGCCCTGGCCGCGACCGACCAGGTGCGCACGGCGCTGCTGTCGGCGGTCAGCCACGATCTGCGCCGGCCGCTCGCCGCGGCCATCGCCGCCGTCGGCGGCCTGCGTGCGGCGGGGCCGTCGCTGAGCGCCGCCGATCACGACGAGCTCGTCGCGACCGCGGACGAGTCGCTCGCCGCGCTCGCGGCGCTGGTCACCGATCTGCTCGACGTCAGCCGTGTGCAGGCGGGCGTGCTCGCCGTCTCGCTTTCCCCTGTCGACCTTGCGGGAGCAGTGCTCGAGGCCCTCGATGAGCTGGGCATCGGACCCGACGTCGTCGAACTCGCGCTCGATCAGACCGTTCCTGCGGTGCGCGCCGACCCCGTGCTGCTGCAGCGGGTCATCGTCAACGTCCTCGCCAATGCGCGCCGCTACGCGCCGCCCGGCACGCGCGTGCGCATCGCATCCAGCCGGCTCGGCTCGACCGTCGAGCTGCGGATCGTCGACCACGGCCCGGGCGTCAGCGCCGACCGCCAGGACGACATCTTCGCTCCCTTCCAGCGGCTCGGCGACACCGACAACACCACGGGGCTCGGGCTCGGGCTCGCCCTGTCGAAGGGCTTCACCGAGGGCATGGGCGGCACGCTGACGCCCGAGACCACGCCCGGCGGGGGGCTGACGATGGTGGTCTCGCTGCCGGTGGATGCCGCGGCATCCACTCTCGCCGCGCCCTCGGTCGCCGAAGCGGGAGGATGAGATCGTGAAGATCCTGGTCGCCGACGACGATCCGCAGCTCGTGCGGGCGCTGCGGATCACCCTCGCCGCGCACGGCTACGACGTCATCGCCGCGCCCGACGGCGCCGCCGCGATCGCCACGGCGGCCCAGGCGCGCCCCGACGTCGTCATGCTCGATCTCGGCATGCCGCGCCTGGACGGCATCGAGGTGATCCACGCGCTGCGCGGGTGGACCGACCTGCCGATCCTCGTCGTGTCCGGACGCACGGGCTCGGCCGACAAGGTCGAGGCTCTGGATGCCGGCGCCGACGACTACGTCACGAAGCCGTTCCAGATCGACGAGCTGCTCGCACGCCTGCGCGCCCTCGCACGTCGGCGGGGCGTGGCATCCGCGGCATCCGTGGACACGCCTGTCGTGCGCTTCGGCGATGTGGAGGTCGACCTCGCCGCCACCCGGGTCGTCCGCGGCGACGAGGTCGTGCACCTGACGCCGACGGAGTGGCGGATGCTCGAGTTCCTGGCCCGCAATCCCGGCACGCTCGTGACCCGGCAGAACTTGCTGAGAGACATCTGGGGAACCGACCAGGTGGCCGACTCGGGTTATCTGCGCCTCTACATGTCGCAGCTCCGCAAGAAGCTCGAGCGCGATCCGGCGCATCCCCAGCATCTGCTCACCGAGCAGGGCATGGGCTACCGACTCGTGCTCGGCGACTGACCGCGGTCGAGTCGCCCCGCCCCGCCCCCATCCGAACTGCAAGGCCGTAGCCGCGACACGCGGGGAGGGACAAGGGATGCCGCGGCGTGTCGGGCAGCATCCCTTGCAGTTGCGTCGCGGATCGCTCGAGGACGGCCGAGTCGAAACGCCCCGACCCCTCAGGCGGCGACGACCGCCTCCAGGCGTGCGTACGAGGTCTCCATGCCGTCGGTCATGCCGGTGGCGAGGACCATGTCGCGCGTCTCCTTGTCGAGATACTCGATCAGCAACGTCAGCAGGGTCGCGCCGTCCTCCTCGTAGAGCTGCAGGTCATTGACCGTCGCCGGTCCCGGCATCCCGATCATCCGCTCGGTGGAGACCTCGCGCCAGATCGGCTCACTGAGCACGGTCTCGCTCTCGAACCCGAACCGGGTCGACTCGTCGTCGCCCTGCTGCCAGACGAAGCGGGTGGTCTCGCCGACCTCGCACTCGATCATCTGCCAGCCGTCGGGCCCCAGCAGCCACTGCCGCAGCAGCTCGGGCTCGTGGTGGGCGCGCCACACCAGCTCGCGCGAGCCCTCGATGAGCCGGGTGATGCGCACGTGCTGATCGGTCAGCAGCTCGGTGCGGGTGCCCTTGCCCTGCGCGTAGGCGCGGAGGTCCTGCAGCACCGCGTCGAGCTGGCTCATCGCCAGACGCGAACCCTCGATCGCGCCCATCGCGACGACCTGCTCGAGCGCTTCGAGCGACGTGAAGAAGGTGGTGTTGGTGAGGCGCGAGCCCTCGGCGGTCGCCTCGAATGAGAAGAGCATCCGCATCGACGGGAAGCCGTCGAGCTTCTCACCGTCGTCGCCGATGAACGAGTCGAGCACCTCGAAGCTGCGTCCGGGCTCGACGTTCAGCACCTCCCACGATCCGGCGGAGCGCTCGCCCTGCGGGCTCGTCATGCGGTAGTCGACGCGTCCGCCGGGGCGCAGGTCGAACGCGGTGAAGGTGGCGGGCCAGCCGGGAGGGCCCCAGAAGCGCTCGAGCTGCCGGGGGTCGGTGAAGGCCTCCCAGAGGCGGGCGACGGGCGCCGCGGCATCCGCGACGAGGGTCATCGTGAGGTTCTCGGGGTCGGTCGTGATGTCGGTGACGGGCATGTCAGTCTCCTTGCGTGGGACGGGGATCGTGCGGTTCAGCCAGCAGGGCGTCGAGACGGTCGATGCGCGAGCGCCACAGGTCTTCGTAACGGGCGAGCAGCGCCCGGGCGCGGGAGATCATGCGCGGGTCGGCGCGCACGAGGCGCTCGCGTCCCTCGGCGCGCTTGACGACGAGGCCGGCGGCTTCGAGCACCGCCACGTGCTTCTGCACCGCGGCGAACGACATGTCGTAGTCCGCGGCGAGCGTCGAGACCGACTGCTCGTCGACGATCGTGCGCCGCAGGATGTCGCGCCGCGTCGCCGCCGCGAGGGCGTGGAACAGGCGGTCGGTCTCATCGTCGCTCAACTCAGTTTGTGCAACCATTTGGTTGTACATTAGGGCAGAGGATGCCGGGCGTCAACACCCTCGGTGGGTCGACCGGCGCCTCCCGGCCAGGCGCTGCCACCGCGTTGCGTGCGGAGGGCGCGCCGAACTCCTCCATCTCGGCCCGATCCTGCAGCTGAGGCCGCTCCACACCGCCGTGAACCGGCCGAATGGAGGAGTTCGGGACGCCGCGTCATGCGTCCGACCGGATGCCGGGCGCTCGGATGCCGGGCGCTCGGGCGCGCAGGATCGGCTACGGGTCAGGCGGCGCAGTCGATGCAGGTGGTGGCCATCGGCCGGGCTTCCAACCGGCCGGGCGCGATCACGTTCCCGCAGACGACGCAGATGCCGTAGGTCCCGGCATCCACGCGGGCGAGCGCGGCGTCGACCTCCGCCCGCTCGTCGAGCACGGAACGACGAAGCGCATCGATGCGCTGCCACTCGCCCGACAGGGTCGAGCCCTCGGGGTCGTGCTCGTCGTCGGCCGTCGCGTCGGAGCGGTCGGCGCGCACGGCCGCGTCATCGGTGTCGAGCCGCATCAGCAGGGCATTGAGCTCCCACCGCCGCGCGGAGAGGACGTCACGGGACATGCCCCGAGGGTACGTCAGAGCTCCCCCGCCGCGACGCGGGGGGCGCACCCGCGAACGGATGCACCCCCCTGCGGCGACGGGATCAGTGCGCGTGACGGCGACGCCGCATCACCACGACCAGGCCGGTGAGCATCAGCAGGATGCCTCCCGCCAGAACCGCCCCCAGGTCGTCACCGTGTCCACCGGTGGCGGCCAGGTCCGCCGCCGTGACCGTCACGGCGGCGGACGCCACGACCGTGTCGGGAGCGTCGGCGCGCGACAGCTGCAGGGTGTGCGCTCCGGGCGTGATGGACTGCGGTATCACCACGGTCACGTCGATCGAGCCGTCCGCGGCGGCGGTCACTGTCGCGAGGAGCACCGGCGTCGAATGCAGCACCAACCGGTAGGAGGCCGCGGGCGTGAGCCCCTGCACCATCACGCGCACGGTTGCTCCCGCGCTCACGCGGTCGAGCGACAGAGCGAGCGCGACCGCCGGGGTAGCGCCGCCGGTACTCGGCAGATCGGTGCCGCCTCCCGTGCCCGGCTGCGGAGCGCCACCGCCCGTTCCGGGCTGCCCGGTGCCGCCCCCCGCGCCCGGATCGGTCGAACCGCCCGTGACCGCGGTGAAGGTGCGCACCTCGGAGTACTCCAGTCCGCCGTGCGGGCCGGTGGCCGTGACGTACCATCCGCGCTCGCCCGCCGTCAGACTCTTCCAGTCGACCGTGGAGACCGAGCCGGAGGGCGCCTGGGCGACCTTTCCGACCTCGTCGGCGGTGAGGATGTCGGCCCGGAATGAGTCGGTCGCGAGCGTCTTGGTCTGCGTCTTCAGTCCGATCGCGGAGTAGGGGATCGTGAACTCCTGCATGCCCTCGGGGCTCGTGAGCGCCGGGTCCTGCGAGTCGAACATGTCCAGCGACGGCGAGTAGGTGCGGACGATCATCCGCCCGTCCTTGTTGTCGAAGTGCAGCAGACGCAGGTAGCCGAGCCCACCCTCCTGCAGACCCTGATAGTCGAACAGCATCGAGTAGACCGTGCGGTCGGGCTGGCCGTCGCCGTTGTCGTCGATCGCGTCGGTGCGCGTGTACGCGTCGTGGTAGTGGCCGGAGCTGACCGCGAAGACGTTCGGGTTGGCCTTGACGACCTCGTCGAAGATGCGCTGCGGGATCGGCCCCAGACCACCGGTGGTGAGCATGTATTCGTGCAGGTCGATCCACACCTTGCGCTCGGGGTAGCGCTGGATGACGGCGTTCATCCACGCGATGTCCTCATCGTTGGACGCCGCGTTGTTGACCGCGGGCCAGCCCATGTACAGCATCAGGAAGTCGACTCCGCCGACCGTGATGAGGTCGTAGTGGCCACGGTTGTCCTTGTACGACCCGCCGTACCAGGGGTTGCCGCGGTAGCGGCTCTCGCCGAAGTACGTCGAGAAGTTCGAGTAGTCACCGGCCGCGTGGCCCACGTCGTGGTTCCCGGCGAGGACGCCGTACGGCAGCCCCGCCTCGTCGAAACGCTTGTACTGTGCGTCGGCGTTCTTCCACTCGTACTCGGGGTCGTCGTTGCCGGCGGCCCGGTCGGTGGCGACGTAGTCGTCGACGATGTCGCCGGTGTGCATGACGTACTGCAGGTTGAGGCTGTCGCGCTGCTTCAGCAGGAAGTCGTGGATGTCGACCTGGTGCTGGTAGAAGGTGTCGTCACCGGTGGTACCGGCCAGGTAGCCCTGGTTCTCGTTGTAGTACTGCGTGTCCGACTCCCAGCCGATCGTGAAGTCGTACTGGTCGCGCGGGGTGGCCCCCGCGTTGTACGCGGTCACGGCATCCGTCCGGCTCGAGCGCGCGGTGCCGGCGAAGCCTTCCGAGTGCTGCACGAGGAAGGTGAGCGTGCCGCCGTCGGCGTGAGTGTCGACGGGGACGAGCGCATTGAGGGTGAAGTCGGTGGCCGCACCCCCGGTCGTCAGGTACTGGTCGACCTTCTCCCACGATCCGTCGGTCTTGCGGGCGTACAGCAGCACCTTCGCGTCGGCGTTGGCGCGCCCCTGCCAGGTGACGCGGGCGAGCGCGCCCGAGCCGGAATCGGCCGGCACGTCGATCGTGAACAGCTGGTACGGGAAGGCCGTGTCGCTCGTGGCGGCGACATCCACCCCGTCGGTCACGGAGAGCGTGGCGAGGTCGGCGGCGCTCAGCGGCACGGCATCCGTGCGGTCGCCCGCCGCTGCCGTCGTCGTCGCTCCGGATGCCACGTGCACCTGGCTCTGCGCGGGCGTGAACGTGTACCCCCGGCGGAAGCTCAGGTCGAGCGCGTCGGCCTCGGCCGAGGTCGCAGTGGCGGAGAGCGTCGCCTTGTCGCCCGTGACGGTGCCGCCCGCCGAGGGCGCCAGCAGCGTGATGCCCGGGCGCTCGTCCGCCGTGCGGAAGGCTATCGTCCGCGTGGCGGTGTTGCCGACGTGGTCGCGCGCCGTGAAGACGGCCGTGTGGTCGCCCGGGGCGAGCTTCAGCGACGAGGTGGTCAGCGGCAGCGTGACCGCGGCGCCGTCCAGTGTCGCGGTCAGCGTGTCGAGACCCGAGCCGGCATCCGCGGCCGAACCGTCGACCGAGAACTCACCTCGGTAGAGCCGACCGTCGGTGAGGGCCGTCGTGATGACGGGCGCGGTGTTGTCGACCCGCACCGACCGTGCGACGCGGTCCGCGCCGTCGGTGGCCGCGACGGTGTGGGCACCGTCGCCGACCTTCGTGGTGTCCCACGTGGCGGCGATCGAGTCGAACGCGTCGGCCGGGATGTCAAACGTGAGATCGATCGAGACGAGCGCGTCGTCGCTGAAGTTCACGCGCTTGTCGCCCGTGGCGCACGTGTACGGCGCCGGAGCGGTCACCGCCCCGTCGGCCTCCCAGCTGGTCGCGCAGCTGACCGGGCGCAGCACGCGTCCGTCGGGCAGCGCCAGGCGGAAGTTCAGCGCAGAGAAGTCGTCGTTGTTCTCGTTCGGGTCGCCGCTGGGCTGGGCCTTGGTGCCAGACGTGACGGTGAGGGTGAGGGGCTTGCCCTTCTCCACACGGGTGACCGGCACCGCCGCGTCGACGGTGACGATGCGCTCGTAATAGCCCTCGTCGAAGATCTTCAGCACGTCGTCACCGAGCTTGACGCCGTTGCGGAAGAACGCGTCGGTGTTGGTCGCCTCGAAGGCGAAGATCGGCCCGGCCTCCAGCGACGGGGTCGCCGAGGCCAGCGCCGCACCGTCGGCGCTGAGCGCCAGAGCGCCGGGTGCGGCGTCGCTCGTGCCCTGCACGCGCACCGGGCCCGACACGAACTGCCCCTCGGTGAGGTTCAGTCGCACCGGGTCGGTCGCGGCATCCGTCAACGTGACGCGCACGGGGCCCAGGGTCGTGGTCTGCGAGCCGTCGGTCGCGGTCAGGGTGTACTCCACCCACCGCTTGCCGAACAGGTCGACCTGAGGCACGGAGTACAGGTAGCGGTTCGCGGCGCCGAAGGTGAGATTGCGCGTGATCGTCGCACCCAGGTTGTCGGTGAGAGTGAGGGTGACGGTACGCACCTCGTGATCGTCGGTGATGTCGAACCCGAGGTCCAGGCCCGGCGTACTGGGTGTCTCCGTGCCGCCGGTGAGGTCGGTGATGACGGGTGCGGTACCTGCGGCGGGAGCGGGGCGCAGCCCGGAGCGCACCTGGTCGTCGCTGACGGACCCGGGCGTCGGGGTGTCGAGGCGCAGCAGCGCCTGGACCGTGCCGTCGGCGGGCTGGGGAGACCAGATCGGCGCGGCGCCCTGCGGATTCCAGGCGTACTGGATCGCCGTCGTGGACGTCGTCTGGTCGTCGCTGAAGTAGTAGGCACGGCTCACATCGGTGCCGACGTTGGTGGAGATCTGGATGCCGCGCGATCCGCCATTGGCCATGCCACCGGACGACACTTCGATCAGGTTCTGGCCGGAGACCAGTGACGTGCCGAACTGCGCATTGAAGTCAGCGGCTGTCAGCGCGGTGTTGTTGCCGTTCTTCACCCACAGGACCAACGCCGTGCCGGGCTGGATGACCGGGTTCGCGGGCGTCGCCGGCCACTGCGTCGATCCTTGCGAGACCGGGCCGCTGAGCGAGTTGTCCGTGTAGACGTAGTTGAGGACGTAGTCGCCGAAGTTCACCGGCGCGTCGGAGGCGTTGTAGACCTCGACGAACTCGTAGGCGTCGGACCCGTGCACGTTCACGGTGTCGGGGGCGAGCTCGGTGATCTGCAGGATCGGCGAGGTCAGTGCCGCGTCGGTCGGGCGCGTGAGCGCGCTCGTGACCTGAGCGGTCGTGATCGCACCGGGGGTGCGCGGGGCGTTCTCGGCGACGACGACCGCGTCGGTGCCGCCGATGGTCGAGGGCACGCCGAACTGCACGACCCCGCCTGCGCTGTCGATCTTGCCTGCGCCCACCCAGGCGCGGTTGATCACGGCGCCGTCCTTGACAAGGCTGAAGCCGCCGTTGGCGAAGCCCTCCTGGGTTCCGAAACGGTAGACAGGCACGTCGGCGCCGAGGCTGTAGAAATCCCGGAACTGCTGGATGCTCATCGAGCGCTGCGTGCTGCTCTCCTTGTAGTTCATCCAGAACAGGGCCACACCGCCGGCGGGGATCACCGTGGCGGTGGTGCCGTCGCCGTCCTGGCGGAAGATGGGCTGGTCGCTGCCGGCGTTCCACTGCGACGTGTTGTAACGGATGCCGATCTTCTGCGCGTCGAGATCGATCGGCTGATCGGTCGTGTTGGTGACCTCGAGGTACTCGTACAGGTCGGTGCCCGGGTTGTCGCCGAGGATCTCGGTGATCGCGAGCGGGAAGTAGCGGGCCGCGTTGCCGGCGGCGCCGGGACCCACGGTGGGAGCTGTGGCCGTGGGGGTCGGGGTGGGGGTGGGGGTCGCGGTGGGCGTGTCCGTCGGCTCGGTGACGGGCTCGCCGTGGCGGGGAGCGAAGACGACGACGGTGGCGGCGACGAGCGCGATGACCACGGCGACGATCGCGATCGTGGCGATGAGCCGGTTGCGCCGCTGCTCGGGCGTGGGTCCGCGGTGTCGTATGCGCACCTGCGGCGGCTCGGTCGGCTGGTCGGTCACCGCGACAGCTTAGGGCGGG
>ERZ778021.432-NODE-432-length-76100-cov-9.359524_pt1 | contig 76100 bp, 62 predicted proteins | sample MGYA00375751_ERZ778021 | MGnify/ENA primary metagenome ERZ778021 (study PRJEB29350, sample SAMN05389814) | bioreactor metagenome | isolation source: Thiocyanate stock bioreactor | place: South Africa: University of Cape Town | collected 2013-08-29 ... | reverse complement strand
TTTTTCACCCTACTTACACCCCCTTGCAAAGCCTTTTTCCCTCGCGTACATTATATATATTAAAAGAAAACTGACTAACGAAGGTTATGCCACGATCCTCCGTTGTAAACACGGGAGAAACCGATTTCTTTTATGGATTGTCTCAAAAAGAATATAATTGAGTTGAATATAGACAGACCATCCTTGGTTTATAATTCATATATCTTTGGGAAAAAGCTCATATATCTTTGGCAAAACACTCCAATATCTTTTGAAAACGATTCGTATATCTTTGACAGCAAGTTGATGAATCCTTGAAACCAGGGTACCGGATCTTTGAGCGTCACTGAAATCACGGAGGATTGTTTGCCGGTAAGCATTAAGAAAGACCTCAAAGATAAAAAGCAACAACACCCCTACGATTTGATCTTCTATTATTCCTACTCTATATAAGGTAATACGACATGGAGAAAACCCAATAGAAGGAGGGACAATTAGATCGCTTCGTATTCCTCACTATGAATATATTCCATAGTACCAAGAACAACTCAAATGATTCCCTGAAAATCGTAAGGACTTTTCACTTTAAAAGTCAGTACATTTTGATCAAAAAGTATATACTTTTTAAAGAAAATGTACCTGCAATTTTTCGCATAAGAAATAATCAGCGCACTATGCCAGCAATCTTTAATTAGGTAAAAAGGTGTAATTAAGCTTATACTACTGTTTATACACAATATTATAATCTATACCCCTTAACACGTATTTTGGCTTTCAAGCGGGATATTCTGTTATATACGACATTCTTCCCCTTACTCAAGAAAACAGATATCATCGTAGAAGTAAAACCGGCAGCGAGGAAGCAGAACAGTTTAATATCAGATTCTTTCAATTCTGGAAAATCTGCTTTAACCCTGGATACAATACCATCCTGAGTCGCATCCAGCCATTCCTCCAGAGCTTTCTGAGTTTTTGCATCATCACGTATCTCATCTATTATTTATTGAACTTCTGTAATTATTTTATTTTGGAAATTCTTAGAGTCTTCATGGATATAATATTGCTCACACAATCTCTGGAGTATTACAAAATTGGGACTTGCAGGAAATGTCCTCTTAAACGCTTCTTCTTTTTGTTCATTCTGCTGACAAAATAAGCGAAACTCTTCAATAAAGTCTTTTATCGAAACTTCCCAATAATAGCCAAATCTATAATTCCCAAATAACTTCAAATGTACTCCTCTCATCCTTATTAAGTTAGGTACGTGGATTAGTTCTTTCGTAAAAGACTCTAGAATTTCTTTAATCTGCATAATTGAATATTTTTTATAAGACAAAGATAGATTACATTATTATATAATCACGCTTCATTATGTATAAATAGCCTATCACTCACACAAAACAAAATACTCTATATCAACACGATAAAGTTTACCACAATACAAATATCTATCATTAGCTACATCATCTGCCGATGTCTTTTATATACAGAACAAATTCATTACCAGACTGTTTTTTTAATAAGTAATTATAAAAAGAAAAATAGTATGTTTACAGTTGAACAAATAAATAAAGCTCACGAAAAGGTAAAATCCGGGGCCGATTTTCCAAAATACATTCAAGAGATAAAGCTGATGGGAGTTATCTCGTTTGAAACATGGGTAAAAGACAGTCACACCAAGTATTTTGGTAAAGATGATTATCAAACATCATCCAAGCCTCAGTATCCTGAACTATCAATTTCAGATAAAGTCGATACGGATAAATTCATCAAATACCTGAGGAATCATCAACAAGGAAAAACCGATTATTATACATTTTGTACCAACTGCGCTGAAACAGGAGTTGAAAAATGGGTGGTTTATTTCGATGCAATGACTTGTATCTATTTTGATAAAGCCGGAAACAAAATTCTAAAAGAAGACATACCTGTATGATGCCTCCTGCTTTTAACATATAGAATAATCTATTAACTCGGTAAACATCATCTTTACTTTCATTTAACAGTACTAAATATACTGAAATAAAAAAAACATTATCTTTGTACTATCTAAAAACGTTGGATGTTTAAATTTAAAAAGGATTCCGTGAAGTAAATAACCTTCGGCACTCGTCAAGGTTATCCCTCAATAATACTCAGGCATATTCTTGCTTGAGTTAAGCTTCTTTTTTCTTATTTATCAAAACGGATGTACATACAGAAAGATTCTCTGTAGTGCGTCATTATAAATTAAACATCATGAGTAACGAAAATAAGTCAATCTACGAATTTGATTTCAATTTAATTTGTGAGTATTATTCAAACCTGGAGCGTCAGGGTCCCGGCAGTCCAGAGGCAACGCTTAAGGCATTAGGGTTTATCGACAATCTGACCCCGCAATCACACATAGCCGACCTCGGATGTGGAACAGGCGGACAAACCATGACACTGGCACAGAACACTCCGGGAGAAATAACCGGACTTGATCTCTTTCCTGATTTTATTAAAATATTCAACCGGAAGGCAGAAAGAGATAAACTCTCCAACAAAGTAAGAGGCATTGTTGGATCAATGGACAATCTCCCATTTGAAAATGAATCATTGGACTTGATTTGGTCGGAAGGGGCTATCTACAATATTGGATTCGAATGTGGATTGAACGAATGGAAAAAGTTTCTGAAAACAGGTGGCTACATAGCCGTATCGGAAGTATCCTGGTTTACAGATGAACGGCCACAGGAAATAAACGACTTTTGGATGGAGCATTACAGCGAAATAGATACCATTCCAAATAAGGTTGCCCAAATGCAAAAGGCTGGTTACATTCCAACGGCTATCTTTATACTTCCCGAAACCTGTTGGACAGATCATTTCTATGCTCCGCAAGCCATGGTGCAGGAGGAGTTCCTGAAAAAACATACCGGGAACAAATCTGCAGAAAACTACGTCGGCTTTGAACGGTATGAAATGAATTTGTATTACCGGTATAAGGAGTACTACGGATATGTATTTTATATCGGTAAGAAGAGATAAGTTGAATACAAAAAAGAGGGTGTGTCAAAACAAAGTAATTGACACACCCTCTTTATTTCTTTGTTATAAGATATTTCCCTATAGTTTCAAGATAATTAGAAACAAAAAGAAAAACTTTATTGTTTTTAATTAATAAATAATTGCCATGAAAATATTATTGACAGGTGCAACGGGATATATTGCTCAACGACTTCTACCTGTTTTAGTAGATGCCGGACATACTATTGTATGTTGCGTACGTGATGTAAAAAGATTTTATATTCACGATGATTGGACAGTACAAGTTACAAAAATAGAAGTAGATTTTTTAAAGCCTGAATCGTTAGCTAATATACCCTCAGACATAGATGTTGTATATTATCTTATACACTCAATGTCTACTTCATCAGGCGATTTCAGTGAAATGGAACAACGATCGGCTCAAAATTTCGTCAAGCGAATAGAAGGAACAAATGTCAAACAAATTATTTATCTGAGTGGGATTGTAAACGAAGCACATTTGTCGAAACATTTACAGTCTCGTAAAAATGTAGAAACAATACTTGCTAATTCTAGAGTTGCATTAACAACCTTGAGAGCTGGTATAATTGTAGGATCGGGCAGTGCCTCTTTTGAAATAATGCGCGATTTGGTTGAAAAATTACCAATTATGATTGCTCCGCAATGGCTTAAAACTAAATGCCAACCCATAGCTATTCGGAATGTAATCGAATATTTATCGGCAATATTACTTCGTGAAGAAACATATAACCAGAGCTATGATATTGGAGGTCCAGATGTATTGACTTTTAAAGAAATGCTACTCCAGTTTGGAGAAGTAAGAAATCTGAAACGACATATATTTGTAGTACCTGTTATGACACCGAAGCTATCTTCTTATTGGTTGTACTTCGTAACATCAACCAACTTTTCGCTGGCTACGAACCTTGTAAAAAGCATGAAAGTAGAAGTAGTCTGTAAATCCAACAATCTCCCTCAACTATTTCCAATAAAGCTTATCAGTTACAAAGAAGCCATACAGTTAGCTTTTGACCGAATTGAACAAAATCAGGGATTATCGAGCTGGACAGATGCCTTAAGCAGCCAGGTGTTGGTAAATGGGATATCGGCACATATATCTGTTCCCACTAAAGGTTGTTTTAGTGATCAGAAAATAGTAAAATTAGATGAGCCTGACGCAGCGTTAGATAATATATTTGCTATTGGCGGAGATCGTGGTTGGTATTACGCCGACTGGCTATGGAATATTCGAGGCTTCCTTGACAAGATTGTTGGAGGTACAGGAATTAGACGTGGAAGAAAAAGTGATACTGAAATATTCGCGGGAGAAGCTTTAGACTTCTGGCGGGTGCTAGTCGCCGATAGAAACAAAAAGCGATTGCTGCTTTACGCTGAAATGAAACTACCGGGTGAAGCTTGGTTGGAATTTAAAATAAATAGTGCGAATGAATTGATTCAAACAGCCACATTCCGTCCTTTAGGACTGTGGGGAAGGCTATATTGGTATTCGGTTCTACCATTTCATTTATTTATTTTTAAAGGGATGGCAAAAAATATTGCAACTAAAAAATATAATTGGATACAAAAAAAACCTACAAGTCAATGACTTGTAGGTTTCTGTTCTGTTATTGCCTGGTTTTGTCCAGACTTTTCAGCGGAGAGAGAGGGATTCGAACCCCCGGAACCTCTCAGTTCAACGGTTTTCAAGACCGCCGCGATCGACCACTCTGCCATCTCTCCTAATGGCATGCTGTTTGAATAATTTTCAATAGCGAGTGCAAAGGTAGTTCTTTTTTCCACACTGGCAAGGATTCATATTCTTTTTTTTGACTTATACCTAAAATTCTTTAATTCCACAGGATCGCTAAACGTTCTATACTTATTATTGTTACATTTGTAATAGTAATATTAACAGATGAAATTCGTCTTATATGAAAAAGTGGACAAACTTATTATTTATTTCATTTACTTTCCTGCTGGTTAGCTGTGTAATGAACGCAAAACCGGAATCAGGAGAGAATAAAACTGCAGCCAAGGGCGAAGTGATCGTTCTTGACAAGGCCAGTTTCCTGACTAAGGTTTATAATTACGAAAAGAATCAGAATGAATGGGTTTACGAAGGTGATAAACCTTGCATTATCGATTTCTATGCAGACTGGTGCGGTCCTTGCAAAAAGGTAGCTCCCATCTTGCACGACCTGGCGATTCTGTATAAAAACGACATCGTAGTCTATAAGATTAATGTAGATAATGAAAAGGAGCTAGCCAGAACATTTGGCATTCAAAGCATCCCTACCATCCTTTTTGTACCTGTTAAGGGAAAACCTCAAAAAGCAATGGGTGCTCTTCCTAGAGAAGAGTTTGTAAAACAAATAGACAGTTACTTGTTGGGTAAATAAGATTCCTGATGATTCACATAAAAAAAGCTGTAAAATATTTACAGCTTTTTTTATGAATTATTCATTTCTATCTTCGTCTGTTTGCGTAAGCTCGGTCAGTGTAAGTTCATGCTCTTCCCTAAATGCTTCTATCCTATACAAGCATCCCTTCACTTTACAATGCTCGCAATGCTTTGCATCACAGGGATCCGAATGAATGGAAACCAACACCCTCCCCGAAAACTCCCGGGTAAGCAAAGCCTTTAGCTCATCACAGGCCTTATGACTTTCATTAATATTATAGAACCATGGCAAAGTAAGATCGCAATCTACAAAAAGCTGACTCCCATATTTGATCGTCTTCATATTATGTATATCAATCCAATCATCCTTACGGTGCGTTGAAATGGCCTTCACCATGCTTTCAAGCACCAGCACATCGGCTTCATCCATCAGAGTCGCTACCGTTTTGCGAAGAATATTGACTCCGGTTATCACAATGATGGATCCAAAAATAAGGGCCAGAGCACTATCGATCCAGCTCAGTTTTGTAAAATAGAGCAACGTAAGCCCCAAGACCAGACCGATGGTAGAATAGGTATCGGATTGAAGGTGTTTACCTCCGGCTATTAAAGCGATGGAATTATGTTTGCGTCCTATAGAGATACTATACCAGCCCATCAGGTAATTGAATAATCCGCCAAGGGCAACAATTAAAATCCCGATATCCAGTTTACTGATAAGTGTAGGCTCGTAAAGACGCTTAATGGCTTCGTAGATAATTAGCAAACCTGCCACCATGATAAGTATACCCTCTATTGATGCAGAGATAAGTTCTACTTTACCATGACCAAATGGATGCGACTTATCTTTGGGCTTGCTGGAAACGTACAGGCTGAAAAGACTGATAAATCCAGCTGTAACATTAACAATGCTTTCCATAGCATCGGTTAATATACCCACGGAATTAGTGAGGTAATAAGCCAGAAACTTCCCTACCAAAATTAATACAGACAATGAAACAATCCATCGCTGTGTTCTTTGTTTTAATAAATCTTCTTCCATTTTATTATAATTTCAGAAGCAATTACCTCTGGGCATCTCGAATGGGTGCCTGCCATCAAGTAATCTCTTCGAGGCGGTAAATGTACGGTTTTCTTCTGATATTCAATTTTTAAACAATAAAAAAGAGGCTACCTTTCGGGTAACCTCTCTCTATTTGGCTTTACACAAATTATTCAGCGCTTTCTGCTGCCGGAGCTTCTGCTTCTGGAGCTTCTGCAGGGGCATTTGCTGCTGCTGCGGCGGCAGCTAATTCAGCTTTCTTCTGAGCTAAAGCTTCTGCTTTTGCCTTGTTCACCTCTTTTTCTGCTTCCAAACGAGCTTTAGCTGCCGCTCTGGCTGCTTCTCCATCTTTTTGTTTAGCAGTTTGTAATGAAGTGTTTTTGCTAGTTAACCAAGCCTGGAATTTAGATTCTGCAGCTGCTTCGTCAAAAGCACCCTTTTTAACACCTTCCAATAAGTGCTTTTTCAAGCATACTCCTTCGTTAGAAAGAATATTACGAGTAGTGTCTGTAGGTTGGGCACCTACCTGTAACCAATACAAAGCTCTTTCGAAATTCAAATCTATTGTAGCAGGATTAGTGTTCGGATTATAAGAACCTATCCTTTCAATAAACTTTCCATCACGTGGAGCCCTGCTGTCTGCGACTACGATTTGATAAAAGGCATAACCTTTACGACCGTGTCTTTGCAATCTGATTTTTGTTGCCATCTTTTTGAATAAATTATTAAAGCTGTTTGTATTAGCGGTGCAAAGATAGGCTCATTATTTTATTCTACCAAATAAAACGGCTATCTTTGCGCCTCATTTTAAAAGATTAATATGATTTCAGTTGACGGGCTTACAGTTGAGTTTGGTGGTTCTACACTATTTGCAGATATATCCTTTGTTATTAATGAAAAAGATCGTATCGCCCTTATGGGTAAAAACGGAGCGGGAAAATCTACCCTGTTGAAAATTCTGGCTGGAGTGCGTGAGCCTTCCAGAGGAAAGATATCAGCTCCCAAAGATACGGTAATCGCCTATCTTCCACAGCATTTGATGACAGAAGACGGACGGACGGTTTTTGAAGAAACGGCTCAGGCTTTTTCTCATTTACATGAGATGGAGTCAGAAATTCAAACTATCAACAAAGAGCTGGAAACCAGAACAGATTACGATTCGGAAGAGTATTACGCATTGATAGAAAGAGTGTCTGTACTCAGCGAAAAGTTTTATTCCATCGAAGAGACCAATTACGATGCTGATATAGAGAAGACTTTATTGGGATTAGGTTTTAAAAGAGAAGATTTCAATCGTCAAACGAGCGACTTCAGCGGTGGCTGGCGAATGAGAATTGAACTTGCCAAGCTTTTGCTTAAAAAGCCGGATGTAATTTTATTGGATGAGCCCACCAATCACCTGGATATAGAGTCGATCCAATGGCTTGAAGATTTCCTTATCAACAGCGCAAAAGCCGTTGTATTGATTAGTCACGACCGGGCCTTTGTCGATCATATAACAACCCGCACCATTGAGGTGACCATGGGACGTATCTACGATTACAAAGTGAATTACTCATCTTATCTTAATTTACGTAAGGAGCGCAGGGAGCAGCAGCAGAAAGCCTTCGACGAACAACAAAAGTTTATTGCGGAAACAAAAGAGTTTATCGAGCGGTTTAAAGGTACTTATTCCAAAACACTCCAGGTTCAATCCAGGGTTAAGATGCTTGAGAAGCTTGAATTGCTTGAAGTGGACGAAGAGGATACTTCGGCTTTGCGTCTTAAATTTCCGCCTTCTCCCCGTTCGGGAAATTACCCTGTCATTATAGAGGACCTTTCAAAAAGTTATGGCGATCATACGGTGTTTAAAAACGCCAACGTCACCATTGAACGTGGTGATAAGATTGCTTTCGTCGGTAAAAACGGCGAGGGGAAATCTACGCTAGTTAAATGTATAATGAAAGAGATTGGCTACGATGGTACGCTAACTTTGGGACACAACGTGATGATCGGTTATTTTGCACAGAACCAGGCTTCGTTACTTGACGAAAATTTAACGGTTTTCCAAACCATAGATGATGTTGCTATTGGTGATATACGTAACAAAATCAGGGATTTGCTGGGTGCCTTCATGTTTGGCGGAGAAAGTTCCACCAAGAAAGTCAAAGTACTCTCAGGTGGAGAACGAACCCGTCTGGCCATGATCAAGCTATTGTTGGAACCGGTGAATCTGCTCATTCTGGATGAGCCCACCAATCACCTGGATATGAAGACAAAAGATATCCTGAAAAGTGCGCTGAAGGATTTCGACGGGACTTTGATTGTTGTATCGCACGACCGTGACTTCCTGGATGGACTTGTAACCAAGGTTTACGAGTTCGGCAACAAAAAAGTTACCGAACATCTGGAGGGTATTTATGAATTCTTACAACGGAAGAAGCTTGAAAACCTGCAGGAACTTGAACGAAAAAACTAAATTCGCATACCCAGACTCAACATTACATCGTATGTAGAATAAGTAACATCCTGATGGTATCTGTAATCCGTTTTTCGTGAAAAGTAACGATTGGTGATACTCAGGTTCCATTTTTTCTTTGAGTAGTAAATAAGTTTAGAACTAAATACCGTTAAACGTGCATCGCTCTTATCGCCTTGCACGTTTAATGTTTCCGGATCCACAGTCGACCAGTCTACATCCGTATCGTATCCTTTCCAGGTATAAATATGATAATTTTCCAGGTTTAGCAAAAAAGACCATTGCTTCTGATAGGTAACCCCTGCCGAGAACTTAAAGCTGTAACCGCTACCCATGTTATAATCGCGGTCATCAACCTTCAAATAATCAGACACACTGGCTCCTAAAGCAATACCATTGAGATAAAGCTCTGCATAGGAGTCAACTTTATCATTTTCGTCGGCCGATTGCTTAAATAGAAGTCCCCCTCCGAAAGCAACTGCCTCCGAAATACGATAAGGAACTACCTCCCTCGAACTTCCATCCGGCAACTGTGAATCGTAATAGTCGAAATGTTGAAATATTCCGGTGGTAAGTCCTCTGTTACCCTTGGTCCAGATTGTCTTTCCCCATAAGGCACCTATAGCATTCACCTGATTAATCATGGGTTGGTCTGATATGAAATCTAATCCGGCTCTTAATTGAAACCATTCATAAGGAGAATAGAAATCGTCATTAAAGGGATCGCCGTAATCCAAACGCATACCTAAATGCATCCCGATAGTTCCTTTACTGGATGCTTCCTGCTCTGCAAGGAAACGAGGTCCCATATTTAGCTCGAATGTAACCGGAACCGATCGGAACGACCGTCCTTTGGATGCCCTGTATCTCCATGAATCACCTGTAATAAGACGGTTAATTCCCCTAATGGGTGAAATAATCCCTGTTAGAATCTCGCGTCCTACACGTTCAGCACCAGTAGTCCGGTCATCTATAAATAAATCCGAAAGCCGAAAGGTGATTTCTCCCAAAACCGCACCTCCGAAGGTGGTAGACATCAAGTCATTTATAGACGGATATTCGTTCTCCATAAAGAACTCCCACATAAAACTTCCGGCTGCGTTATAGGGTACCGACTGCCAGAAATTTAATCCGTTGCTTCGGGCAGCATTAAAGTAAAGAGATCCGTGATAAGGATGTGCAACCAGATTGGTTGAAAACATATCCGTATCCCACACAGGCCCCTTCCTGAAGTTATCTTTTATAGTATTGAAATTGATATATGCAAAATCGGCTTTTGCCACATAACGGTCAATCCCCCATATCAACATATTAACGCCAAAGGCCTCAGATGCTGCAAGCCAAGGCCTTTTAGGCAAAATCCGAATGGAATCGCTTTCATATTTTCTTGCATCAATTTGCGGGAAGTTTTGAGAATGGATGCCTTGCTCCACACCTATTAACAATAAAAACAAAATCAGGTATTTATTCATCACTCTATTATATTTACACATCTATTTTCCTGAAGTGTATATTAATAATTTGTCCAAAGGGCTAATTCGCGTGCAAAGTTATATTATTATAACATAATCAGACTCGTTTAGTTTAAATCAAATATGGACTAAAACTTAACAAATAAAGGTCGGCTTCCTATTAATTGCACTTCTGGAGTTAACTATGTACAAGAAATCGGTCAAAACAATTTGTTTTTGCTATCTTTTACCCTATTTACGTATAAATTATAATTAATTTTGCACGCAAAACACAAAACACAATGATAGATTTTATTACACTTTGCGATTATTCCGGCACATTTGCCTTTGCTATAAGCGGAATAAGGCTGGCTTCTGCCAAACAATTTGACTGGTTCGGGGCCTATGTAATCGGACTGGTTACGGCTGTTGGCGGTGGTACTCTCCGCGATTTACTCCTTAACGCTACTCCATTTTGGATGGAGCAGGCCTCCTATTTAACTGTTTCCGGACTGGCCTTATTGTTTGTTATCATATTTAAGAAGTTCGTAATCAGGCTCAATAACACGTTCTTTATTTTCGATGCCATCGGATTAGGCCTTTTTGCTGTGGTTGGCATTGTTAAAACCCTTGAGTTCGGATTTCCGATGTGGGTAGCCATTGTGATGGGAACCATAACCGGATCCTTTGGAGGAATGTTGCGGGATACATTAATAAATGAGGTCCCACTGATCTTTAGAAAAGATATCTATGCTTTAGCATGCGTATTTGGAGGATTCATCTACTATTTGTGTACATTTACCGGTATGTCTTCATCCATCATACAGTTTATTACGGCTGTAAGTGTATTTGTAATTCGTGTTATTGCCGTAAAATATCATGTAAGTGTACCAGTATTAAAAGGGGAAGAAAGTTAATTGAGAAAAAATAGTATCTTTGTGAGTAATTTATTCCAAGCTTCATAAAATGAATACGCAGCAAGAAAACGCATCCATCCTGCTTATATATACGGGAGGAACCATCGGGATGATTGAAAACTCTGAAACAGGAGTTCTTGAATCCTTTAATTTTCAGCACCTCAAAGAGCATATGCCCGAACTTAAAAAGCTTGGCTATGGCGTTTCCACCATCCAATTCGACCCACCTATGGACTCGTCAGAGATGGGACCTGAATCGTGGACCAAGATTGTGAAGATTATTGCGGATAATTACAATACCTACGATGGGTTTGTTGTTCTTCACGGAACAGACACCATGTCGTTTACCGCTTCGGCACTCAGCTTTATGCTCGAGAACCTGAGCAAACCGGTAATCCTGACCGGTTCTCAGCTTCCGATCGGCATGTTGCGTACGGATGGAAAAGAAAACCTGATAACGGCTATTGAAATAGCCGCCGCGAAAGAGAACGGTCAGCCAATCGTTCCCGAAGTATGCATCTTCTTTGAAAACGATTTGATGAGAGGTAATCGTACCAGTAAAATAAATGCGGATCATTTTAATGCTTTCCGGTCTTACAATTATCCGGTTCTAGCCCATGCAGGAATTTACATAAAATACGACGACCGACAGATATACCACCCTGTTTCCAGAAAGCCTTTGAAGCCACATTACCTGTTGGACAGAAATGTAGCCATATTAAAACTCTTCCCCGGCATATCACCTCTGGTGATTGAAAGTATCCTGAATATTCCGGGTATTAAAGGAATTGTTATGGAAACTTTCGGCAGCGGAAATGCACCTAGTCAGGAGTGGTTTCTTAACATGCTGAAAGATGCGGTGGACAGAGGAATTGTAATCGTAAACATAACTCAATGCAGCGCAGGAAGTGTGGAGATGCACCGTTACGAAACCGGACATAAACTTCTGGAAGCGGGAGTGATAAGCGGATTCGACAGTACTACAGAAAGTGCCGTAGCCAAACTGATGTTCTTATTTGGACACGGTCTTTCGCCCGAAGAGGTGAAAGAACACATGAATTGTTCACTTATAGGCGAAATCAGCATCCCGGAAACGTTACGCTGATTTTTAAATTGATTAAAGAGAGGCGGTGATGCATAATAATATGAAACGAGCATGTATGAAATTACTTATGCCTGCCATGCCTTCCTTATTAAAATTTTATTCGTATGAAATTATCCTTTTTTAGTTTGGCAAGTGGAAGCAGCGGCAACTGCTATTACCTTGGAACACCTGATTTCGGGATTCTCATTGATGCCGGGATCAGCTTCAGAACAATCAAGAAAGTTCTCAAAGACAACAATATAGATATATCAAAGATAGCCGCAGTACTTGTAACGCACGATCACGCTGATCATATCAAAACAGTTGGATACCTGGGTGAGAAAATGTATCTCCCCATATACTCTACTGCTGATGTGCACCGCGGAATAGACAATAGCCGCTATGTAGAAGAAACATTAAACGGATCCAGAAGAATCATCCAGAAAGAGGTACCCTTCATGATACGGGATTTCTCTATTGTAGCTTTTGAAGTTCCGCATGACAGTACAGACAATGTTGGTTATCATATCTGTTATAAGGATCATAAGTTTACTTTCGCTACCGATGTCGGCCATATAACAGATACTGTAAAAAAATACATGTCGATGGCCAACCACCTTATAATTGAGGCAAATTACGACGAGGAGATGTTGAAATTCGGCACCTACCCTGCCTTTTTAAAAGAAAGGGTTTCCAGTCCGACCGGGCATCTGAGCAACCGCGAGGCAGCAGAGTTTCTTGCAACCAATTACACGCCCGATTTAAAAGACATCTGGCTATGTCATTTAAGCAGAGACAACAACCATCCGGAATTGGCATGTAAAACCATCAATATCAGGCTTTTTCAGGAAGGGATACGAGTAGGAAAAGATGTAACACTCACGGCTCTTAAACGTACCACCCCTTCAGAAATATTCGAATTTGATTGAATTAGCGGGAAAAAAGTTTGGCAGTAAAATAAAATCCAGTATCTTTGCACCCGCAATCAAAACAAAAAGATAGTATATATCTGAAAGACTCGGTAGCTCAGCTGGTAGAGCAATTGACTCTTAATCAATGGGTCGAGGGTTCGAGCCCCTCCCGGGTCACTAAAAGATAATACTACATTATGTCGATTTCACACAAACACCAACAACGTTGACTCGGTAGCTCAGTTGGTAGAGCAATTGACTCTTAATCAATGGGTCGAGGGTTCGAGCCCCTCCCGGGTCACTAAAGGCAGTTATTTAACAATAACTGCCTTTTTTGTATACACATGCCTTGTAACTTGCCAAATCTTCTTAATTTTGCCCCAAACTAAATCGAGAAGACATGAAAACACTTTTACTTACTGGCTTGGTAGCAGGAACAGCTTTTTCGCCTCAGCTTACAACTGCCAGCAACAAAAAAACGGATAAAAATAAACGCCCCAACGTTGTATTCATTATTGCGGACGACCTGGGCTATGGAGACCTGAGTTGTTACGGTCAGGAAAAATTCAAAACGCCCAATATCGACAAGCTTGCTCAGGAAGGGCTACGCTTCACCCAATGTTACTCGGGAACAACCGTAAGTGCCCCCTCCCGCTCCAGTCTGATAACCGGTCTGCATACCGGTCATACCCCAATCCGGGGAAACAAGGAGGTTCAGCCCGAAGGTCAATTTGCTTTACCTGCGGGAACCCAGACACTCTTTTCCATATTTAAACAAGCGGGATATACAACAGGAGCCTTTGGAAAGTGGGGATTAGGCTCTCCCGGTTCTGAAGGAGATCCCAATAAGCAGGGGGTGGATAATTTCTATGGCTTCAATTGCCAGCTGTTGGCACACAATTACTATGCCGACCATCTTTGGGAAAACGACAAGCGTATTGAGCTTCCGGGTAATTACAATGGAGGTTACGGTTCATACACCCAAGACCTGATACAAGACAAAGCCCTCGAATTTATTGAGAAAAACAAGGATGAAAACTTCTTCCTGTTTCTTCCCTATGTACTGCCTCACGCAGAATTAATCGTACCGGAAGACAGTATCATTCAAAAATTCAGAGGTATGTATCCCGAGACACCCTATAAAGGCATAGATAGCGGAGCCGCTTTCCGTAAAGGCGGATATTGTTCACAGGTATATCCAAGAGCAACCTTCGCTGCCATGGTCTACCGTTTGGATGTATACGTTGGTCAGGTTGTATCTAAATTAAAAGAACTTGGCTTGTACGACAATACGATGATTGTATTCACCAGTGATAACGGCCCGCACAAAGAAGGAGGAGCCGATCCTGATTTTTTCAACGGGAACGGAATCTATCGGGGACACAAACGAGACTTGTATGAAGGAGGTATCCGGGTACCCTTTATCGCAGTTTGGCCCGGATCAATTGCTCAGGGTAAAGAAACACCGTTTATGTGTTCGTTTTGGGATATGATGCCCACTTTTGCCCAGATAACCGGACAAAAAACAAAAGAAGGTGATGGCCTAAGTATTCTGCCTACACTTACAGGGAAGGGAAAACAAGAGGAGCATCAATCTCTTTATTTTGAGTTTCAGGAAGAGGGAGGCAAACAGGCCATTCGCAAAGGCGACTGGAAATTGATCCGTTTTAAAGCGAATAATGAAGCTGCCAGTTACTATGAATTATATAACATTGCTGCCGATCCTCAAGAAATACATAACGTGGCTGCCAGCCATCCGGAAATGGTTTCCGCACTAAAGCAGCTGATGCTTGCATCGCATGTGGACGATCCCAACTGGCCATTGTATCAAAAAAGATAACGAACAAAGAGTGTAGCCCTGTTGTTTTACAAAATAAAAAGTCTGTAGTCATGCATAAAATACGTATTGCCTTTTCAGGAATTGGAGGAGTTGGAGGATATTACGGCGGAAAACTTGCCCGTTACTACCATAATTCGGATGTTGCCGACATCTTTTTTATTGCCCGTAACGAACATTTGGATGCCATCCGGCAAAACGGCCTCAAGGTTGAAGAGCCTACTGAAAGCTTTACGGCATTTCCAGCACTTGCTACCGACCAGCCATTAGATATCGGGGTGGTAGATTATCTTTTTCTTTGCACTAAAAGCTACGATCTGGAGGATAACATACAACAATTAAAACCTCTTATCGGAGAACAGACGGTGATTATCCCATTGCTTAATGGAGCTAATATATCAGAACAAATACAACGCATCCTGCCATCAAACGAAGTATGGCAGGGATGCGTGTATATCGTTTCCCGCAGATCGGAACCCGGAAAGATCTGCAAGTATTCTGAAAACGATCAATTCTATTTCGGGAGCTTGTCCGGAAATAAAGAAAAACAAGTCCGGTTATTATCTCTTCTGACTGCTGCAGGAATCAATGCGTTTAATCCGGAGAATATCACCGATCGGATCTGGAAAAAATTCTTTCGCATCTCTACCGCTGCAACCCTCACTTCGTACTACAATCTTCCGATCGGCAAGGTTCTCGACCTTCACACGGACGATCTGTTGGCTTTAGCCGACGAATTTATTGCAGTAGCTACTGCCATGGGTATCTCTTTCCCTCCAAACAGTCGGGATGAAATAATTGAAGGACAACGAAAAATGCCTTACAATTCTACAACGTCCATGCATTCCGACTTTCTTAAAGGTGCTCAAACCGAATTAGAGTCTATTACCGGCTATATTGTGCAATGTGCGAAAGATCTTAACATAGAGGTGCCCTGTTATCTCAAAATGTATAACGAACTCAAAACAAATTATACAAATATTTACAATAACCCCAACAATTAACCTTTCCATATCTTATTTATTTTCAAAACATTACCTGAAGTTATTAAAAATAATTTCAGCAACCCCTGCGTTTAAAAAAACTAAACAATAGTAATTTATGTTATAATAAAAGATGAAGAAACGACGCGCTGATAACTTAACAAAAAACAAATACAATTAGTCACGAACACATTTACTATTTATAAATCACTATAAGCCTTATTATTCAGAAAAAGAGAAATTATCAACTATTTACTAATTAAATCATCTGTTATGTTAAATTTCATTAAACAAATCGGTTTGATTTTGCTTTTTGCCCTGCTAAGCTCCTCAGGCTCTGTATTAGTGGCAAATGAAGCTGAAAATGGAAATGCTGGAATTCCACAACAAAATCAAAGAGTAAGGGGAAAAATCCAGGATGCAATGGGGCCGATCGCAGGAGCCTCTGTAGCAATTAAAGGTACAACCATAGGGACCATCAGTGATATAGACGGAAACTTCTCCCTGGAAATCAGCAACGGACAAACTATTCAGATTTCCTTTATCGGTTATACAACGCAAGAAATACGTTATACCGGACAATCTTCTATCAACGTTACGTTGGTTGAAGACACCAAAGTAATTGAAGAAGTTGTTGTAACCGCTTTAGGTATTAAACGTGAAAAGAAAGCGTTGGGATATGCAACTCAGGAGCTTAAAGGAGACGCACTGATTGAAGCCAGAGAAAATAACCTGGCCAACGCGTTGTCCGGTAAAGTTTCCGGTCTACAGGTAGTACGCTCCAGCAACGGTCCTGGCGGATCATCTAAAATTGTGCTTCGCGGTAACAGCTCACTTACGGGTTCCAATCAACCGCTTATCGTTATCGACGGGGTGCCGATGGATAACTTTACCGGTGGTGTAGCCGACGTATGGGGTAATGAAGGTCCGGATATGGGTAACGGTCTTGGAGATATAAATCCGGAAGACATCGAATCCATGAACGTACTGAAAGGTGCTTCGGCAGCTGCATTGTACGGATCGCGCGCTGGTAACGGTGTAATTTTGATTACCACCAAGTCCGGACGGAAACAATCGGGATTGGGAATTACGGTAAATGCGGGAGTATCTACCGAGAGTATTTTCCTGAAACCGGAACTACAGAATAACTTCGGACAAGGTTCGACCAACATTTACGATGTTAAATCAAGAGCAAGCTGGGGTCCGTTGGCAGACGGCTCACAAACGGTGGAAAGATGGGACGGACAATCGGCTCCTTTGAAGACATTCGATAATATCGGCAATTACTTCAATACCGGGACTTCCTTTAATGAAGGGATCTCTTTTCAACAAAGTTTTGAAGGAACTTCAGTCTTCGCATCTATAAACAGATCGGACGACAAAAGTATCGTTCCTGGTGCCGAACTTGATAAGACCTCTTTAAATTTGAGAGGAACGACCGAATTCGGTTCAAAGAAGCAATGGAAGCTGGACGGTAAAGTAAACTACATCAATAACAATGCTAAAAACCGCCCGATACAGGGTATAAACCAATCCAATGCATTTAGTACAATTTACCTGCTGCCAAGATCGTTGGATATTACATTGCTGGAAAGATCAGTCAACGAAGATGGTAAAATGATCTGGTGGGATACCGAGCAGACTCCACAGGAAAACCCCTATTGGGTTTCTAAATACAGGACCAACCAGGACACACGTAATCGTTTACTGGGAAGCATGTCTCTTTCGTATCAGATAACCGACTGGTGGGGACTTGAACTGAGGGGTGGTACCGACTATTACACCACTACCACAACAGGTAAACTGTATGCCGGAGGTAATGTAAGGCCTAAAGGATATTATTCCGAAGCATCCGAAACATTCTTCGAAAACAACTACAGTTTTCTTTCTACCTTTAAAAAGGATAATCTGATCGACAAATTTGGAGGTTTTATTACTGTTGGAGGTAACCTGATGACACAAAACAGGAAAAAGATGTCGATCAACACAGGCGACTTGTTGATACCGAACCTCTTCTCAATCAACAATAGTGTAGATAAGATGAGTGTATCTGTCGATGCATCGGAAGTACGCCGGAAAATGAACTCTCTTTACGGTTCATTGCAAATGAACTGGGATGGTTGGTTGTTTATGGACGTAACCGGACGTAACGACTGGTCGTCTACCATGAGCAAAGAGAATCGTTCTTACTTCTATCCATCCGTTAGCTTATCGGCCGTAATTTCAGATATGATCGACAAAAACGGAGGAAGCATGCCCGAATGGCTGACCTTCACCAAAGTAAGAGCCTCCTATGCAGAAGTTGGTAACGACTTGGATCCATATCAATTATACACAGTATATACCATGGGTAAAGATCCGAATGGTAACCCAACCGCAGCACCAGGTAGTACATTGTACGATCCAACCGTACGAAGCGAGTTAATCAAATCGTGGGAGGCTGGTGTAGATCTTAAATTCTTCAACAACCGACTGGGTATCGATGCTGCATGGTATAAGTCCAATGCGACCAGACAATTGTTTAATCTTCCGATGGACCCGTTCTCCGGATATTCAGACCGTAAGATCAATGCTGGTAACATCCAGAACTCGGGTGTTGAATTAATGCTTTACGGTGGTATTCTGCAGAATCCGAAGGGCCTCAACTGGGATATGACGGTTAATGCCTCTTTGAACCGGAATAAAATTATCGATCTGTACGAAGGTGTAAACGAATATGGATTACGCACCTTCGATGATGTTAAAATAGTTGCCCGTACAGGCAGTTACTATGGTGACATTTACGGAAAGAAGTTCCAACGTGTTGAAACTGGCGAACATGCCGGTAAAGTAATTGTAGATGCACAAGGTCTTCCATTGCTTACATCCGATCAGTACGAGCTGGGAAATCAGCAACCCGACTTCTTATTAGGTATCACCAACAGCTTCAGCTATAAGAATATATCGCTAAGCTTCCTGATTGATGCAAGAATAGGTGGAGAAATCTTCTCTGCTACTACGGCTAACCTGTACCGAATGGGTAATGCAGCCGGAACGGTGGCAAATGGGAAACGGGATGAATTTGTTGTTCCTAACACGGTTATTGCCAACTCAGATGGAAGTTACACAGCTAATAACAAATCAACTACGCAACAATTATATTGGGAGCGCGTAGCCGGTAGCGGCAACGTGGGACTGGGCGAAGCGTTTACATACGATGCAACCAATATCCGTCTGCGTAACATCACCATTGGATACGATTTTGATAAGAAACTACTTTCCAAAACAGCCCTGCAAAGGTTACGTTTGTCGCTCACTGCAAACAACGTATGGATGATCAAGTATCACCTTGAAGGAATAGATCCGGAATCGGTTACTGCCACCAACACCAATGCTACAGGCTTTGAATACGGAGCAGCACCTACTTCTCGCACATTTACTTTTAATGTTACAGTTGGTTTCTAAAATAGAAGGAAAAATAATATGAAAACATTCAATAAACTATTAATCGGACTAGCTTCTGTTGCGCTCGCGTTAACTGCGTGCAGTGATTTCGAAGACATAAATAAAAACCCCAATTCTGTTAGCGAAGAAAACGTGCAAGTGGCTCACTTGTTAAATAAATCGTTCATGGGGGCTCAGCAAAATCCGCATATCGCCGAACGTATCTTTGTACTTACATGGAAACGGGCAGCCCGGTTTGAACGGGCAAGCGGATTTACTATTGGAACCGACAATGACGGATGGAATACAGATTACTTTAGCACAGGTTACGCTGTTGGTTGGCTTAACCAGGCAAACCTGGCCGTAAACCTGGGAGAGAAAAGAGTGGCCGAAGGTGCTCCTGCTTACGAAAAGAATGTATTGCAAATGGCACGTATCTGGAGAGCCTATCTGATTACAGAATTGGCCGACAGCTTCGGACCTATTCCGATGCTGAACAAATACGACGGTACGGTTTCTCCCTACGAGAGTGTTCAGTCAATCTACACCTTTGTTCTTAAAGAGCTGAAAGAGGCAAGTGCCGCACTGGATCCGAGTATCGACATGTCGGCCATCAAAGGAACGAACAACCAGTCCGATCCATACTACAACGGCGATATGGCAAAATGGCAAAAATATGCAAATTCATTACGGCTTAGATGTGCCATGCGTTTAAGCGTAGTAGATCCGGCTAAGGCAAAAAGTGAATTTGAAGATGCTGCAAAAGGAAGTCTGATTCTTACCCAGGCAGACATTGCCCAGGTTCAGGAAAGAGGCGGATGGACCGATCTGGACGGAGTTATGTCCCGACCATGGAACGCTCAGCTTATTTCTCCTACTTTGAATAACATTTTCCTGGGTTTAGGTGGAATTGATATTCAGGTTCCCGCTAATATGCAATCTGTAATCAAACCGGCAACAACCTATATGGGTATGAGACTTGACAAGCATCTTCCCACTTCAACGAACGATCCGAGTGCAGGTTATTTCTTTGATGGTCTGCCAGATAAGATCGATCCACGTGCAACTGTTCTTTACAGCATTCCCGGATATGATGATGGTAAGGTTTACTTCCCTAATCTGGGTTTAGCTACAGAAGCCAAGCTTGCCAATCCGGCAACCGGTCAGATTGATGGAAACAGCATTACGCTTACTACAAAGTGGACATGGAATACATGGGTAGCCGGCAAATGGGACAAATACAGTTCTTTGTCAACACAACTTACCGGAGCTGCTCAGAACTATCCGGCTATCTCTAACGTATACAGACAGAGCACCAATAAAAGGGTATGGTTCGGTCCTTGGGAAACCTACTTCCTGCTTGCCGAAGCAGCCGAATACGGATGGACTGTACCTGGCACAGCCAAGCAAAACTATGAAAGTGGAATTGCTGCAAGCTTCGAGTATCACGGTGTATCCCAGTTCCTGAATCAATACCTCACCTCGCAGGCATACAACAGAGTGGGAACTTCCGTAGCATTCGACCATACAGCCGAAGCTCAGCCGTTTACTGTAAGCTATGTGGATGGATATACGAAGGAAAACAAAACAACGACCTACACGTATCCTAAAAATTCGATTTACAAAAACGGACAGTTCAACAACGATCATCTCACCAAGATTATCACGCAGAAGTTTATCGCGCAACATCCTTGGTTACCGCTGGAAGCATGGAGCGACCACAGACGTTTGGGACTTCCATTCTTCGAAAATCAGGCTGTGGAGGTAGACTATAACCCCAGCAGTTATGAAGTACCTCTAACCAAGGCTACTGCCAAGGAATGCCGTTGGGAATTCTATCCAAAACGTATGCGCTATCCGTCTAATATGGAGGTGAACAGTAAAGAAAGTTACCAGCAGGCAATCCAATTGCTGGGCGGCGACAATAATACGCAAACTCCGTTATGGTGGGTGATGAAAAAATAAAGGTTCAATAATCAATAAAGGGTGTCTGAATATTCAGGCACCTTTTTTTTATCTGTTATGCAGGAAACTTATTTCATTTAGTATCTTTGTTCCGATAACTTAATAAATGATCCGATGAAAGCATCTATACTGTATTTACTCTTCGCATTTACATTAGCCCCCATATCCGGAACGTTGTTTGCGCAGGAAGCCGGCAACAGGGTATATCTGTTTGACTCCTTCAAACCTGCAACCGTTAAAATGAAAAACGGCAGTAAAGCGTCGGCCTCTTTTAATTACGATGGGAGCAAACGGGAAATGGTTTACTATGATAAGGAGCAACTGATGGTGCTGGACGGGTTGGAGCAGGTAGATACTATCTTTATCGAAAATCGTAAATTTGTGCCCTTTCAGCAGAAATTCAGGGAAGTTGTTCCGTTGACCGAAGGCGAATTACAGATTGACTGGAGTATGAAGCGGATCTTTCTGGGTAAGAAAGGGGCATTCGGACAAGTATCCCATTCGGGTACAGTACAAAATATAAACCCGGGATACCTTACAGGCTACCTGTCCACACAACATTCAAACGAAGGATCTAATCAGGTTTACTCTACTGTTCTTAAAAACACCTATTACCTTGTACAGAAAAGCAAGCCCAGAAAGTTTAATTCACTTAAAACCTTTATGAGTCACTTTCCGGAAAATCAGCAGACACAGCTCACCGACTTCATCAAAAATGAAAAGGTAGATTTCAATGTACCTGAAGATGTGGTTAAACTGGCCGGCTTCGCTGTTACACTGGAATAAACCAACGAATTAAAACTTCTTTTCGTTGGCCAGATTCCACATATTAAGGAACGACGCCTTGGTGATGTCCACTACTTTACTCCAGTTAATCTTATCCGAATGATCGCCTGGCATATGATAGTCCGGATGGCCATCCGTATGATACCAGATCACCGGAATATTCAGCTTGGCAAATGAGGCATTGTCGCTGCCGCCAACCGGTTTATCCCAGGGTCTGTAATTGGGTTTAAGCTTTAATCCGTATTTGCTGATATCCCGCTTCAGCCAGTCGCCGAATACAGGATGGGCCTCGGTATAGAAATAAACCACATGCTCCGGATTAGCCTCGTTATTATTACGTCCGATCATGTCAAAATTGAGGTAACCCTTCACCCGGTCGATATAGGGAAAGGACTGAACGAAATAGGAAGAGCCCAGCAAACCTTTCTCTTCGCCATCCCAAAAAGCAAAGATCACCGTGCGTTCCGGTTTTACTCCGGTAGCCAGAAAAGCCCGGGCAATCTGCAAAACGGCCGATACACCAGACGCATTATCATCGGCACCATTATAAATCTGATCGCCTGCCAAGGCAGGATCCATTCCCAGGTGATCGTAATGAGCACCAACAATTACATATTCATCCGGATTCTTTCCTTCAATTTTTGCCAGCACATTGTTTAATTGCAGACACTGATGCGTTTGCTGTTTCAACACAGCAATAGAATCGGGGTGAACCTGGTAACGACCTCTTTTCTGCCGCTCCCTGTTATAAGCTTCGAACGGTTGATAGTAAGAATCCTGAAGCGGAGAAACGCCCATGGCTTTGAGGCAGGAAACAATATAAGCTCCGGCCAGTCGACCGCCTTTGAATCCGGCTTCACGCCCCTCCAGCAAGTCGTCCGCCAGAAAACCGATATGCGCTTCGGCTGTCTGTTGGTTAATGGTATTCAACCCCTTCACTTCGGGTGTCTGCGCTTGTAACAGGCTGTAAAATGGTCCGGAAAGTAAACAAACCAGCAATAATATCTTCTTCATCTTTCGATTGTTTTTTAGCGTTATCTATTGTGCCCAATAACCGGTTGTCCGCTTAACTGCAGCCATTGGCCTTTATTGAGATTTGGCACAAAGGTAAACGAAAAATTTCACTTTTAAGTGTCATCTATCATTTTAAGCGTACAAAACGCTATACAACAAACAGTTAAGAACATGACAGATCCAAAAAATCATCTGTCATCAAGTGTCATCTGTCATTACAAAATGGTATCACGTAGACGCCAGCCCGATAAGTGCGACCCTTTTATATAGAACAACTAATCCGGACCAGGTATATCCTTATTTTTTGGTCGTTATAATCTAATCTTTTCATAACGAACACTTATTCGTTTAACATATGTCTACTTTGCGTTGAACAGCTGTGTACCTTGCGTTGAACATATGTTGAATGCAAGGTACACAGCTGACAAACGATTAGTTCCCTTAAGTAAAAACAAGTAAACAATACTGTCTTTGAACTACGTAACTTAACAGAAAGAACTAAAGGAAGGAATACTTTATTTTTTATCTGCCGGAACCGCCCATGATATCGAGCAATTCGTTGGTGATGGATTGCTGTCGGGTTTTGTTATAGTAGACATTCAGGTCCGTTAACAGGCTATCGGCATTATCGGTTGCAGTCTGCATCGCAATCATCCTGGCACTATGTTCAGAAACATTGTGACTCAGATACACCGCATACAACTTATATTTCAGGTAGCGGGGATACAGGGAAGTCAGCAACTCCTCACATCCGGGCTCAAAGATAAAGTTGGCATTTTGAATCGCCCACCTATCATCCGCTTCCGGATGAAAAGGAAGAAATGTCTCGCTGGTAAGAAGCTGCGTAGATTTACCATGATACCGATGATACAACAATACCACTTTATCTACGTTCCTTTCCAGAAACAGATCCATCAACTGCGAGGCCAGCTGGTTGGTTGTGGAGGGTGAAACTTCGTGCTCCCATTCGTCGGACATCTCCTGCAGTGGGTATCCCTCCTTGGCCAGGGCTTTGGCAATTTTCTTTCCCACAGGATAAATCAGGATTTCCATCCCTTTGTATTCGGCAATCAGCTCTTTAGCCTGCTTAATCACATTGGCATTGAACGTTCCGCACAGTCCGGTATTGGATGAAAAGATCACGATGGCCACCTTTTTTACATCACGTACCTCAGAAAAGGGCGAATCAAAATCGTTTGCCCCCAACTGAACATGCGCAAGCATCTCCTCCATTTTACGCTGATAGGGAAGTGCGTTTTCAATTAACCGCTGTCCTTTATGAAGCTTCGCCGAAGCTACCATCTTCATGGCCGAGGTTATCTTCTGGGTTCCCTGTACGGAGGTTATTCTATTTTTTATCTCTTTTAATGAAGCCATTTACATCCGTTTTTAATATGAAGAGGCGATATCCTTTGCAATCTCTTTCAGTTTAAGCTTGCAATCGTCGTCTATAACTCCCTCTTTTAACTTATCCAGAATGTCTGTACGGTGTTTTTGTTCCAGCATATTCAGGAAAGACTTTTCGAAAGCATGTACTTTAGATAATGGTACATTCTTCAATAAACCGGTTGTGCCGCAAAATAAAATAGCAATCTGGTACTCCACCGGCATCGGATTATACTGAGGCTGGATAAGAAGACGGGTATTTTTCTGTCCTTTATCGATTGTTAAAGCTGTTACCTGGTCCATATCTCCACCAAACTTGGTAAACGATTCCAGTTCGCGGTACTGTGCCTGATCTATTTTTAACGTACCGGCCACCTTCTTCATGGATTTAATCTGGGCATTGCCCCCCACACGTGAAACGGATATACCTACATTGATAGCCGGACGAACACCTTGGTTGAACAGATCGGTTTCCAGAAAAATCTGTCCGTCGGTAATGGAAATCACATTGGTAGGAATATAGGCAGATACGTCGCCAGCCTGTGTCTCAATGATTGGCAAGGCAGTAAGAGACCCTCCGCCTTTCACTTCCGAGCGCAGACTTTCGGGCAAGTCGTTCATCTGACTGGCCACCTCTTGTTGGGCGATAATCTTTGCAGCACGTTCCAGCAAGCGCGAATGCAGGTAAAAAACATCCCCCGGGTAAGCCTCACGGCCCGAAGGGCGGCGTAAGATAAGGGATACTTCACGGTAAGCCACCGCCTGTTTCGACAAATCATCGTACACAACCAGGGCATGTCTGCCGGTATCGCGAAAATACTCGCCTACCGCAGCTCCGGCAAAGGGAGCGAAATACTGCATCGCCGCCGGATCGGATGCTGTAGCCGATATCACCACCGTATACTTCATGGCACCTTTCTCTTTCAGCGTATTTACGATTGACGCCACGGTAGAAGCCTTCTGCCCCACTGCCACATAGATACAATAAACAGGTTTCCCGGCCTCGTAATTGGCCCGTTGGTTCAATATGGCATCAATAGCAATGGAAGTCTTGCCCGTCTGCCGGTCGCCGATAATCAACTCCCGCTGTCCCCGACCGATAGGAATCATGGCGTCGATAGCCTTTATCCCTGTCTGCAGCGGCTCATTTACAGGCTGTCTGAAAATCACACCCGGGGCTTTACGCTCCAAAGGCATCTCGTACGGCACGTTGGTAACCGGACCAAGTCCGTCTATTGCATTTCCCAACGCATCTACCACACGCCCCAGCAATCCCTCGCCTACCTGAATGGAAGCAATCTTACCTGTACGCGTAACTACATCACCCTCTTCAACCTTGTCGGTCGGCCCCAACAACACAGCGCCCACGTTATCTTCTTCCAGATTCATTACAATTGCCTTCATTCCATTCTTGAATTCCAGCAATTCGTTGGATTCTGCCCTATGCAAACCATAGATGCGGGCTACACCGTCACTTACCTGAAGGACGGTTCCGACCTCCGATAAATGTATATCCGGTTTAATATCCTGCAGCTGCTTCAGCAACACATCCGATACCTCTCCTATTTTCAAGCCATTGACCATAAACTCTCAATTAATCATAATACATTTGTAAATCTTTCCTGCAAAACACATGTAAATCTATCGTGCAAATCACAGGTTTTGCCGAATCAGCTGACTCCGGATGGAATCCAATTGCGACAGAACACTGGCATCCAGCCGGTAACCATCGGTATCCAATATAAAGCCGCCTATCTGTTTGGGATCAATCACAACCGTAAATTCCACCTCATCGTGTGTTTTTATACGTATCAGCTTTTTGATCCGTTCGCTTGTTTCGGCATCTATCGGTTGTGCCAGCGTAAGTGTTATCGGTAATATATGTTTCTCCTTGCGGTACATGTCTATGTACTGGAGGCAGATATACCGTAACATATCTTCCCTTTTTTGCGATAAAACCAACTTGATAAACCTCGATGTGGAATTGCTTACATCGATTCCACAGGCCGTTTCAAGCAGCATTGCTTTTTTGCTTAGAGAAATGATGGGGCTGTTAAGCGAGTTTACCAAAGCAACCACGGCTTTCATCTGATGCAGAAGCATCAGCATCTCATTGTAAACTTGCGTTTCCTCCTTGTTTTCCTTAGCAAAAGAGTGCAAAGCTCTTGCGTACCTGACAGAAATATTACCTGTATACATTCCTACGATTTACTTAAAGTGATTTCGTCGATCAGCCGGCTGATAACCTCCTTCTGACCGGATTCCTTTTCAATTTTACCACGGATAATCTTTTCGGCAACGGCAACCGAAAGAGTTGCTATCTCTTCGCGCACGTCGCGGATTGCCTTGTTCTTTTCAAATTCAATCTGACGCATGGCCGAATCAATGGCCAGTTGTGTCTCTTTTTCCGCCTTTTCCTTTGCCTCTTTCAGAATACGCTCCTTTTCCAGCACCGTATCATTCAGTATGCTGGCCTGTTGCTGTTTAGCTCTGGCCAGTAATGTCTGGCATTCGTTTTCAATGGATGCCAGCTTAGCATTGGCCTCTTTAGCGGATTCGACCGATTGGGCAATAAATTCGTTCCTTTTCTCCACCCCTTTCAGGATCATAGGAAAACCAAACCTGGCAAGAACGAAAAAAGCAATTCCGAAAGACAAGATCATCCAAAACAGCAACCCTGTGTCTGGAATTAATAATGACATACTATTAAATTAAATCTATTATTTACTGAAATAATACCAGGAAACAAACTACGATCCCAAAAAGGGCGGTTCCTTCCACCAGGGCTGCCATAATAAGCATCGAGGTACGGATATCTCCGATGGCCGAGGGTTGACGACCAATTGCTTCCATCGCGGAACCACCAATTTTTCCAATACCAATACCTGCTCCGATAACAGCCAGACCAGCTCCGATTGTTCCTCCTAGCTTAGCTAAACTCATACTTGCGGCTGCAGCCTGCAACAAAATTGCTGATAACATACTCTTTTTGCTTTAAATTTATAATCTGAAATTTTGATAATTAATGTCCTGCTTTTGCCTGTCCGATGTAGACAGCCGAAAGCATCGTGAAAATATACGCCTGAATACAAGCAACCAACAATTCAATAAAATTCATAAATACGGTAAGGATAACCGACAAGACTGTCATTCCGCTGTTTACAGCAGCTCCCATACTTACTGTTACAAATATCAGGCACGTAAGTCCCAATATAATGGTGTGGCCGGCCATGATATTTGCAAAAAGCCGGATCATCAGCGAAAATGGTTTCGTAAATACTTCAAAGGCATTTACAAAAGGCATTATGGGAACCGGTAGTTTCAGAAACAACGGTGTATCCGGCCAAACGATTTCTTTCCAGTATGCTTTGGTTCCCGATACATTTACAATCATAAACGTACATAATGCCAATAAGAAAGTAATGGCGATATTTCCGGTTACATTGGCTCCGAAGGGAAAGATGGGAATAAGTCCCATCAGGTTATTCAATAGGATAAAGAAAAATATGGTAAGCAGGTACGAAGAGTATTTCGCATAATCTTCACCTACATTCTCTTTAATAACCCCGTCGCGGATGTATAACACCATCACTTCGATCATTCCTTTCCACCCACCGGGTGTCTGCAGTGGATTTCGTTTATAGAAGCTTGCCACACGCAATATAAGGAACAGCAACAACGAACTTGAGAACAAAAGGGCCGAAGCATTTTTTGTTAGCGACAGGTCCAACGGTCTCACCTCGCTGCCGGCAGCATTTATCTCTACCAGTTTACCCTGGTTATCTCCATTTGTAGCCACGCGAAAGCCGTTGTAGGAATGTCCGTGACTAATTTTAGACGACATAAACACAAACCAGCCCCTTTCTGCACTTCTTACTATTACAGGCAGAGGTACTGCAATATCTGTATTATTCCACTTCGTAATGTGCCATTCATACGAATCTTTGATATGAGAAAACACGATTTCTCCCACATTTACCTCCTGCGAAGTACCTTTTGCTATACCTGCCAGCAACAGGAAAAGCATAAGTACCGTTTTTCGTATCGTATATCCAGTTTGTTTCATCTTTTTTTCATTCTTCTTTTTTCGTACAGATAAAAGATGTACGTGTCAATAAACATGGAGATAAAATAAAATATCATCAATGTGATGGCAAACATTCTGATTTGATGTCTTACAAAAAACATATACAACCAGATGAATACGATGCTTAGTATCAACTTAACAACTCTGGTTATCATGTAATTGTTTATAATTGAATCCGGATGCTTACGGTTCGCTTTCTCCAGAAAGACCAGCAGGACCAGACACAATACATAGTAATAAATCGGAATTGCCGGAAACCATGCAAAGTAATGAGTATGCCATATGGTGTTTAACAAACCGCCTAATGATACACCTACAACCGAATACACCCAGGTTACAAAAAGAAACAACCTGAATCTTAATCTTCCCATTGATTTGAAATGTTCCATTTTATCTTCTTTTTAGTATAGTTAGTCTGTGCATACATGTATGCCTGATCCAACAACCTCCACCACTCCTCCGGCAACTTCAACAAGCCGGGTTTCTCCGTTATGTTCGATCCGGATGACTCCTTTGGAAAGGACAGCCAACAAGGGAGCATGATTGGGTAAAATCATAAAATCGCCCATCAATCCGGGAAACAAAACCGAATCTGCTTCCCCATCAAATACACTCCCCTTGGGGGATACGATTTCCAGCTTCATCCTCAGTCTTCTTTTGCGTCTTCCAACAATTTCTTTCCTTTTTCGATTGCCTCGTCGATGGTTCCCACATTCAAAAATGCTTGTTCGGGAAGGTAATCCACTTCACCGTCCAGAATCATACGGAATCCACGGATCGTGTCTTCTATCGGAACCATCACGCCCTTAATACCGGTAAACTGCTGAGCCACGGTAAAAGGCTGCGACAGGAATCGCTGTACACGGCGTGCCCGGTTCACAACAGTGCGGTCGTCGTCCGAAAGCTCTTCCATTCCTAAAATGGATATAATATCCTGCAACTCCTTGTTTCTTTGCAGGATTTGCTTTACCCGTTGGGCGGTCTGGTAATGATCTTCACCCACAATAAGCGGATCCAGAATACGGGAAGAGGATTCCAGCGGGTCCACCGCCGGATATATTCCCAGTTCCGTAATCTTCCGACTTAATACCGTGGTAGCATCCAGGTGACTGAATGTTGTAGCCGGAGCAGGGTCGGTTAAATCGTCCGCCGGCACATACACCGCCTGAACCGAAGTGATAGATCCGTTTTTAGTGGAGGTGATCCGTTCCTGCATGGCTCCCATTTCGGTAGCCAACGTGGGCTGATACCCCACAGCCGAAGGCATTCGTCCCAGCAAAGCCGACACTTCGGAGCCTGCCTGGGTAAATCGGAAAATATTATCGATAAAGAACAGGATATCTTTGGCTCCGGAACCATCGCCGGCATCACGGAAAGATTCGGCCACGGTTAATCCGGACAAAGCAACCGATGAGCGGGCGCCGGGGGGTTCATTCATCTGACCGAACACCAGGGTGGCCTGCGACTTGGCAACTTCATCATAATCAATCTTCGAAAGGTCCCAATTACCCTCCTTCATGGATTTTACAAACTCATCTCCGTAGCGGATAACCCCCGACTCGATCATCTCGCGCAGCAGGTCGTTACCTTCGCGGGTACGTTCGCCCACTCCGGTGAATACGGAAAAACCATTGTGTTTTTTAGCTACGTTATTGATAAGCTCCATAATAAGAACCGTTTTTCCTACTCCCGCTCCGCCAAAAAGACCGATCTTTCCTCCCCGGGGATAGGGCTCCAATAAGTCGATCACCTTTATACCGGTAAACAATACCTCCTGGGTGGTGGTAAGATCTTCAAATTTGGGAGGCTGACGGTGGATAGGAAACGCACCATCCTTGGAAAGTGACTTCATGCCATCAATCGAATCGCCTGTTACATTCATTAATCTACCCTTTACCTGATTGCCGACAGGCATGGTAATAGGCATATAGCGGGAAACAGCCTTTAAGCCCCTGCTGATACCATCGGTACTATCCATTGCAACCGTGCGGACCGTATTTTCACCGATATGCTGTTGCACCTCCACAATAAGAATCCGCCCGTCCGGACGGGTAATCTCCATTGCATCATGAATTCTGGGTAATGCCAATACCTTTCCTTTCACTCTCTCAAAATGCACATCAACCACAGGCCCGATTACCTGCGAAATAGATCCTGTTATTTCTTCCATGTTCAATAATTTTCAATAAATCTGCGGGTACCGGCTAAATTAATAGTGAGTGTACCAAACTGTTTGCCTTATCTTGCTAAATATACCAATAACCTAAGTGAATTACAAATGTAGTTGGTTTAATTTTAAAACAGAAGGTCAATTTCAGCTTTAAAATGGTCTCATCCGAATATTCCGGTTTAAAATCCTTTAATTTTCGTTTAATTCTGTATCAAATTCAAAATAAAACCTACACATTGAAACTAATCATACATTTAATATCGACCTGTAACTTGAAGGTAGTTGCTTCGTTTGAACCTGTAGGCTGTGACAGACTCCGTATATCGGTCGCGCGTTTGCTGTAAAAAGCTCTGGGCATCCAATAAATCGGTCAGCGTAACGGTTCCTGCTTTATAATAGTCTTCATTAAGCCGTAAATTTTCGGTGGCTTCAGCCACTGCCTCTTCGGCCAACTTTACCTGCTTGTAGGATTCTTCCATGTCGTTTAACGCTTGCTGCATTTGGAGCAAAAGCTGCTCACTTTTATTCTGGCGGTCGTTGATTGCTACCTGTTGGTTTATTTTCTGTTTTTTAATTGCATGAGAACCTCCCCACCAAGCCGAGATGGGAATAGAGACTGTTGCAAACACCACCCCGAAATCTGTATTTACATCGGTTAGATTATGATACATATATCCTGCACCAACTGCCACTTTAGGAAGAAATTCTCCTTGTTTGATTTTAAGCTGAAGGTTGTTGGCTTCCACATTTTTATCCAGCAGCTTATATTCGTTGCGTGCCGACAAGACCTCTGCATGGTTTACCAGAAGATTTGCCGGAGATTCCATCCAAAGCGAATCGTATGTAATTGAGAATCCGGAGGGATCCGTACCCATATGCTGACAAAGAAGCTTTTTGGTTATGTCCAATCCATTCTCAACAGATAAACGGTTACTGGCCAGTTCGTTTTGTTTCAGTTTTACCTTCAATACATCATTTTGTGTAATTAATCCGGCTTTAAAGGAGTTCTCCACATCCCGGCGCAGATGCTGCAACATTGCGTCCAATTGATCCAGGGTGCGGAGCTTTTCCTGTAAGGATACTATTTGATAATAGAAATGTTCGGTCTGAAGTAATATTTCGTCTTCCGACAAATCAAGCTGGTATCTTTGGGCCTCCACTCCTACTTTGGCCAGCTTATTGCCATTCACAATATTTCCTCCGGCAAAAACAGGCTGGGTTGCAGTAATGCCACCCAACACGCCGTTCTTCATTAATGAAAGCGTAGTGCCCATCATTTCCATATTCATCGTTCCGGCTGAAGCATTCATGGCAGTACCTGTAGCACTTACAACCGGAAAATAGTTTGTAAAGGCCTCTTTCCTGCTTTGTTCTGCTCCCTTTAGCTGCAATTCGCTTTTTCGGATCTCATAATTATTCTTCAGTGTAAGTTCTTTACATTGTTCCAATGTGAAGGACGATTGTGCCTGAATTGCCCCCGAAATGGATATCAACAAACAACCGAGATATAAATTTCTTTTCTTCATATACTTTCCATATTTACAGTTTTAACCTTATCGCATTTGCGGAACAGCAACCAATAAGATACAGGTAAAATTGTTACTAAAAATACCATGGTAATCAGCGTTCCGAAAAAGATTACAGATCCCATGGGTGCCCAAAGGGGACTTTTTGAAAGAATCATGGGTACTACCCCCATGGATGCGGCGGCTGATGTGAGAAATATCGGACGCATACGTCGTTTGCCCGAAAGGAAAGCGGCTTCGCGTGCAGTAAAGCCATGCTTCAACCGCAATTGCTCGGCATAATCGAACATTATAATACCATTTCTGACCACAATACCCATCAAGCTTACAATGCCCAGAATCGATGTTACGCCAAAATCAACTCCCATAATCAGAATTCCCAACGCTGCACCAAGCACACAAAGCAGGATAGAAGCCATGGTTAGCAATGAAAGATTGATCTTTTTATAGTGAAATACCAGAATAAAGAAGATAATGAAGACCGCAATTGAAAGTCCACCGATGATTTGAGGAAGACTTTCGGCATCGGTTTCCAGCTCCCCGCCGTAAGTGAGCGTCACCCCTTCAGGCAAATCAAGTTGTGCCAGCTCTTTTTGTATTTCGGAAGTAATAGCTGTTGTGTTGACTCCTCTTTTAACATCTGCATAAACCGATAAGCTACGTATTCCGTTTCTGCGTACAATTTGTCCGTCGGTCCAATCCGGTTCGACCGTGGCAATTTGATGCAATGGAACAGACACTCCGGGAATAACAGACGAAACGTATTCATTCACAATATCCACCATCTTCTCATCGGAACCGTATCGTTCCTGCTTAAGCATCACTTTAAGCGGGTAATCGTTATCCCAGAGTGTTGTTAGTTGTACTCCATTACCATAGGAAGCTGCCATATTTAACGACACCATCGTTTTATTCACTCCCAACCGGTTTGCTTCATCATTATTTAACCGGATGTAAGCCCCCGGAAGCTGATCTTCAAAATTGGTACGCACAAATTTCAAGTTGTCTGCTTTTCGCAAGATTCCCATTAAAGTGTCTGCCGACTCCTTTAATTTTTCAAGATCATTCCCGCTTACTCTTATTTCAATCGGTGCCTTAGCTTCCGAATAGTCCAACTGCTTGAAGCGCAGGGTTGCATTGGGGAAATAGTTTGTATAGGTATCCGAATAGGCATCCAGCATCTCCTCCGTAGCTTTACTAGATATGGTGTTTACAATAAACTGTGCGTAATTTTCGCCGGGCATCTGGGGTGCATAGGATGTATGAAAACGGGGTGAACTATTGCCAATAAAAGAGGTTACAGACCGCACCCGGTTATCTTTGCGTAACAAAGCTTCCAGACTATCGGCTACTGCAGCAGTATTTTGGAGGGAATTTCCCTTTGGCAGATAAATTTCCACGGCAAACTGATCGCGTTCGGCGATAGGCATCAGGCGTTGGGGAAGCAAAGTGAATAGGCACAGACCTGCACCCACCGAGACAACTCCAATCGCCAGGGTTGCTTTCGGGTAAAGAAATGTCTTTTCCAGCACCTTTTCGTACCCCTTTTGCATTAATCCCAACAGATTCTTCTTTTCTTTCTTTTGCCCGGCACTTTTTGCATGCAATCCTTTCTTTATAAAGAAATATTGCATGAAAGGCACCAACAATACGGCTACCAGTAAGGATACGGCCAGCGTGATGGTGATTGTCCACGGAAAGGCCTGCAGGAAATCATTGAACATCCCGGTCATCGTTATCAGAAAAGGAAAGAAGGTTATGCTGATTGCCAGTGTTGCCGACAGAATGGACTTAAAAAATTCTTTCGTGCTCGCAATAGATGCATGCCAACGCGACATTCCTTCATCTAGCTTTTCAAGATAACTGTCTACAATCACAATGGAGTTATCTACAATCATTCCCAATACAACAATCAATCCGGCCAATGTAACTGTGTTGAGTTCTATACCGGAGGCAAACAGAATGCCCAGTGAAATAAATATAGTGATGGGAATGGTAGAAGATGCGACCAAAGCAACACGTAACGGAAGCAAAGCCACCACCACAAGAATTACCGTAAGGATGGCCATCAGCAATTCCTTAAGGAAGGTAGATACAGACAATTCCACCACTTTGGGTTGATCGGCAATACGATATACACTCACGCTTTCGGGAAGTTCCTGCTGAAATTCCGTCAGCACCTTATCAACCTCTTTTCCGTATTCTACAATGTTGTTCCCTTTTTGCATCTCCATCGAGAGCAATATGCATTTCTTCCCGTTATTTTTAATATAACTATCGGGACTCGGATACTCGCGAACAATTCGTGCCACATCCTTCAACCGGATCACATGACCGGTGATATCTGAATAGACAATTTGTTCCGCAACCGATCTTTCGTCGGGATAGGTATCCGAGATATGAATAGGAAAGCGGTACGTATCGTTGTCCACCACTCCGCTCAACGTAGTAAATCCCTGACCGAACAGTGTTGCAGAAAGGGTTGGCAGACTTATTCCGTAGGTTGCCAGCTTATCTTTATCCAGGTATACACTAATCTGTTCCTTCTGTAATCCGTATCTCCGGAGATTAGATACAGACTCCACCCTTCGCAAACGGTTTTCCAGCTCTTCGAGATAGTCTTCCAGCTCGCGATAGGTTTTATCGTCGGATTCCAGGGTAATCAGCAACGCCGAGGTGTCGCCGAAATCGTCGTTTGCAATCAACGCAACAACACCCGATGGTAATTCTGATTTAAATAAGGACAATCCATGTTTAAACTTCGACCAGAACTCATCCTTATTTTTCACGTTATCGTTCAGCTCCACATGGACAATCACCATCCCGTCTTTACTCTCGGTGTAGGTCTTTCTCTTTTTAACCTCCTTGTAGCTGAATATATATTGTTCAAGCGGTTTAGTCACCTGCTCTTCCACCTCTGCCGACGTAGCACCGGGGTACACTCCTATAACCAGACCTTGCCTTATTGTAAAGGATGGAAACTCCTGTTTGGGCATTTTGTCCAATGCATAAATACCAAACAATACCAACATCGACACAAACAAAATTACAATTTGCCGGTGCCGCATAGCCAACTCTATAATTCCTGTCTTCTTACGGCTCATCTTTGTTCAATTTTCATTCCTTCACTTATTTTCTGCATTCCTTCTACAACCACACTGTCGCCAGCCGATACCGCCCCAAATACCAGCACTCCATTGGCGGACAGCGATTCAATATCCACATAGCATCGCTTGGCTATACCGTTTTCGCTTATCCAGACAAATCGTTTGCCTGTATGCTCGACCTGAACCGACTTTACAGGCAATTCAAATCCAATATTTGCTCCATCCTGTTGCATTGTTACATTACACACCATACCCGGCATTAATTTATGGAGAGGATTTGCCAGTCTGATCTTTACATTGTATGCGTGTGAAAGAGGGTTAGCCTGAATGCCTTTTTCCGTTATTTTACCTTCAAAGCAGTCGTTATTAAGAGCAGCCACACGAATCCGAACAGGCTGACCAAGCTGAATGGCTGCGATTTTGTTTTCGGGAATGGATACTTTTACATCAACCTCTTCAATCTTCGACAGCTTGAATACCGGAGCCCCGGGCAACACATTCACTCCGGTTTCGGCAAACCGTTGGGCAATTACACCGGTAAAGGGAGCATAAAGGTTACAGTCTTTCAGATTCTTTGCAGCAATCTGCTCCATGGCCTGGGCTTGTTCGAGCTTGCTCTCGATTTCCACATACTTTATTTCGGGCAGACTTCCCTTTTCGTACAGCGAATGCAAGCGGTCAAAAGCATCTTGAGCCTGCACTCTGGCGGCATTGGCAGCCTGATAGCTGTTTAACAGAACCCGCTGATCCAATGTAGCCAATAATTGACCCTTGGTCACCATCTGTCCTTCGGATACAAACACTTTTTCTATATTACCGGCAACACTAAAGCTCAGTGACGAGGCCTGTGACTCTTCTATAGTGCCTACATAACTCTGCCGAATTACGGATTCGGCCGACTTAATTTTAATCATCTTCACAGGAATGGCTGCCTCCTTGTTCAGATTCCGGTCTGTATTATTACAGCCCAACAATAAAATGGAGAAAAGAATACCTCCTCCCAAAAGTGCAAATCGCTTCATATCTTACGTTATTATTATGTCTTATAATCGGGTGACAAAGATCTGAGAAAAGAGCAGATGCCTCAAGGTTCTTTTATCCAGCAAATTGGTCAATTTTTCCTCAACACCAAAAACAGACAATTATATAACGCACTTATTTTCAATACAATATTAAACAAAAGAGATTATACACATTAATACTTAATAGAATACACTATATTTGCGGCCTATTTACTTTATAATAATATACCCATGGATGTCAATGTATTCGAACGAATATCCTTCAATAAAATAAAAGAACTGATTGAGACAGAATCTATCTATAATGACATTCTGATATCAGACCAAATCAATCTGCAGCCCTCAATGGAGATTACCTATTCCAGAATTGAAGGTATCGTGTTTGGTTATTGTATGCAGGGAACAGCCACCATTCAGATAGATTCCAAAACGGTTTTCATCGAACATAGAGATAGCCTGGTTATTTTCCCGGAACAGATTCTGGATCTTAAAGCTACCAGCAGCGATTTCAAAGGTTTTATTTACATTCTGTCACTTACTTTCTTAGATCAGCTAAGCATCGATATACAACGGCTGTTGCCCCTGGTTGTTTCGGTAAAGGATAATCCGGTATGCAGACTAAGTGAAGAAGAAGGAATTTCCTTTACCGACTACTTCCTGATGATAAAGAAGAAGATGGCGCTTAAAAGTCACCCTCAGCAATTAAAGATCATACAGAATATTTTGGAAGCTCTGATTATCGAAATAGGACACGTATATAAACAGAAACACAGTGTAGAATTAAGTAAGACCAACCGTAAAAGCACCTTGTTCAACCAGTTTATGCAAGATCTGGGCACCTATTACAAAACAGAGAGGAGTGTTTCATTCTACGCTTCCCGGTTATGCATTACGCCCAAATATTTGTCTTCCATTACCAAAGAGATGATAAATAAGAATCCGGTTGAATTAATTACGCAATGCGTGCTGGTAGAAAGTAAAACCATGCTGAAAAGTACATCCTTGAGTATTCAGCAGATTTCGGATGCTTTGAATTTCCCAAACCAGTCATTCTTTGGTAAATACTTTAAGCGCTATAGCGGAATGTCACCTCAGCAGTACAGGCAAAGCTAGTGTAAAGCAGATTTCATTCCCTTGTTGAAGCACAAGACTAAACATCCGGGCTTTATGATATTAAAAAAGATAAAATTACAGATTGCCGCTTTAAATATCGGATGAACCCGTTTGTTATGTGCGTAAAAAATCTTTTCTTTGTATAAAAGAAGAAGAATATGGACAAAATGGTAGAAATTGCCCGTTTTCAGAATCAGGCTGAAGCATTTATGCTCCGTAGCTTGCTTGAATCTGAGGGGATAGAATGTTACCTCAAAGACGAAATTATCAATCAGATGTATGGAGGTTTTGTCGATTTCGGAGGTATTAAAGTTCAGGTTATGGAAGATCAGGTTCCTCATGCCATGGATGTTATGAAAGCCAACGGTTATGAATTACCTACGGAAGACGAGGCAATTGCCCCACTCGCCCCTATGTCCGGATTTGTTGGCAAGATTCCATTCTTAAGAAAATTTGCACTCGAGAAGCAACTGCTTATCATTCTTATTGTTACAGCATTATTACTGGCACTGCTGGTATATGCCGGATCTATTTTTTAATATTAACAACCTCTTGTAATGGCTCGAAGAAAACTAACTGATAGTCAGATTGTATGCCTCACTCTCCTATGGGGAGTACTCGCCTATATGCTTTTAAGCTACAGCAAAGTAATAGATTTTTCCGTAATTTTTACACTTATTGCTTCTGCAATCATTGTGTTTGTGCCCATTTATAAAAATAAAAAGAAAAAGGAGAACTAACATTTTTATAGTTTTATCGAATAAAAAAATCGAATTGCTATTTTAATGCCTTTTTTTCTTTCAAATATTTGCCAATGCAAATATTTAAACTATCTTTGCCGCGTCTTTACAACAAGACGCGGCGCATAACAAAATGGTATAACATTAAACTAACATTCTATGAAGGCGAATGAAGTATTGGATACGTTAAAAAGACGTTTCCCAAACGAACCTGAATATCATCAGGCGGTGGAAGAAGTATTATCTACAATTGAAGAAGCTTACAACCAACATCCGGAATTTGAAAAGAACAATCTTATCGAACGTCTTTGCATTCCAGACAGAGTATTCTCTTTTCGTGTTACCTGGATGGACGATAAAGGCTCTATTCACACAAACATGGGTTACCGGGTTCAACATAACAACGCAATTGGTCCGTACAAAGGCGGTATACGCTTTCACTCTTCAGTAAACCTTTCGATCCTTAAGTTCCTTGCTTTCGAACAGACATTCAAAAACTCACTTACTACATTACCTATGGGTGGTGGTAAAGGGGGTTCCGACTTCAACCCGAAGGGCAAATCGAATGCTGAAATCATGCGTTTCTGCCAGGCATTCGTTATGGAATTGTGGCGTCATATCGGTCCGCAGACAGACGTTCCTGCAGGCGACATCGGTGTAGGTGGCCGCGAAGTTAGCTTTATGTACGGCATGTACAAGAAACTTGCCCGCGAAAACACAGGTACATTTACCGGTAAAGGTCTAGAATTCGGCGGATCTCTTATCCGTCCGGAAGCAACAGGTTACGGTAATGTTTACTTCCTGCTTGAAATGCTTAAAACACGCAACATCGATATAAAAGGTAAAGTAGTAGCTGTTTCCGGTTCTGGTAACGTAGCACAATACACCGTAGAAAAACTGATCGAACTGGGAGCTAAAGTGGTTACCATGTCGGATTCAAACGGTTACATCTACGATGCCGACGGTATCGACAGCGAAAAGCTTGCTTATATCATGGAACTAAAGAATCTGTACCGTGGCCGTATCAAAGAATACGCAGACCACTACGGATGTAAGTTCGTAGAAGGCGGACGTCCATGGAGCGAAAAATGCGACATTGCCATGCCAAGTGCTACACAGAACGAATTAAATGGCGACGATGCCAAGACATTGATTGCCAACGGTTGCTTCGCAATCTCTGAAGGTGCCAACATGCCCTCTACCCCCGAAGCCGTTGAAGAATTCCTTGCAGCCAAGGTTCTTTATGCCCCGGGTAAGGCAGCTAATGCAGGTGGTGTTTCTGTATCAGGTCTTGAAATGACACAGAACTCGATGAAACTTAGCTGGAGCCGCGAAGAAGTTGACGAAAAACTAAAGAGCATCATGAATTCAATCCACACACAGTGCGTACAATACGGTACAGAAGCCGATGGTACTGTAAACTATGTGAAAGGTGCAAACGTAGCCGGCTTTATGAAGGTTGCAAAAGCCATGATGGCACAAGGTATATTATAATCAATTTACTTTTTCAACCTCAGTATTGAGTGTATTTAGATTAATGATCATAAAAAGGAATACTCTGTGAAGGGTGTTCCTTTTTTAATGAAATTACCATCAAGGAAAAGACCGGATTCTTAAAATATAAAAAACTGTTTTTTTTGAGGTGTCAATTATTGTAGTACCTTTATTGCCGAAAACAAGACAATATGATCACAAAAAAACTAAATGAGCTGTATCTTTCCTTTACGGGTAAAGAGGCAGATCACATTGAGGAGCTACCGTCTTCGGGGTCCAACCGGCGGTATTTCCGTCTGAGCGGTCAGCAGACACTTATAGGGGTGAGCGGTACTTCTGCCGAAGAGAACAGCACCTTCATCTACATGGCCAATCACTTTGGCAGCAAAGGATTACCCGTACCGAAAGTGCATTGCTGGTCGGAAGACAAATACTTCTACCTTCAGGAAGATCTGGGTAACACCCTGTTGTTCGATGCCATTGAGAAAGGGCGTAAAAGCTGTGTATTTGATGAAGAGGAACGCTCCATGCTGAAAAAAACGATCAAGCTTCTTCCCTCCTTTCAGTTTTCGGGAGCCGACGGACTTGATTTTACAAATTGCTATCCTCAGCCGGAGTTTAATCAACGTGCCATCTTGTGGGACCTGAACTACTTTAAATATTGTTTTCTGAAAGCTACAGGTCTTGATTTTCAGGAAAGCCAGCTGGAAGACGACTTCCAGAAACTTTCCGACGTATTACTCCGCAACTCGTCGGCAACCTTCCTTTACCGCGATTTCCAGTCGCGTAATGTAATGATAAAGGATGGCGAACCCTATTTCATAGACTTCCAGGGAGGACGGAAAGGTCCGGTTTATTACGACGTAGCCTCATTTATCTGGCAGGCCAAAGCCAAGTTTCCCGAAGACCTGCGACAGGAGTTGCTGAGCGACTATCTCGAAGCCCTGCGCACCTTCATTCCGGTAGACGAGGCCTACTTCCGTAGTCAGCTTAAACATTTTATCCTGTTCCGTACACTTCAGGTGTTGGGAGCCTACGGTTTCCGCGGCTATTTCGAAAAGAAGCCTCACTTTATACAAAGTGTTCCCTTCGCTATCAATAACCTGCGTCAGCTGCTGCACGACGACTATCCGGAATATCCCTATCTATGTACAGTTTTGCGTAACTTAACAGGATTGAAACAATTCTCGGACGATATACAGAAAAGGATGCTCGAGGTAAAGATCGTGAGCTTTGCCTATAAAAAAGGAATCCCCAACGACCCGTCGGGTAACGGAGGAGGGTTTGTATTTGACTGCCGTGCGGTTAACAACCCCGGTAAGTACGAGAGATACAACCACTTTACCGGACTGGATGAACCGGTAATCAGTTTCCTGGAAGAAGATGGCGAGATATCGCATTTCCTTACCCAGGCCTATACCATGGTGGATGCTTCCGTAAAGCGTTACATGGACAGAGGCTTCACCAACCTGATGGTTTGCTTCGGATGTACCGGCGGTCAGCATCGCTCTGTATATTCGGCCCAACACATGGCCGAGCATCTGCACGACAAATTCGGGATTAAAATACACCTGATTCACAGGGAACAGAATATAGAACAAATCTTTGACGCGAAATTATGAAAGCTATGATTTTTGCGGCCGGTACAGGTTCCAGATTGAAACCTTACACCGACCACATACCCAAAGCTCTTATTCCTATTGACGGAAAGCCAATGTTGGAGCACATTATATTAAAACTTAAAGCGGCTGGTTTTACTGAAATTATTATCAACGTACACCATTTGGGTGAACAGATAATTGAGTTTCTGGCCGGTAAAGACAATTTCGGCATTACTATCCATATATCCGACGAACGCGATTATCTGCTGGACACCGGAGGAGGAATCAAACATGCGGCTCAGTTCTTACAAGGAGATGAACCCTTTCTGGTACACAATGTGGATATTATTTCCAATGTAGACCTGAAAGCATTGTATCAGCACCACCTGGATACCAATCCTCTGGCCACCTTGCTGGTAAGCAAACGGGATACATCCCGCTATTTGTTGTTCAACAAAGAGAACAAGCTGAGCGGATGGAGAAACAAGGACACCGGCGAAGTAAAGTCTTATTACCCCGACTTTGATCCGTCCGTACACAACGAGTTTGCTTTTAACGGCATTCATGTTATCTCTCCGCAGATATTTGAATGGATGGACGAGTGGACCGGCAAGTTTTCTATCATCAACTTTTACCTTGCCGTATGTGCCAAAACGCCTATCCAGGCTTTCGAGCAGGCAGACCTGCGCATACTGGATATAGGCAAACCCGATGCCCTCGAGCTGGCACAAGATTTTATAAAGGATATAGAATAGACAGCATTCTGCATACTTCATACAACTGGTAATACGAGTCATCATACAAAAAGGCAGGCGTATTACCAGTTGCCTTTTTAATTATAGCAAAAGTATAACGAGACATTAGGCATATCTATATATAGCCTAACGGCATTGCTGGTATACCTTAACCGGCAATGTATCCGGATATATGCGTTGCGCCCATGGGCTCGTTTGAACGGCTCCATGGGCGCATTTTATCGTCCCCATGGGGACGAGGTGCGGAAGTTATTAGATTCCGACTTAAATATATATTCTTTCGCGCTTACTTCCCGAGGCTTTCCCGCTTATCGGTCAGTATATTGAAAAGCGAATTAAGGTCGTCCGCCCCAATCAGGTCTATTCCCTCCTGCAGAATAAAGCGTTTATAATTTTCGGTATCCGGAGCTCCCCACCAACGGAACAGCTTTCCTTCGCTGCGCGCCTGATTCATTATTTCGCGCATACGCTTCAGCTCGTCGGCAGGCATCTCTCCGTTTCCCTTCCATGTAAAGAAAGAGGCGAAGTTATCGCTCACCACCGGAGTAAGCGTACGGGGCATCCCTTTGTTCAGATCGACCACTTTGCCGTCCAGAAAGGTAAAGCGCGACTTTTCCTGCGGCAGACTCAGCATGGGGCGGTCGCCCGACAAAAAGAAAAGCACAGCCCCCTCTTTGTACGTACCATCGTTTACCGTACAAAACAGTTCCTTATAAGGCTCCATCTGGGCTTTAAGAACGGGGTACATCTCTTCGCCGCTGGTCTTGCAATCCACCATCAACATAAACGGACGATCGCTTTCGGAGTAAATCTTCCCTCCGTTATCCCGAATCCGCCGGGCCAGAGGTTTGAGATAAAGTTCGCGGAAAGTCAGCCGGCTGTCCAATGTATCGGGCCGGTCGTGGGCCACATACAGCTCCCCGTTAATCAGATAAAGATCGGCCTCCACGCAGTTGAACCGGAAAGCGAGGGCATCCATCAGCGGATTGGGGCGCCAGTAATCGTTATGCGAAAAGGCATTGTAATGAATTTGGTTGTCGACCACCCGCGGCAAAGCCGACTCCATGTATGGCGCCACCACCTCGTAATGGCCCAGACTGTCGGTCCACCTGCACGAAGCCACCCCAACCTGGTTATCCTTGATGCGCAATACGGCAAAAGAACCATTCCCATCCTTGTCGGGCCACGCATTATTGACCTGATAAATAGGATATCCCCGGTAATACTGAATCGAAGGAGTATGCGTGTGTCCCACAAAAAAGGCAGCCAGATTATACTGGTCCAACAGGTCGAACAATTGGTTACGGGCCGTCTGATTCCACCAGCCCAATGCCCATTTGTCCACGCCGTAATGCTGTATGTATACAACCGGATTACCTTTGGATGCATACTGTTTCAAATCGTTGGCCAACCATTCCATATTGCTCTTAGAATAAGAGGTATCACCGGCAAAGGTCTGCGCCTGGATAAAATGGACATCCCCCACATTCCACGAATAGGCTCTGCTGGGAGCATGCAGGTTCAATATTTCGCCTTTGGCAAGTTTAGTCTGCAGAACAGAATCCATGAACTGGAGATTAAACCCTCTACCCTGCAGATTCCGGATAGAATCTTCCGAAAAGGGATTAATATCGTGGTTGCCAAAGCCCGGATAAACCGGGAAATGAATCTGCTTATCGCCGGTACCCCGACTGTAACGGGCATTATAAAGAGCCCGTATCCGGGGATCCGCCTTATCGAAGATATCTCCGGCAATCACCACACCGTTGAGCTGCTTGAGGGTATCGCCCGCAAAAGCCTGCGGTCCGCCGGCCGACCACACAAAGGTTCCCGGCAGCCGGTTCATAGCCTTTACGTGGTAAAACTGATCGCTTTCCGGAGGCATATCAAAATGCGTATCCGCCGCTATCACCACCGAAACATCCCGAACTTGTGCCCGGACCGGATTCACCAGGCTACACAGTGCGGGTAAAATAAGAAACATTACATACCTGTACATACCGATTGCTTTTTATTAAACCGTTTGAGAACCAGCTTTAACCTGTATCGTCTTCGTTTTATCACCCCAGGTGAGGATCAGTTCGAAGGGAACGTTGCTCTGCACCTCTGCTACAGGTTCCTGCTCTTTGGACGAACGGGCTTTAACCAACAGGGAAACCACACCCTCTTTCCCGAAGGGATATTCGCGGATACCGTGTTCTTCCAGCAGGTTCACCTCTACGTAAAGCTTTTTCTCGTACACATTAGACCGGATACCCAGGATATATTCGATGAGCACCGATACAGGCGGCAGTCCCGTCCAACCGATAAAATCGGGACGGGCCATAAAGCCCGGCTCCACACTTTCGGGGGCATAATACTCCCAGAAGGTACCCGTTTTCTTATAAACTTCGAACACATTCTGGTAATGATTCATTGCAATATCGTGGGCAAGCTGCTTATATCCTTTATCCATAAGTCCCGTTATCACCATATAGGTAGCCCCGGGCCATACTCCACCCTGCCAGTAACGTCCGTTCTCCTTGTATTTGGGGTTGTTGGCTGCCAGGGATGGAATCCGATGCAGGCGGTTAAAGGTCTCCTTATCCTCCAGATGAGCCACAAACTTATCCAGCCGCTCCTTGTCCAGTACATCGGTAAGCAGCGCCCAATAGGCATGAATACCCTTGGTTGACGACAGCGATCCATCGGCATATTGGTCGAACAAGAAATTCTCCTTATCGCTCCACAGGTGTTTGTTGATGTACTCCTTCAACATTTTTGCCTCATCTTCAAACTCTTCAATCTCCTGCCAGCGCTCCAGATAGAAGCCCATCTCCAGTAAAAGTCCGGCAACGAATAATTGTTGCAGGCAGGCATCGATCCAGATCATGTGTCCGTGACTGTATATCATGTTGTATTTGGCCTCCACACGTGGCATGTTATCCATACCCGTTCCCCAGCCACTGCTCCAATAGGTACCGTTGCGCCAGGTTCGGTTCAGTTTGAGCCATTTATAGTAGGCACACAAAGCCGGAAATATCTTATGCATCCGTTCGGTGTCGCCAAACTGTTTATAGTAGATCATCTCACTCCAGGGAATGATGTTCGGCCCCGTACTTACCGGATCGTAACGTTCAAAGCAATCGGCTCCATCGGCTTTGATCTCCCGGCATATAAACCCATCGGGATGTTGCTTGGCATAGAAATTATCCAGGGTGCGCTGGAAGGGAAAAAAACGGGTGCCGTAACGGGCAAACATGGTGATGAAGGCCGAATCCCACATAAAGATATTGCCGTTGTAGGCTGTATCGATGTAACTGGACACAAAGCCCGATCCTTTCTCAGGAGCTTTTATGTTGCGGATCCCGATCTCCCAGGCTTTCCAATACATTTCGATCTCCTTGTCGTGCCCTTTCCAGATAGGTTGAGGCAAGATCTTTTTTGCTTCGGCAAACGAGCGCACCGGAAGGGTCTCGGGCGAAGCAATCCGGTATTCGTTTTCTGTTACCAACGGCTCCTTCAGGTAGGTATTCTTGTAGGGAAGGTTGTATTTGGGTTTCGATTTATCCTCTTGCGCTGCTGCGGCAAATGCTGCCGAAGGAATTACGGTTGCTCCTGCCGCCGCAAGCGATTGCTTGATAAAATTTCGTCTGTTCGTCATGATATAAATCTTATTAGATTATACAAAAGTAACAAATTACCAACCCTTCAGGGCTGTTATCTTTTTAAATATATCGGAATTTTCGTAGATACCGGTAAATTGTTCGGCACCGGGACCAAAGGCATACACCGGAACCATCACGCCACTGTGTCCGCCTGTGGAGAACTTCCCTACTATCTTACCCTCGGCCAGGTTACCATCCACCAGGGTGAGGCCTCCTGTTTCGTGATCGGCGGTAACAATAACCAATGTTTCGCCATCCTGCGCGGCCCATTCAAACACCTTACCTATGGTCCGGTCAAAATCGTGCACCTCCTGCATCAGCATATCCAAATCATTAAAATGCCCGTAATCGTCCAGCTGCGATCCCTCAACCATCAGGAAGAAGCCTTTTTTATTCTGATTCAATACCTCGATAGCCTTCAGAGAAGCTTTGGCAAGGATATCCCCCCTTTGGGCAGGGACAGGCAGATCCAGTGAATCGGTAACCGTAAACAACTTCCCTCCTTTAGCCTTGGCCAGCTCGTCCCACGAACGGAGTACCTGATATCCCTTGCCCTGCAATTCGTTGAAGAGATTCCGCCCATCGGTCCGGTTCTCAAAATACTTGGAACCGCCGCCAAATACAAAGTCGGCGCCACAGTTCAGGTAATCTACCGTAATAGCCTCCGCCTCATCCCGGTCGATATTATGACAACAGAAGTCGGCCGGCGTAGCATCGTTCAACCGGCAGGTAACTACCACTCCCGCCGAACGGTTGGTCTCTTTAGCCACATCCACAAGGGTAGTAAGGGGATTACCTTTGGCATCTACACCCACTGCATGGTAAATGGTTTTCTGTCCGGTTGCCAATGCGGTTCCACCTGCACCGGAATCGGTTATAAGTTTATCCAGGCAATAGGTCTTCGATAGGCCCACCGCCATCGCATTATCCAGGTTCAGCTTCCCGCGGTTGGCCGTCCAGGCACTGTACACATGCATCAGACTCATGCCATCGCCTATCATCAGAATTACATTCTTCACTTTCTTTCCTTTGGGAGCCTTCAGCTTCACGGTCTCATACGGTTGATTCAGGACATAGGTCTGTTCTACATCCCTTTTACTCTGGGCCGATACGCCGGCAGGCATTGCCCCTAACGCGATCATCAATACGGCTGCAAGCCAATAATTCCGATTTACTCTATTCATTTTCATCTTTTTTATTTTATTTGATATTACAACAGTTCCGGAAAAGACATGATACGATATATAGTTAAATACAAGTAAGAAACCGATAACACCTATCCGGAAGTGTTTTTTTAATAAAAAAAAGCAGGCCATTCTAAATAGTACATTTAAAACGACCTGCCTACATAGATTTGGGATCTAAGTATGTTTCTTAATAACCCTTATTTTGTACCAGGTTATTGCTTTTTGCTATCTCGTTGATTGGAATAGGCATTACATGATTTACAGACGGATTGAAAGTACGGGCAGCCCAAATTTCAATTTCTGTAACTTTATCAATCTGGATTTGTCCATTCTCATCCTTCTTAAGTGTAGTCTTATATCCGTGCAAAGGTTTGCTGTACGCAGCCTGTGCATCGCCCCAGCGAACCAGGTCGAGGTGACGGCCGGATAGTTCGCCTGCCAACTCGCAACGACGTTCGTGCTTCAGGTCGGCCTTGGTTGCATTGGTCTTAGGAGCCAATCCGGCACGTACACGTACACGGTTAAGCGGCTCGTCGCCATTCTTTCCCTGCCAGATAAGGGCTTCAGCTTTCCAAAGCAAGACTTCGGAGAAACGAATCAACGGAATGCTAAGATCGGTTGTCATATTATCGCCGTTGGGGTTGACCGTAGTACCAATTGCATCGGCCGGTCTGAACGGATCCATATATTTATTGAACTGCATTCCCGAAGCACTTTCGGTCGAATAGTAGGTTCTTTCGTTGCCCAGGAAGGTAAACTTGTCACCCGGAACCAGCATAGTTACCGCACGGCGTTTGTCGCCTTCTTCAAATTCGCGGTACAATTCCAATGTAGGCATGAAATAGCCCCAGCCGTTGTATAGTCCCCATCCCTTATTTTCCAACATAACTCCCGGCAGTTTGGAACCGTCTTCGTTACTGCTTGTCCACGACCAGATATATTCCGGACTCCAGTTATTAGCCATTTTAAATACATCGGCATAGTTAGGCAACAGATCGTGGTGAGGAATCACCTTATCGCAGAAATCGATTGTTTTCTGATAATAGGTATTATCGTACTGGGCGTTATACAAACTTGCTTTGGCGGCATATGCCCAGGCAGCTGTTTTGTGTGGACGACCATAATTATCTTCTCCCCAATCCTTAAATAAGGGTAACAGTTCGGCAGCTTTCTCGAAATCGGCAATACAGAACTTGTAATTGTCGGAAACCGACTTCGGACGGGGCTGATCAATCTCTGCCCATGGCGTATTTTCGGTTACAATGGGAATACCACCGTTGGTTCCGTTATCTCCGTAGTAAGGAGCCAGCCATAAATAGGCCCATCCTCTTAAGAAATAAGCTTGTCCCAAGGTCTCATTCTTCACCTTTTCAGAAATATTCATGGAAGGAATGTTCTTGATCATGTCGTTGCACTTCTTGATCAGCTGATACATTACCGGCCAGTTTTCCTTTACGTCGCGTGTATTATCAAGTACAAAGTTCTTGATGTTGGCGGCACCGGACTGCGGTCTGCCTGTTACCATGTCATCACTTGCGTTTTCGTACCACATCATTCCACGACCGGTTATACCTTCTGAAGCAGTCCAGAAGTAAAGTCCGTTTGCTGCCGCGATGGCATCGGCTTCCACTTTCCAGAAGTTACTTACGGAAGGTTCTCCCTCCTGTTCGTGTGTCAAAAATTCGTCACAGCCCGTTAACGAGAGCGATAAAGCGGCTAATACGAAACCTTTATATATAAACTTTTTCATATTCACTTAATCAATTAAAAATTAACATTCAAACCAAAACTGAATACGCGTGCCACTGGATATTTACCTCCATCCAGACCCATACGGCCTACTTCGGGATCCATTCCATCGTAGCCTGTTACAGTAAACAGGTTTTCGCCTGTTGCGTATAAGCGGACTCCGGTTCCTGCACATCCGATTGAACTCATAAATGCCTTAGGCAAGGTGTAACCGATGGTAAGGTTCTTCATTCGGAGGTAACTTCCGTCTTCCAGATAGAAATCGGAAGTAGTTGAATAATTCTTATTGGCGTCGTTCATTGCCAAACGTGGAATGTTGGAAGATGAATTGTAGGTGAATGAATTCAATACATCGGCCGACATGTTAAAGCCCTGATCGGCAGGATAAGTCATGGTTTTAACACCGTTGAATATCTTGTTGCCTCCTACACCCTGGAACAGGAATGACATATCGAATCCGTTCCAAGCCATAGAACCGTTCAGTGCAAATGTGTACTTAGGAGCATAGCTTCCTTTGTAAACTCGGTCTTTATCGTTTATAACGCCATCGCCGTTTGCATCGATAAACTTGATATCGCCTGCTTTGGCACTAGCCTGAATTTTGTTTCCATCTTTGTTTACATAGGCGGCAGCTTCCTGATCAGTCTTAAACAGACCGTCTGTCTGAATTACATAAAAGGCATACCAAGGCTGACCAACAGCCGACTGCAGCGGAGTTAAGCTACGTACTTCGTCGCTGTGCGGCATATAATCGCGGTCGCCCAGATTCAGCACTTCATTCTTTAATGTTGTGAAGTTTGCACCCAATGAGTAGGTTACCTCACCAGCCTTATCAGACCAGTTGGCAGCAAATTCCCATCCTGAGTTACGTACTTTTCCCACATTACCCAGAGGTGCAGATTGAATACCGGCAACCGAAGGCACTGTCATCTCTTCAATCAGGTCTTTGGTGTCTTTCTTGAAATAGTCTACCGTAAACGATAGTTTATCGTTAATAAGGTTCAAGTCGAAACCTAAGTCAAGCTGCTGAGAAGTTTCCCAAACAAGTCCCAGATTCTGGAATGTCTGCAAACTATATCCTTTAACCGGATTCTGTGCCTGATTTCCGAAGTAGGTGAACCAGGGAGATTCCGTTAGTTTTACGTTGTATGCATAACGGCCTACAGAGGCAATGTTACCGATCTGTCCCCAGCTGGCACGAAGTTTCAACAAACTGATGGCAGGTACCACGTCTTTAAAGAATGGCTCCGATGATAATTTCCATGCTCCGGAAACTGCAGGGAATATATCCGAACGTTCAAACAACTTGGAAGTTGCATCGTAACGTAAACTTCCGGTAAGGAAATAACGGTCGTCGAAAGAATAAGAGGCTCTACCGAAGCCGGATACTTTAGATTCTTCAGAAAAGCTGTCTTCCGGTTTGGTCTTTGACCAGTTGTTACCGTTTACAAAGTGCTGTGCCCAATCATCTTCGTACGAGAAATCGTATACGGTTGTTGAATTGTAGCGAGAATTATCGTATCCCATGGTATATCCACCCATTAAAGAGAACAGATGCTTTTCATTCAAGGCAAACGAATAGGTGGCAGTTGTTTCCCATAACCAGCTCTTATCAGCCCAATCTCTGATAACTTTACTGTTTTCGTTCAACGGTTTTCCTATTTCGGGAACCTTCATATTAAATTCTTCAAATTGTCTGTTATACGAACTTACCGTGAAATCCGATTTAATGGTAAGTCCGGCTATGGGCTTCATGATAAAGCTTGAAGTAGAAAAGATAGTCTGTTCCGGACGGTACTGACGTAGACGATTCAATTTGGCAACCGGATTCTGCACCTCGCCGAAAGTACCGGCCACACCCAGGTCGCTTGCCCAGAGAGGAACTGTACCGCCATACATAGGCTGTCCGTTATCGCCCATTACCAAATTACCTTGCTGGTCGTATTCGTAAACAGTGGCAGATCTTGGCATAAACATAGCCTGTGCAATGATACCGGTATGAGAACTTGTATTCAAATCGCCCTGTCCGTTTGTATGGTCGAAGTTAACGCGTTGCAAAAATGACAACCAGTTGTTGATCTTGAAATCAAGATTTACACGTGCTCCGATATTTTCTTTATAGGTATTAAGCAAAATACCCTGTTTTTTATCGTAGGATACAGAGGCAAAAGCTTTTAAATTATCGCTACCTCCGGTAATGGATGCTGCGTAATGCTGGATACCGGCAGTACGGAATATTTCGTCCAACCAATCGGTACGTGTTGTTTGTCCGTAAGGATACAAAGTAGGGTTCAATCCAGAAGGAACCGAGATTCCACTGGCATTGGCAGCATCTGTACGTACCTTTACATATTGTTCGGCAGTTAACACCTCCGGAAGTTTGGCAGCACTCTGAATACCATAATATACGTTGGCATCAACTTTTACTTTACCTGACTGTGCCTGTTTGGTGGTAACCACAATTACACCACCCGATCCTACGTGTGCACCGTAGATAGCGGCAGAAGCAGCATCCTTAAGTACAGAGATCGACTCAACATCTTCGGCATTGAAAGGAGCGCCCGGAACACCGTCTACAATATATAAAACATTGTCGCCCGTACGTGAACCCTGACCACGGATGGTGATAGAAGGACTTGACATCGGGTCGCCACCATTATTGGAAATGGTTACACCCGGCATCTGTCCCTGTAACATACCTTCCAGTCCTAACGGTCTGCTTTTGATATTGGCATCCATCTTTACAGATGAAACAGCCATAGAAAGGTCTTTCTTACGGGTGTCGCCGTAACCAACCACAACAACCTCTTCCAATTTCTGAGTATCTTCCTTCAGGACAACGTTTACCGAGCTTTTGCCGGCAACACTTACCTCCTGAGGCAGATAGCCAATGTAACTGATTACCAGTACAGCATTGGAAGCAGCCTCCAGCTGGAAGTCGCCATCCATTCCGGTAATAACTCCGGTAGTGGTTCCTTTTACAACCACATTGGCTCCGATAACCGGTTCACCCGATGCGTCTTTAACCACACCGGAGACCTTCCTTGTACTTTGTTGATTTACAGAAGATCGTAGCTCTTTATTGTCTGATGCACGGTAAAGGACAACGATCTTGTCCTCGATCCGGTAAGATATACCTGTACCATTGAATACTTTATCAAGAACAGATTGAATATTCTCGTTCTTCACGTTTACAGATACATTATTTACATTGATAACATCCAGCGCAGTATCGTAGGAGAACGCAATCTCCATTTGCTCTTTCAACGAACTGACCACACTTTTCAAGGTAGCATTCTTCAGATAAAGCTCTACATCAAACTTTTGACTCAAAACACTGGAATTGGTCGGGGCAGCTTCGGCTCCGGCAACCATGCAGCAAAGCGAAATCCCTACACATGCGTGTTTGATAGAGAACAGCAGGTTTTTCTTTTTATTCATACCTCTTTACGATTTAGATTAACACTTTACAAAATTCAATTGTATTATTTCAGATTCGATAGATTCATATAATCTCGAAAATACCGGATAGAATTATGTATCGTGCTAGTTTTCCAATATTAAAACTACATTTTATCTTATTTTACAACAAAGACTAACAAACACATACTCTTTCCATTTTCACAGGTCTGTCATACCTGTAAACAGTCTTTGTGCAGTAAGCAATCTTCATTTAAATTGACATTGCAAATGTACGGCCGACATGTTTCAGTAAGATGTTTCAAAAAAGACAGAATAGTGAAAATAGCATTTCAAAACCATTACAATCCAAATTCAGCCGCTGCCGAATAAATATAAACTCATATCTTGTTATCTTTTTGTGATTTTACAATTCAGCCCGGTCACGTATTGCAGCATTCGCACCGACTCTTCCGCACTATCCCCCTTGTCGTAGGTAAAGTTGTAACGATGGTCGCGAAGTGTTACACTATCAGTCTGAATCTTTATCTGGTAATTTTCTTCCAGGCTCTTCACCACCTCATGTATAGTTACATTGTTTAGTGTTACCAGGTTATAACGCCACGATGTATGTTCATTGACTGCCACATACGATACTTCAAGTTCTTTTGTATCGGGTTTGTACAAAGCCTGTTGCCCCGGATGCATTGTTACAAGTGCATCACCCTGGGCACTTTGAAGCTGAATGACTCCGCTTTCTAGTACGGCCGAAACCTGTACATCTTCTTTATACGAATGGACATTGAATGTGGTTCCAAGCACCTTTATATTAAATGAGGAGGTTTTAACGACAAAAGGATGCTTTTTATCTTTCGTTACATCAAAGAATGCCTCTCCATCCAGAATTACCTCACGTTGTTTCGTCGAAAATTTTTCCGGATATATCAGGGATGTATTTTTGTTTAACCACACCTTCGTTCCATCCGGCAGGTATAATACTTTTACAAGGTTGCTGCGATTTGTTACATAGAGCTGAGTAATATCAGATGTGCTGCCTTCGCGAAGGATCCATGTAAGGGGTAAAAGAATCAGAAGCATGACAGCAGCAACCATTAGCATCCACTTCCCGGAAATGGCAAATGATGATTTACTTAAAGTTGGTTTTATCATGTGGGCAGCACGTCGGTCTATCTTTTCATTGAGCATGCGAAGCGAACTTTCCATACGGTCGCTCTCTGCAAGTTTATCCATAGTCTGTAGTCCGGACCAAACCGCTTTCATCTCGAAAAACAATCGTTTGTTTTCTTCCGATTCACGAAGCCATTCAAGCAGTTCACGTTGTTCACCAGGGGTTGCGTGTCCCGACAGATAGGTATGTATTAGTTGTTCATTCATGCATTAAGTAACTTCTTTTTTTACTTGTAACACTATAGATACAATCAAAGAGAAAAAACCACCTAGTTGAAATGAAAATATTTTTTCATTTTTGTAAAAAAAGAACAAAAAACAAAAGCACCGTCTTATAAGCTCCCAATTTAATTCTTAATTGTTTTAATGCTGAGTGAATGTGATTTTCGACGGTACTTACCGATATGCCAAGCTGTTGTGCAATCTCTTTATTCGATAATTCGCCCAGGTAACTTAATGAGAATACCTCCCTGCACTTGGGAGGCAATGCATCGATAGCAGCCTGAATCTCCTTATGCAGGTCTTTGGAATACAATTTCTGGATGGTTTCATTGGATTCCGGATCATAAAAAAGATATCCAAGCTCTTCGATCTGCTGTTGATATTCTGAAGAATACTTCCTGGCATATTTCTCTTTTTTCAGGTAATTAAGTGAAGTGTTGTATACCGAACGCAACAGGTACCCTTTTAATGAAGAGGAATCATTCAGATTATCCCGGTTAATCCATACATTTAAAAACACGTCTTGTACTACATCCTCGGCTCCGCCTTCATTCAGAAATAATTCTGCATAGGCTAACAAACCCGGGTAATGTATACGATAAAGTGTATTAAAAGCGGTACGGCTTCCAGACTTAATCTCGCATATTAAAGAGGTATAATCATCCATCAAGTTGCTTTTTCGTCAAACAAAGATAGCTCAAATTCCCAATCGTGTATTAATAAAAGCTAAAATCCTGTGGTTTTATAACAAAGCCTATACGTAACTTGCTTTGAAACTGTTTGTATTCCAGCAATCCTTCTCCGTATCCGTTGTAATATTGCAGGAATATGTACTGGTTGTCCCGCGGATTGAATTTGTATCCAACCTCAAGCGTCGTATTGAAATTAAAGTCCCAGCCTTTTCTTTTATTTAAAATTACTGCGGCGTTGAACTTCCGGTTGTCGGTCATAAAACTGGTGGCAAGCTGACCAATACCGTTGTACCTGAGAATATCCCGGTTATTGTCGCTGTCTATAATCGGAATACATGTTTTAAATTGCATCTCAACATTCTTATGCATAAGCACGGCGACTGCCAAAGTAACTTTATTCCAGCTACGTGAAGCAAGACTGTCTTTGCCGTTGGACTCGTGTTCAAGAATAAGGGAACCTTTCCCTATATATTTATTCTTGTATATAATGGGGCGCATCAGACCGATCCCCGGATTAAAGTTGAGGTCGCGCATGGGCATGGATTTCTGAAATACATTCCAGAATGCTTTTTGCGTGTACATTATAAATAGATAGGTATCAAAGGGTAAAACGGTTTTGGTTAACCGCTGACTGATACTTAGCTGAAATTTTGCATCCGAATTCGATGAGGTTGGTCTTTCTCCAAGGGAGGTTCCTACGATGAGATAATTATCTTTGTTTAAAGAAAAATAGGGGCGCTTATCCAGCTCCCGCCGAACACTGTCTGCGTTAAATTGTTCGTACTTATAAACAATAACCTGTGCAGAAACCAAACTGCTTGCCAATAAAGCAAGTGTCAATAATAAAACTTTCATCATACACACATTCCTCCCGTTTATTCAAACTCTCACTAATTACAGAGAATGTTCTTGTGTGTGCAAAAATACATAAAAACCGGCACACTTCTTAATTTTTCCATATCTTTGACCTCATGGAAGAGATTTATCAGTTTTATCAGGATTCGATTACGGCTTTTACAAAAAAGCTGGACAATTTGAAGAAAAAAATACATTTAATCGGCACAATCCGCTTGCTTATGGTCTGTGCCATCTGTGTGGGCCTTTGGTTTGTGAGAAATGAAAGCTGGACTATCATACTGTTGATGGTAAGTGGATTTTTCATTCCCTTCTTAGGCTTTATTCTTCTCCACAATAAATTATTTAAGCAAAAGCAATATACAGAAACTATACTTCAGTTGGACAAGGACGAGTTAAACGGACTTGATTACAATTTTTCCGCATTCGATGGCGCACCCGAACTTACAGATCCGACGCATCCTTTTGGTCTGGATCTTGATCTCTTTGGAGAAAGATCCCTGTTTCAGTCTATAAACCGGACTGTTACACATGGAGGGAAAAGTGTATTATCCGGATGGTTTCGGAATCCATCCACCCAAAAAGAAACAATCCTTAGAAGACAGGCCGCCGTACATGAGCTTGCCGAGAATACACAACTGAGACAACATTTTTTTGCCACCGGCTCGATGTACAAGGGTGACAAGAATGACGATAAGCTGCTGGAAGCTCTCACCGCCGAAGCTATTTTATTTGAAGAAAATATAGTTTGGAAAATTCTTGCATGGCTTTTCCCTATTGCATGGATTACCAGCATCACGCTGTATTCATTCGATCTGATCGGTATACCATTTCTATCTACCCTGTTTACCCTCAGCTTTATAGTTTCCTATAGTCAGACGAAAAAGATTAACAAGGTGCATCAATCCGTAAGTAAAATGAATAGCATTCTGGATGTATATGGCAAACTTATGCTGTGCATAGAAAGATATCCTTTTCAATGCGAAGCACTTATGGATCTAGGCAAGAATCTTTCCAATCCGCAATCGCAAGCATCCGTGGCGATAAAAAGGCTTTCGAAACACACCGGAAATCTTGATCAACGATACAATCTACTGGCTGGATTCATTTTGAATATATTACTTCTCTGGGACATCCGTCAGGCTTGCAATATTGAACGATGGAGAAAACAGCACAAAGAAGACATCCGCAAGTGGTTTGATACCTTATACGAATTCGATGCATACAGTTCACTGGGGGGATTTGCGTTTAACCACCCCGGCTATATCTATCCTGAAATAGCCGACGAATACTTCCGTATGGAAGGAAAAGATTTGGGACATCCCCTGCTTCACCGTGATTTATGCGTAAAAAATGACATTTCCATCAAGAAAAGACCCTGGTTCCTTATCATCACCGGAGCAAATATGGCAGGAAAGAGTACATACTTACGTACAGTTGGTGTTAATTATCTACTAGCCCTGACGGGGGCACCTGTTTGTGCATCGGAATTATCGGTCTATCCGGCGCAACTCATTACCAGCCTGCGTACGGCCGACTCGCTTGTTAATCACGAATCGTACTTTTTTGCCGAACTAAAAAGGCTGAAAATGATTATCGACCGACTGGCTGAAGGGAAGGAACTTTTCATAATATTGGATGAAATTCTGAAAGGGACTAACTCGGTCGACAAACAGAAGGGTTCTCTGGCACTGATGAAACAACTGATTTCGTATAAAGCATGTGGTATTATTGCCACACACGACCTGGTTCTGGGTACTCTTGAGGATGAGTTTCCCGACCAACTGAAGAACTACCGCTTTGAAGCTGATATAAAAGAAAATGAGCTATCCTTCTCGTATGAACTCAGAGAAGGAATAGCTCAGAATATGAACGCCTGTTTCCTGATGAAACAGATGGGAATTACAGTCTAAATCACTTCACCATTGCTTTTATTTGAGGCAAATGGCGGTTGATCTCGGCAATACGATTGGCATCACTGGGGTGGGTACTCATAAATTCAGGAGCACCACTACCTCCGTTGGCCGACATTTTCTGCCAGAATGTTACAGCTACATCCGGTTTGTATCCTGCCATAGCCATAAATACAAGCCCCATATAATCGGCTTCATACTCATGCTTTCTTGAATAAGGCAAGGTTACTCCGTATTCGGCACCTAGGCCATAAACAGTAGAAGCAACCGTCTGAACCGCAGCCGACTTTCCGCTTAATACTTGTCCGAGTATGGACGAACCATACTGTGCAACCAACTGCTGACTCATACGTTCGTTGGCATGTTTAGCCACAGCATGAGCAACTTCGTGACCAATAACCACTGCAAGCTCATCGTCTGTGGTAGTTAACGGCAGCAAACCTTCATATACCACGATCTTACCACCGGGCATACAGAATGCATTTACCTGCTTGTCGTTCACCAATTTAAATTCCCACGCATAATTTGCCAGATCGGCAGACAATCCGTTAGCTTTAAGATAAGCCTCGGTAGCAGCTGCAATTTTCTGTCCGACACGTAATACCTTTGCCGATTGCGCTGCATTTGTAGAGAGTTTGGCTGTTTTTAAATAATCATTATACTGAGTCAGACTGGCAGCAACAACTTCCTGGTCTGAAACGAGTAATACCTGTTGCCGGCCGGTTAGAGGAACACTTCCACATGAACTCAGAAACAACAGTCCCGTAATAAATAATCCTACTAATTTTTTCATTTTATGGGTTTTATGTTCAACATGCAAAAATACAACATAATTTAATAAAGAAACACTCATAACAGGTCAAAATACTATCACCATACAGACAGAAAACGATCTTTGATTTATTTAATGTTTTTAAGCATAAAAGATTTCATTTGTTTGTATATTTATTCAGATTAACTCGTATATTTGCAGCAGTTTTTGAATAAATATACAATACATGAAGACAAAGCAACATCGAATGGAGGCAATATGCAGGATTATTGAATCAGAATCGATCCATAATCAGGAAGAGCTGCAAAAACGGTTGGAGAGTCTGGGGTTTACATTAACTCAAGCGACTCTATCAAGAGACATTAAGCAACTTCAGATTGCAAAAATACACGATGGTGCTGACAATTATGTATATACGCTTCCTGACCAGACACGGATTCCGGGTAATAAAGATATACGGAATAGGGGGACTGAAGCTGTAACCGGATACCGGAACATTGAATTCTCCGGAAATCTGGCGGTATTAAAAACAAGACCGGGATATGCAATGGGAATCGCATCGGATATAGATGCAAAGGCCCCCCGCGAGATTTTGGGAACGATTGCCGGTGATGATACGATTCTGCTTATTCCACGAGAGGGAATAAGCCGCGAAGGTGTACTTCAGGCATTGGCACAATTTATCCCGGAAATAGCAAACACACTTGTTTAAGTAAATTATGAACGCAAAATAAAAAATGGAAAATAAAGTTGAAATCGATGTAATGGTGGCCGATGCATCTCATGAGGTATACGTTGATACCATTTTGGACACCATTGAAGCTGCCGCCAAAGTACGTGGAACAGGAATTGCCAAGCGTACCCACGAGTATGTTGCTCAGAAGATGAAGGAGGGAAAAGCCATCATTGCTTTGGCCGGAACTGAATTTGCAGGATTTTGCTATATTGAATCCTGGGGAAACAAAGAATATGTGGCAAACTCAGGATTGATTGTCGTGGAAAAATTTCGAGGTCACGGTTTAGCAAAACGTATTAAAAATGCAGCATTTACTTTATCTCGTTTACGTTGGCCCAAAGCCAAATTGTTCGGTCTTACATCGGGAGCTGCAGTAATGAAAATAAATACTGAATTGGGATATGTACCGGTTACTTTTTCAGAACTCACCAATGACGAGGCCTTCTGGAAAGGATGTGAAGGATGTATCAATCATGATGTACTAACACGTACTGAAAGACGTTATTGTATATGCACGGCTATGCTTTACGATCCGAACAGCCCCAAAAACAAAAAAAACGAAGAGAAAGATAATAAATAAAGGATACAAAAAATATACAGATTATGAAAGAAAAAGTTGTACTTGCATTTAGTGGAGGTCTGGATACCTCTTTTTGCGCAAAGTACCTCTCAGAAGAGAAAGGTTACGATGTTTACACGGCTGTTGCCAACACTGGTGGTTTCAGCGAAGAAGAGTTGAAAGTGATTGAAGACAAGGCTTACAAACTTGGCGCAGTAAAGCACGTAGCTCTGAATGTTGAACAGGAGTATTACGAAAAGAGTATAAAATACATGGTATTCGGCAATGTATTACGTAATGGAACCTATCCCATATCTGTAAGCTCGGAACGTATTTTCCAGGCTCTTGCCATTATTGAATATGCAAAAGAGATCGGAGCCGATTATGTAGCCCACGGAAGCACCGGTGCGGGAAATGATCAGGTTCGCTTCGACCTCACCTTCGAAGTCATGGCCCCCCACATTAAAATACTTACCCCAACCCGCGACATGGTTTTAAGCCGCGAATATGAAATCAATTACTTGAAACAACATGGTTTTGAAGCCGATTTCAAAAAAATGGAGTATTCCATCAACAAAGGTCTTTGGGGTACAAGTGTTGGAGGAAAGGAAACTTTGCATTCCGATAAAACACTTCCGGAAGAGGCTTATCCTTCTCAGGTGACAGAAACGAAAGAAGAGACGTTGACAATAGATTTCGAAAAGGGAGAGATTTGTGGTGTAAACGGTATTTCGTACAGTAATAAAGTGGATGCTATCCGCGCAGTTGAAGCTGTAGGTTGCAAATTCGCCATCGGAAGAGACATGCATGTGGGTGATACGATCATCGGCATCAAAGGACGTGTTGGCTTTGAAGCAGCCGGCCCGATGCTTATTATCAATGCACACAAAATGCTTGAAAAGCATACACTCACCAAATGGCAGCAATATTGGAAAGATCAGCTGGGAAACTGGTACGGTATGTTCCTTCACGAGGCTCAGTATCTCGAACCTGTAATGCGGGATATGGAAGCATTTCTTCAAAGCAGTCAGGCTAATGTAACCGGCCGTGTTATTATAAACCTTCGTCCTTACAGTTATACATTGGTAGGTGTACAAAGTGACTTCGATCTGATGAAAGGCGACTTTGGTGTGTATGGAGAAGAACAAAAAGCATGGACAGCCGACGATGTGAAAGGTTTCACCAAAATATTGGGTAACCAGATGAAGATTTTCTATTCGGTTCAAAACAAAAATAAACAATAATGATTAGCGCAGGTATTATAGGTGGTGCTGGTTATACGGCAGGCGAATTGATTCGTCTGCTTATTAACCATCCGGATGTTGAAATAGCTTTTGTAAACAGCAGCAGTAATGCAGGAAATAAGATAACAGACGTGCATAGCGGACTGTATGGAGAAACTGATCTTGTCTTTACAGATCAGCTTCCCTTCTCCGAAATTGATGTTCTCTTTTTCTGTACGGCACATGGCGATACAAAAAAGTTTATTGAAAGTCATGATATCCCCGGCAAACTGAAAATCATTGATCTTAGCACCGACTACAGAATTGAAACTGGTGATCATGATTTTGTTTACGGTCTGCCGGAATTGAATCGTCGTAAAATTTGTGCTGCCAATCATGTAGCCAACCCCGGATGTTTCGCCACTTGCATTCAGTTGGGTGTACTTCCTCTCGCAAAGCATCTGATGCTAAATTCAGAGCTGCATGTTAATGCAATCACAGGTTCGACCGGTGCCGGAGTAAAGCCTTCCGGAACATCTCATTTCAGCTGGAGAAATGACAATATCTCCATATATAAACCTTTTGCACATCAACATCTTGCCGAAATCAAACAAGGTCTTACCTCTCTGCAGAACAGCTTCAGAAGCGAAATTAATTTTATTCCGGTAAGGGGTAACTTCTCAAGAGGAATATTTACAACCACCTATTTGGACTGCAAAGTTGGATTGGATGAGATCAAACGGATTTACGAGGAATATTACGATGATCATTCCTTTACATTCATCACTGATAAGAATCCTGACCTCAAACAAGTGATTAATACAAACAAATGTTTGATTCATCTGGAAAAGCATAACGATAAATTGTTAATCATTTCCATGATTGATAATTTGCTTAAAGGTGCTTCGGGACAAGCTGTTCACAATCTGAACCTGATGTTCAACCTGGAAGAAACAGTGGGACTGCATCTTAAACCCAGTGCTTTTTAAATTCGGAATAAGTTATAAAGAAATATAACAATACAAACATGAAATTATTTGATGTATATCCATTATTCAATATAGACATCGTAAAAGGTAAAGGATGCCATGTGTGGGATGCCGAAGGAAACGAATACCTCGATCTGTATGGCGGGCATGCTGTTATTTCTGTAGGCCATTGTCATCCATACTATGTACAAAAGCTAACCGAACAGCTCAACAAATTGGGATTTTATTCCAATTCGGTAATCAATTCATTGCAAGTAGAGTTGGCAGAAAAGCTAGGAAAACTTTCCGGATACGATGACTACTCATTATTCTTAATCAACTCTGGAGCCGAAGCAAATGAAAATGCGTTGAAACTTGCCTCTTTCCATAATCACAAGAAAAGAGTTGTTTCATTTAAAAAAGCCTTTCACGGACGTACATCTGCTGCGGTGAAGGTGACCGATAATCCGGCTATTATCGCCCCGATCAACGATACGATTCCCGTTACATTTGTTCCGCTTAACGACATTAAAGCTGTTGAAGCCGAACTTCAAAAAGGGGATGTTTCTTCTGTAATAATAGAAGGAATTCAGGGCGTTGGAGGAATACAGCAGCCTTCGGATCTTTTTATGCAGGAGCTTCGTGCGCTTTGTACTCAATATAATGTAGTACTTATTTTAGACGAGATACAATCGGGATACGGACGAACCGGAAAATTCTTCGCACATCAATATGCAGGAATCAAGCCGGATATGATTACCGTAGCTAAAGGTATAGGAAATGGCTTTCCGTTAGCGGGTGTATTAATAAGTCCGGAATTCAAGCCTGTTTATGGGATGCTGGGAACAACTTTTGGAGGGAATCATCTTGCTTGTGCTGCCGCAATCGCTGTTCTTGACATCATGGAAAATGAAAAGCTGCTGGATAATGCAAAAAACATTGGCGATTACCTGATAGATGAACTAGCCAAACTCCCCGGGATTAAAGAAATTCGCGGCAGAGGACTCATGATCGGTATTGAATTTGAAGGATCAATAAAGGAAATACGTAGCCGGCTTCTTTTTGAAGAAAAGGTATTCACAGGTGTTGCCGGAACCAATACCATCCGTCTGCTACCTCCTCTTTGTCTTACTTTAGAAGAAGCCAAAGATTTTATGCAGCGCTTCAAACGAGTACTTGGGTTATAAAACAATTGAATTAATACGGCTGTTTCTTATTATATAGAACTATTAAACAGGAAAAGCAGATGAAAAAGTATCTTATTGCTATTTCGGCGATTCTATTAGTGGCTTGTAACAATACTAAATCGGATCAAAAACCTGTTGTACCAGATACTCCGGCAGATTCGACTATCGCTAATATGCGCGATTCGTTGCAAATAATAGACAGCCTGGGAAATGTTGTTGAAGAAACTTATTCCGGTATTTTACCGGTTGAGAATAGTGAAGGGATTAAGTACGACTTAAATCTTTTTTTTCAGGAGAAAAGTGTTGAAGGAGTTTTCTCATTGGCAACGACTTATCTAAAAGCAGATAAGGGACAAGATAAAACTTTCTATACTTACGGTCACAGAAAAAGCATGAAGGGAAGTCCGCAATATCCAAATGATACAATCTACGAGCTTCTGCCGAGCAATGGAGATCTTTCTCTGTTCTTTCTTAGTTCCGGCGACAGTATGATACTGCTAAATCAGTATTTGGAGAAAGCCGATTCCGGGACTAACTTCACTCTGAAACTGATCAAATAAAAAAAGCCTTCCGAAGTAATTTTCGGAAGGCTTTTTTTTATTTATATCACTTTAAGCCCAGCTTCTTAGCGATAGTTTTAGGCAGAGCATCCTTGTGTACAATAATATTCATTGTTTTATAAGCAACGAATGCTTCCGATGCATACCATGTTCCCTGATACTTATTATCAGTACCCCATGAGTTCTTCACCATATAGAATTTTTTACCGGTCTGATCTTTAGCAATTCCGTAGATAATCATTCCATGATCATCAGTTGTTTGGTAGTTATCGTAAGCTTCCTGACGCATTGCTTGAGTAACTGCTATTTCCTGACAAGGTTTTTCGATTAATTTCTTAATTTCGTTATCCTTCTCTGTTTTGCTTAATCCAACCCATTTATCCTGGTCTGATCCGGATGTTTCAATAGCCTTGATGTCTGGAATAACTGCGATACCATTACGAGTAAAGCCTTTTTCGCTCACATCAGAACCCCAGGCAATACTGTAACCTGTATTGATAGCATTTTCAAAAACAGCCATAAACTCGTCCAATGGTAAATTATATGAATTAGCCCAACGCCAGTTATCTTCTATTTCCAGGGGAAATTCAGAATAGAAAGGGTGGTGAGTATAAGAAGTCAGCGATACATAATCGTCAATGTTCAAGCCCAACTCTTTTGCAAAAGTCTGAGGAGTATATTCTTTTCCATTGTATGTAAATTTTTCAGGAACCTCTCCTAAATAAGAATCAATTACGGCGTCGTATCCTTTTTTCCATGAAGTAGAAAGCTTACCGTTACTATTTTTTACTACAGCATTCACATAATTATATGCAATAGCTTCCATTTCGCCATGCACATGCATATCTTCACCATATTGTAAACCGTTCATCACCGACTCTGGAACAGCTCCGTAATGTTTTGTTACATACAACACATCTTCAAAAGAGCCTCCCTGACCAAAATTTAGTTTACCATGCAGACGAACATATTTATCGGCTTTATCTTTATACGAATGGCCTACAATAAACATTTCAGACAAATCGAATTCACCCTTACCCTGACGGATCAACTCAGCCTCAAGGAAACCAAGACCAGAAAACGACCAACAAGTTCCGGTACGATTTTGATTTTTAACAGGCGTAACTTTTAATTCCTTAACCGGAGTAAAAACATAGTCACCGCTCTCCTGAGCCACTGTCGTCAATGCGCATGCAAATAACAGGGCACCCACTAATACTTTTTTCATTCTATAGGATTATTAATAATTTCTAATAAGAAGACAAAGATAAAATTTAACAACTTAAACAAGATAATTTTCGAGGTATTTTCTTAGTTTTTGGCATTATTTATGATAATAAAGCGCCAGGGCATACTTACCCAAGGTTCACCCGCATAGTTAATTCCTATTCGAGGAGTAGTTTCATAACTTACCTCGCTTCCATCATCTTCCAGCCAAATACGGTCCGATGTTATAAGAGACTCTCCGTAAAAGGATTTATCCAGAGCGAGTAAACGCCCTACACGCCCCGGGCCCGAGGTCTGTTCTACTCCGCGGATAAGCACTGCCTGAGGACTATCCTTTCCGCCACTTACAATATTTAGCATCCAATACATTCCGTAAATCAGGTATACATAGATATTTCCTCCGCCCCCATACATTACTTCCGTTCGTAAAGTACGCCCTTTACTGGCATGACAAGCCAGATCGGATACCCCATTGTATGCCTCTGTCTCGGTGATACGACAACGCAACACCTCCCCGTCGGGCATCTTCCGGCAAATAATCTTCCCCAAAAGGGCAGGTGCCAATTCAAGCACATCGGTCTCAAAAAATGATTGTGTTAACTTCATACACACAAAGATATGATTTAGACATCGGATTCCAATATTTTTAATTATTATGATTACATTTGTTGCTACTTTAGCAGATTAAAATCATTTAACGGAATAGGAGATTTACACAATGAAAGTTACGGTAATCGGAGTCGGGAATATTGGTGGAGCTATTGCCCGTGGTTTGGCAAAAGGATCGATCCTAAAAGCATCAGACATTACTTGTACAGACCTGGTGCAGGAAAATCTGGATAAGATGTTGCAGGCCAACAACAGTTTCATTATTTCAAAAAATAATCTGGAAGCTGTAAAAAATGCAGATATTGTTATAATAGCAGTAAAACCATGGCGTGTCGAATCCGTAATAAGCGAAATAAAGTATGCCCTGAATTACGAAAATCAAATTATCATATCCATCGCAGCCGGAATTCCTTTCGATCGTTTGAATGAATTTCTTGATAAGGATCCAAGACCCGAATCCACCAATACACCCGCTGTATTTAGAGTAATCCCAAATACCGCTATTGAAGTATGCAGCAGTATGACCTTTGTTTCCTCATGCAATGCAACACACGAGCAAGAAGAACTGGTTGTAAACCTGTTTAACGAATTGGGAAGTGCTATGTTGATCGAGGAAAATCTGATGACTGCCGGTACTGCTCTTGCATCAAGTGGTATTGCTTTTGCTATGCGTTACATAAGAGCGTCCAGCGAAGGTGGAGTAGAACTTGGGTTTTATCCGGATCAGGCCAAAGAAATTGTCTTGAAAACGGTGAAAGGTGCAGTCGATTTATTATTAGCCAACAAAAGCAATCCGGAGACAGAGATCGATAAGGTTACAACACCCGGAGGAATAACTATCAGAGGATTGAACGAAATGGAATTGGCAGGCTTTACTCCTTCTGTAATCAGAGGCCTTAAAGCCAGTAAGTAAAATAATATATAAACATATCCATACAATAAAGAGCATAACCCAGATAGGTCATGCTCTTTATTGTATAGATATGATAATTTATTAAAATGCTAACTTATATCAGTTGTATCTATAGATTTTACAGAAACGCTTCAAACATAAAAAAAGCCCCAACCGCCATTTTGCGAAGGACTCCACTGCATCTTCTTTGGTAACTGCCTAAGCAGTACACAAAGAAACCTCTTTAAAACCTCTGATTAATTCTTGGAAGAACTATTGTTCATTTCCACTAACATAGACCTGATCTGTGCATTGATACGTTGGCTCATTACACCATTTCCTGTAGATTGATAACGATCGGCCTGGTACTTTAACATCGCTAATGCGCGAACATTGCTTTCTTTCATTGTATTCATAATTTTCATCTTTTGTGACTTACCCCTTTAGCAAGTCGGTTTATTATTTCTTTATTTTTATACTGCAAAGATACAACAATAATTCAAATATATGCTATACAACATAAACTAAATGCATTGATTTAAGAATTTTTATATATTAGACCAACCTAACGAACTAAAAAAGGGCCATTCCTTAACGGAGCAGCCCTTTTTGATTTTATTCTATACTACTTATTCAGCAGCTTCTGGTTCCATGGTTATAGACAACCGTTTGTAGTTGTTATATCTCCACTTAGCATTCTTTTCGGCAGCCTGGAACAATTCGGCGGCTTCAACCGGGAATTGCTTCATCAGCGAAGAGTAACGAACTTCACCCTTCAGGAAGCTCTGGAACTTATCCCACTGAGGTTCTTTTGAATCCAATGAGAACGGATTCTTACCTTCAGCTTCCAACGCTGGATTATAACGCCACAAATGCCAGTAACCACATGCTACAGCTTCAGCCTCTTCGGTTTGAGCTTTACCCATGCCGCCCTTCAATCCGTGACTGATACATGGAGCATAAGCAATAATCAAAGATGGGCCATCATATGCCTCAGCCTCTTTAATCGCTTTCAAGGTCTGTGCCTGGTTAGCACCCATAGCAATCTGAGCCACATATACATATCCATAAGTAGTTGCGATAAGACCCAGGTCTTTTTTACGTACCTGCTTTCCGGCAGCAGCAAATTTGGCAACAGCACCGACTGGAGTTGACTTAGAAGACTGACCACCTGTATTAGAGTAAACCTCTGTATCTACAACCAGGATGTTTACATTTTCGCCAGAAGCAATCACATGGTCAAGACCACCGAAGCCGATATCATATGCCCAACCGTCACCACCAATAATCCATTGTGATTTCTTGATCATGAAGTGACCCAGTTCGTGGATCTGTTTGCAAATATCGCAATCGCAAGCAGCAACCATCGGTCTGATCTTTCCTGCAAGTTCAATGCTGGCATCCGTATCTTCTTTCTTTTCGATCCACTCGCTGAACAAAGCCTTAAGTTCGTCCGAACAGCAAGAACAAGTCTGCGCTTCAGTCATCAATCTAACCAGACGCTCTCTCATCTTAACTGTAGCCAGACGCATACCTAAACCATATTCGGCATTATCCTCAAACAAAGAGTTAGCCCAAGCCGGACCGTGACCCTTTTCGTTGGTTGTATATGGAGTTGAAGGAGCAGAACCAGAATAGATAGAGGTACAACCGGTAGCATTTGCAATCATCTGACGATCACCAAACAACTGAGAAATCAGTTTGATGTACGGAGTTTCACCGCAACCTGCACAAGCACCTGAGAACTCAAACAGAGGAGTAGCAAACTGAGAATTCTTCACATTAGCCTTGATGTCAACCAAATGTTGTTTTGATTTAACCTCCTTAACCATGAAGTCCCAATTATCCTGCTCATCATATTCCTCTTCAATTGGAACCATATCCAAGGCTTTGCCTTGTTTATTACCCGGACAAACATCCACACAGTTTGAGCAACCCAAACAGTCAAGAACATTCACCTGGATGCGGAACTGCATTCCGGCAAACTGCTTACCTGTTGCTTTCAGTGTTGCGAACTGAGGAGCTTTAGCCTGTTCTGCTTCATCCAATACAAACGGACGGATAGTTGCGTGAGGACAAACATAAGCACATTGGTTACACTGGATACAGTTGTCGGCATTCCAAACCGGAACGAATGCAGCAACACCACGTTTTTCAGAGGCAGCTGTTCCTTGTTCCCAAGTACCATCTTCACGACCTTTGAATGCAGAAACAGGAAGATCGTCTCCAGCCTGAGCATTGATAGGACGAACAATATTTTTAATGAAGTCGGTATCATCCGGATGAGACTCTTCAGGTTGAACATCAATCTGAGCCCATTCGGCAGGGATCTCAACCTTCTCAAATTCAGTACCGCGGTCTACCGCAGCATTATTTTTGTTTACTACATCCTCACCTTTCTTACCATATGATTTCACAATGAATTTCTTCATCTGTTCCACCGCCAGATCATAAGGAATTACATTTGTGATTTTGAAAAATGCTGACTGAAGGATTGTATTGGTGCGGTTACCCAAACCAATTTCCTGAGCAATCATAGTAGCATTGATAATGTAAAGCGTAATGTTATTCTGGGCAAAATATTTCTTAACGTTATCCGGAAGATTCTTCTTTACCTCTTCAGCACTCCATACTGTGTTAAGCAGGAATGTTCCATTTTTCTTCAGCCCCTTGGTTACATCGTACAAACGAAGGTAAGCCTGAACGTGACAAGCTACAAAGTCGGGTGTCGTAACCAAATAGGTAGAACGGATGGGGTTATCACCAAAACGAAGGTGAGAACAGGTAAAACCACCAGATTTCTTTGAGTCGTAAGAGAAATAAGCCTGACAATATTTATCGGTATTATCACCAATAATCTTAACAGAGTTCTTGTTAGCTCCAACAGTACCGTCGGCACCTAACCCATAGAACTTAGCTTCATAAGGACCATTTTCGAATACAATTTCTTCTTTCTGAGGAAGAGAAGTAAATGTAACATCGTCTACAATACCGATAGTGAATTGGTTCTTAGGCAAATTCATTGCCAGGTTCTCGTATACAGCAACAATCTGTGCAGGAGTTGTATCTTTTGAAGATAAGCCGTAACGACCACCAACAACAACCGGAGCGTTTTCTTTTCCATACAAACAATCCTTAACATCAAGATAAAGAGGTTCGCCGGTAGCTCCCGGTTCTTTTGTTCTGTCTAATACAGCAATCTTTTTAACTGTTTTAGGAAGAGCTGCAAGGAAATGTTTGGCAGAGAATGGGCGGTACAAGTGTACAGAAATCAAACCTACCTTTTCGCCTTGGGCATTCAACATATCTATTACCTCACGGATTGCTTCGGTAACAGAGCCCATAGCAATAATCACCCGGTCGGCATCTTCAGCTCCGTAATAGTCAAACAGATTATATTTTCTACCTGTGATTACAGCCAGTTTATTCAAGTATTCTTCTACTACTTCAGGAACAGCATCGTAGAAAGGATTAGAAGCCTCACGAGCCTGGAAGTAGATATCCGGATTCTGAGCAGTACCTCTAGCTACAGGAGCTTCAGGATTCAATGCTCTCTTACGGAAATCGGCCAAAGCCTGCTGATCAATCAACGGAGCAATGTCTTCCTGAGCCAAAGCTTCGATCTTCTGAATTTCGTGTGAAGTTCTGAAACCATCGAAGAAGTGCATGAAAGGGATACGGGTTTTCAAGGTTGCTAAATGAGCAACAGCCGCCATATCCATAACCTCTTGCACAGATCCGGTACAGAACATGGCAAAACCAGTCTGACGAGCAGCCATAACATCCTGATGATCGCCAAAGATTGACAATGCCTGAGCAGCCAAAGCACGAGCCGACACATGGAATACAGTAGGAAGCAGCTCCCCAGCAATTTTGTACATGTTAGGAATCATCAACAACAACCCCTGAGAGGCTGTAAATGTTGTCGTTAGGGCTCCGGCCTGCAATGAACCATGAAGAGCACCTGCTGCACCTGCCTCAGATTGCATTTCCTCCACTTTCACCGTTTCACCGAAGATGTTCTTTCTACCAGCAGCAGCCCATTCGTCAACGTATTCAGCCATCGTCGACGATGGTGTGATGGGGTAAATAGCAGCCACCTCACTGAACATATAAGCTATATGTGCAGCAGCCTGGTTACCATCACAAGTCAAAAATTTCTTCTGTTTGGACATAAGACTATTACAATTTTGTTGTTAAAAAATTTTTTAATATAAGAATCCGAACAACCAAAGAGGAATTATATTATCTCCTCCCACTTCGGCTTTTTCAACGGCATAATACAATTCGGGATTGATCTTCCCTTTCAGGTTTTCTTCAATTCTGAAATTATGCTTCAGGTTCACTAAAAAGTGAGCGTTCCTTACTCCTTCATTCAACCGGTTGTCTTTTTGCATCTGATTGAAAAAGAAAGTCTCTCTTACAGCCTGAGGGTTTACAGCCATCGGTCGTATCGGATACATTAAATTGGAATTATACATATATACTCGAACCGGTTTTTTGGGAAACTCCTCTCCCACCCGGTACATCATATTCACTAGACGGGCGTCCGTAAGGTACTTGATATAGTTCATTATGGTAGCCCTCGAAGTCTGAATCTCTTTGCTAAGCTGACTTACATTGGGTGTACAAGGCGCTGTAGTTGCCAATAAGTACAGTAGTTTCCTCAGTTTAGGCAGATAACTTTGTTCAATTTGTTTAATATAAAGAACATCCACCTCCAACATCATATTCATGGTTTTCAAAAGATTTTCCGAGAAATTTCGTTTTTCAAGGAAAAATGGATAAAATCCATGATGCAGATAGTCCGGAAAAAAAGCCAACGGCCTCACCTCATCACATATCTGTTTCGCTATCTCCTGATGATTTTCAAGAATTGTTTCAAACGAATAAGCAGGGAATGAAGCTCCCGACATCAGATTAAGGTACTCCCTGAATGAAAATCCACGCAGGTTGTACGATACAACCTTGCCCGACAAATCAGGATTCTCTTCCTTCAGTCGCATCACCGACGATCCGGAAAAAACAATCTTGAGATCGGGATAGTTATCATAGCAGAAACGTAGCTCTTTCGACCATTCAGGATACTTGAAAACCTGATCTATCAACAGAACCTTTCCGCCTTTTGCTCTGAATTCCGAAGCAAAATCAATTAACGAACGTTCTGTGAAATAGAAATGATTCAAATTAATATAAAGACATTCTTTCGTATTAGGGTCAAAATTTTCACGTGCGTATTGAAGTAGAAATGTAGTTTTTCCAACGCCCCGAGAACCTTTAATCCCAATCAGACGGTCGTTCCAGTTAATTTCATCCATCAACCCTCTGCGTACCGGCGACTGCAAATGCTCTATAAGATAATTATGTGTCTTAAAAAATGCTTCCACTATATAATTGCTATATCGGACACAAAGTTAGAGAAACTTCCCAGTTTTGCAACTCCGACATAGCAATTTTATTTAATAATTTATAATTAGAGATATCAATTAAGAAAGTATCGTAACCCATCCATACTGATCAGGCACGTCTCCATACTGGATGGCACGCAGCTGATGGTACAGTTTTTCGCATACGGGACCGGGCTTTCCATCTTTCGAGAAGACATACGATTTGTTTTCATCGATATCATCAATTCGTTCGATAGGAGTGACTACTGCAGCAGTTCCACACTCTGCCGCCTCTTCGAAAGTAGCCAATTCATCTTCCGGTATTTGTCTGCGCTCGACTGTCATCCCCATGTCTTCTGCCAGTTGCATCAAACTCTTATTTGTAATAGAAGGAAGAATCGATGTTGACTTGGGGGTGATGTACTTGTTGTCTTTAATACCAAAGAAATTGGCTGGTCCACACTCGTCCACATATTTCTTTTCTTTGGCGTCCAGATATAAAACTGCCGAATATCCCAGTTCGTGGGCTTTTTCGCCGGCAGCCAGACTGGCTGCATAATTTCCTCCCACTTTATATGTTCCTGTTCCGAGGGGGGCCGCTCTGTCGTATCCGCGCAGAATAACTACCGGAGTTGGTTTGAATCCATCTTTAAAGTAAGGTCCTACCGGAGTAACAAATACGATAAACAGATATTCTGTAGCAGGTCTTACACCTACCTGTGCGCCTAATCCAATTAATAAAGGTCTCACATAAAGGGATGCTCCACTTTCGTAAGGCGGAATAAAACGTTCGTTTAGTTTCACCACTTTGCGAACAGCCTCTTCAAACTTCTCTACCGGAAGTTCGGGCATCATGATGCCACGGCATGAAGATTGCATACGTTTGGCATTTTCATCCATACGAAATACGCGTGCCTTGCCATCTTTTCCTTTAAAGACTTTCAACCCTTCGAATGACTCCTGTCCATAATGTAAACAGGTTGAAGCCATGTGCAAGTTTATAAGCTCGGAAGAACTAACTTCCAACTCTCCCCATTTTCCGTCTCGGTAGTAACACCTTACGTTATAATCTGTCTTCATATATCCAAAAGATAGTTCAGACCAATTAATATTTTCCATATGCCTTGTTATTAGATTGTTGTTGCAAAAGTAAGCTATTTCGGAGTATAATTGTTACATTTGCAGCAAAAAATATAAATATATGAAAGTAATCGACCTTATACAAGGCAGCGGCAAAACAGCGTTCTCTTTCGAGATATTACCTCCTTTGAAGGGTAACAGTATCCAGAAAGTGTATAATGTAATCGACAAACTACGCGAATTCGACCCCAAATACATCAATATAACATCGCATCACAGCGAATACATTTACAAGACTCTTCCCGATGGCAAGATGGAGAAGGTAAATATACGTAAACGTCCGGGTTCGGTAGCCATTGCTTCCGCCATTCAGAATAAATACAATATAACAGCTGTACCCCATATTATCTGTAAAGGATTTACAAAGGAGGAGACCGAATATGCGTTAATCGATCTGAACTTCCTTGGTGTATACGATTTGTTACTTTTAAGAGGCGACATCAAGACACTGGAAGCAGCCGACGCGAACAGCAAGCTGTACCATAACCATGCAACCGACCTGCAGGAACAGATCAACAACTTTAATAAGGGGATAGCTGTAGATGGAAGCACCTTTGAAGCCAACGAAACTCCATTCTCATACGGAATGGCCTGTTATCCTGAAAAGCATGAAGAGGCGCCCAATATGGATTCGGACATCCATTATCTGAAGCAAAAAGTTGCCAACGGAGCCGATTACCTGGTTACACAGATGTTTTTCGACAATCAGAAGTACTACGACTTTGTGGAACGTTGCCGGGCCGAAGGCATTCAGGTACCTATCATTCCGGGTATAAAACCGGTTGTATTTAAAAATCAGCTAACGGTATTGCCTAAAATATTCCGTTCGGATATCCCCGAACCTTTTGCATCCGAACTTAGAAAGTGCAATACAGACGAAGAGGCCAGAGAAGTTGGTGTGGAATGGTGTATAAACCAATGCAAAGATCTGGTTGCACACGGCGTTCCGAGTCTTCATTTCTATACTATGATGGCAACCGACAGTGTATACCGTGTAGCAAAAGAAATTTATTGACATGTTCTTTAAAGATATAATCGGTCAGGAAGAGATAAAGGCCCGTTTGATTCGTTCGGCGAAATCGGGTGTAGTTCCCCATGCCCAACTCTTTACAGAGAAGGAAGGATCGGGAGCCTTTCCTTTGGCCCTTGCCTATGCCAGGTATCTTAACTGTACGCAACCCAGCGATACCGATGCCTGTGGCCGGTGTCCTTCGTGCCTTAAATACAATGAACTGGCACATCCGGACCTCTTCTTTGTTTTTCCTATGGTAAAAAAGGATAAAAAGAAAGAGGTATGCGATGATTATATCACCGAATGGCGCTCCTTTATCAAAGGTCGTCCTTATTTTGGGTTGAACGATTGGCTTACCTGCATGGATGCAGGCAATTCGCAGGCTATTATCTATTCGGGTGAAAGTGATGAGATAATCCGAAAACTCAGTCTCCGGATCTACGAGGCGACCTATCGGGTCATGCTGATCTGGCTACCGGAGAAAATGCATCCTACCTGTGCCAATAAATTACTTAAACTGATTGAGGAACCTCCCCAGAATACCGTATTTCTATTGGTTTCGGAATCTCCCGAAAATATTATCGGCACCATTCAGTCACGCTCACAACGTATCCCGATTCGTCCGCTTTTGCCCGAAGCCATAGCAGCCAAACTAACAAAGGACTTTGGGTTAACATCCGACGATGCAAATTATGTGGCTCATATAGCTGGAGGTAATTTTTTAAAAGCCCTTGAGACCATCAGTCTTGGAGAAGAGACCAAATATTACCTGAACCAGTTTATCGGAATGATGCGTAATTCATGGAGCAGGAATGTTAAAGGAATGAAGATTATGGCCGACGAGATGGCAGGCATCGGTCGCGAGCGTCAGAAAAACTTTTTAAGTTACTGTCAGCATCTAATCCGTGAGAACTTCGTTTACCGTTTTCAAAGTCCGGAGTTGAATTACATGAACCCCGAAGAATCGACCTTCTCCATCAAGTTTTCACCCTTTGTAAACGAACGGAATGTATTTGATCTTATGGAGGAGTTAAGTAAAGCAGAAAAACATATCGGTCAGAATGTAAATGCTAAGATGGTTTTCTTCGATCTTGCGCTACGGTTGACGGTTTTGCTCAAACGTTAATATTTTTATCACATTCAACTTTTCGGTCCAAACTTTTAGTATTTTTTTATTTCTGTATGCAATTAATGATATCTTTTAAACTTTATTGAGCAATACACCCGAGGTAAGGTTCAAAAATATTATTATATTTGTTTTGTTAATGAATACCAACAAGTGGATTGCAGACTCTAAACTAACAGGTATTCCATCTTAACATATTGTTGAACATTCAAATTGTTGCAAAATGAAAAAGACAGGAATTATAATAGCCATTGCATTGCTGACTTCGGTTAGTTTATTTGCACAGAGGGAATATAGCACATTTAGTGCCCGCATATCTACATTCGGACAATCGTTCGATCGTCCCTCATTCGAATTAGAGTTTACAAAAGCCTATGGAGTTCCGGCCTACCAGGTACGCGACTATTATGCAGGGGTTGATCACAGTTGGGGAGACCTATCCCTTGCATTCGAATTTAGCCGGTTCTTTGACCGTCCGGTAGTAGTAATATTAGACTCATACCGCAGATACCACTCATGGGATCGTGTTGCGTACCACTACGGTGCTAAATACAATTCCAAAAAGTATAAAATGCTGGCCAAGATGATGCGCGATCGCGAGAAATATTGGGATAGAGTTCATCGTGAGCACCGTAAACACTACTACGCTCAACAGGCAAGGTATGAAAGAGATCGTGATTACAGACCTCGCTACGATAACGACCGTTATTACCGCGACGATCGCCGTCAATACGATCGAGACAATGACCGCGACCGCTACAACGACCGCGATAAAGGTTGGGATAACAAAGGAAAAGGAAACAATGGCCATGGCAAAAATAAGCCTGGAAAAGGGAATAATAACGGAAGATGGTAATTTGACACCACTCCTATAGTACTAAATAAACAAGGGCAATCAGGATAACCTGGTTGCCCTCTTTTATTAACATTCATCCGTTAGCGGATTTTTCTTTTTTTGTGGGCGAACTCTATAACAGCAGGAATAATAGAGATGAGAATAATTGCAGCCACAAGAATCTGAATATTATCTCTTACCACAGTCAGCCCGCCAAACAAATAACCGGCATAAGTAAAGATACTCACCCAAACGACCCCTCCTACAATATTGGATAAAAGAAAAAACCGATAATGCATCTTTCCCATTCCGCCAACCAGAGGCGCAAAAGTTCGGATAATTGGAATAAAACGTGCCAGGAAAATTGTTTTTCCACCATGTCGCTTATAGAAGGCCTGTGTCATTTCCAGATAAGAGCGTTTGAATATTTTGGAATGCGGATTCTTAAACATTTTACTTTCCAGATACTTTCCGATACAAAAATTGACCTCGTAACCCAGTATCGCCGCTATTATCAACAAGAATGCCAGTAAATGCACATTAATTGTGCTCGATTGTATGGCAGCAAGAGCTCCGGCAACAAATAGCATCGAGTCGCCAGGCAGAAAAGGAATAAAGAAGAAGCCAGTCTCGCAGAACATAATAACGAACAGGATTACATATATCCAGGCTCCGTATTGGACAGTCATTTCCGCCAGATACCTATCGATATGTAATACAAAGTCGACAGCCAATTCTACATATTCCATTA
>ERZ778021.431-NODE-431-length-76353-cov-6.921204_pt1 | contig 76353 bp, 71 predicted proteins | sample MGYA00375751_ERZ778021 | MGnify/ENA primary metagenome ERZ778021 (study PRJEB29350, sample SAMN05389814) | bioreactor metagenome | isolation source: Thiocyanate stock bioreactor | place: South Africa: University of Cape Town | collected 2013-08-29 ... | reverse complement strand
TCGCCCTTGAAACCTGAAACAGTGTAAAAAAAGAATAAAAATATAGATAATTTTCTGATCTTTGTAGTTACGATTTGGCGTAACAGCCTTTGAGAGCCAGAAAGGTTTGAAAAATAAAACAGGTATAATCGTATGAAGGTAAGAGCATCATTAAAGAAACGTACGGCCGATTGCAAAATAGTGAGAAGAAAAGGTCGTTTGTATATTATCAATAAAAAGAATCCTAAGTTCAAGCAACGTCAGGGATAAATCAAAATAACTATAAATAATATATGGCAATAAGAATTGTAGGTGTCGATCTGCCGCAAAATAAAAGGGGTGAAATAGCGCTCACATATATCTATGGCATTGGCCGCAGCGCAGCTAACACCATTCTGACAAAAGCAGAAGTTGACAAGAACATCAAAGTGAAGGACTGGACTGATGATCAGGCAGCCCGTATCCGTGAGATCATCTCTACCGAATTTAAAGTAGAGGGAGACCTCCGTTCCGAGGTACAGTTGAATATCAAACGATTGATGGATATTGGTTGCTATCGCGGTATTCGCCACCGTATCGGTTTACCCGTACGCGGACAAAGTACCAAAAATAACGCCCGTACCCGTAAGGGAAGAAAGAAAACCGTTGCTAACAAGAAAAAAGCTACTAAATAACAGATAAGGTAACATGGCAAAGAGAACAGTTGCAGCAAAAAAGAGAAATGTGAAAGTGAGCGCGGTCGGACAAGCGCACATCTCATCATCATTCAACAATATCATTGTTTCATTGACCAATGACAACGGAGAGGTGATCAGTTGGTCATCTGCCGGGAAAATGGGTTTCAGAAGCTCTAAAAAGAATACTCCCTACGCGGCCCAGATGGTCGCACAAGATTGCTCTAAGGTAGCATACGACCTGGGATTGCGTAAGGTGAAGGCTTATGTGAAAGGACCGGGTAACGGACGTGAGTCGGCTATCAGAACCATTCATGGTGCAGGTATCGAGGTGACTGAAATCGTAGATGTGACTCCGCTTCCGCATAACGGATGCCGTCCACCCAAAGCAAGAAAAGTGTAAGTTTAATCGAGAAATAATTTAAGTTTCATTTATCTTGAGACTTGAGCTGTGATTGATTACACCACAACTTCTCTGTAATCGCGGCTGCACAGTTTAGGCTTCAGTTTTTAAAGTTTAATTTGTAAAATGGCTAGATATACCGGTCCAAAATCAAAAATCGCCCGTAAATTCGGCGAACCTATTTTCGGCCCCGATAAAGTTCTCTCAAAGAAGAACTATCCCCCGGGACAGCATGGAAATTCACGCAGGAGAAAAACGTCTGAATATGGTATCCAGTTGCGGGAAAAACAACGGGCAAAATATACTTATGGCGTGCTGGAAAAACAGTTCCGCCTTACATTCGAAAAAGCAGTACGCAGCCGTGGAGTTACCGGTGAGGTATTGTTGCAATTATTAGAATCGCGCTTAGATAATATCGTGTACCGCCTGGGTATCTCTCCTACAAGGGCAGGAGCCCGCCAGTTGGTATCACACCGTCATATTGTAGTGAACGGTAAAGTTGTAAATATCCCCTCTTATACAGTGAAACCCGGTGACGTAGTCGGTGTAAGGGAAAAATCGAAATCGTTGCTGGTTGTAGCCAATGCACTGGCAGGATTCAATCACAGTAAATATCCCTGGCTGGAATGGGACAAAGGTACGTTGAACGGAAAAGTGTTGCACATACCTGAAAGAGCCGACATTCCGGAAAACATCAAAGAACAACTCATCGTAGAATTATATTCTAAACAATAATTTCATGGCAATATTAGCATTCCAAAAACCCGATAAGGTAATCATGTTACAGGAGGACGCGTTCTCCGGTAAATTTGAATTCCGTCCGCTGGAACCGGGATACGGCATCACCATAGGCAACGCCTTGCGCCGGATCCTGCTTTCTTCGCTGGAAGGATTCGCTATCACATCGGTGAAGATTGAGGGCGTGGATCATGAATTTGCGACCATTCCCGGGGTGATAGAAGATGTAACAGGTATTATCCTTAATTTGAAAAAAGTAAGGTTCAAAAGGATAGTGGAAGAGTTTGAGACAGAAAAAGTAAGCATCGCTATTTCGGGAACGGAAGTGTTTAAGGCCGGGGATATTGGTAAACTGCTGACCGGTTTCGAAGTTCTGAATCCCGAACTGGAGATCTGCCATATGAACAAAAAAGCAGACCTGCGTCTTGAGTTGACGATCAACAAAGGACGTGGTTATGTGCCGGCCGACGAAAACCGGGAACTGATTGCTTCGGAAGATGTGCAGACCCTTGTGATCGACTCTATTTACACTCCGATCCGTAACGTAAGTTTTGAAGTAGAAGATTACCGTATCGAACAGAAAACGGACTACGAGAAACTCACCATTGAGATTAAGACCGATGGATCCATCCAGCCCAAAGAGGCGTTGAAAGAAGCGGCAAAGATATTGATCCAGCATTTCGTGTTGTTCTCCGACGAGAATAAGATCATGCTGGAAACATCCGATGCCGAAAGCATTGAAGAGTTCGATGAAGAAGTACTCCACATGCGTCAACTCCTGAAACGTAAATTGTCTGACCTCAACCTGTCGGTAAGGGCATTGAACTGCCTCAAGGCTGCCGATGTGGAAACGCTTGGACAACTGGTTTCACATAACAAGAACGACTTGCTCAAGTTCCGTAACTTCGGAAAGAAATCGCTGACCGAACTCGATGAACTGCTCAACAGCCTGAAGCTTACGTTCGGCATGGATATATCGAAGTATAAATTAGATAAAGACTAAAAACTGCAATGAGACATAATAAAAAAAATAATCATTTGGGACGTAAAACTGCGCACCGTTCGGCCATGTTATCCAATATGGCCAGCTCGCTCATCATGCACAAGCGCATTTTTACTACGGTTCCCAAAGCCAAAGAATTGAGAAAATACGTAGAACCCCTTATCACCAAGAGCAAGGAGGATACTACCCATTCACGCCGCGAAGTTTTCAGTAAGTTGCAAAGCAAGACTGCCGTCACGGAATTGTTCCAGACCGTATCGCAGAAAGTGGCAGACCGCCCCGGTGGATATACCCGTATCATTAAAACCGGATTTCGTTTGGGTGACAATGCTTCCATGTGTTTCATCGAACTGGTTGACTTCAACGAAAATATGTTGGGCGATGGCAAGGCTAAGAAAGCTAAAACCCGCCGTTCACGCAGGAAAGCATCCGATGCTGCTGTGGCTGCCGATGCTCCGAAGGCAAAGAAAGTCAAAGAGGTGGCAGAAGCCGAAGAGAGCGTGAAGGAAGAAGCCGTAAAAGTGGAAGAAGCCCCCGCTGCTGAAGTGAAAACTGAAGAGGCCGTTGCTGAACCGGAGGTAAACGAAGAACCTGCCGGAGAAGCGGAACAAAAGACAGAGGAAGGCGAATAAAAAGCCTTGCCTTCTCACGAGAAACGCTGTGGGTACATCGTCATGAAGACGGAGACCTAAACAACTCAGTCGATAATGTATTTGCAGCGAAGCTGTGATTTTTAAAATGTTAAACATTAAAGAAAAGCGCCGCAAGTGATTTGTAGCGCTTTTTCGCTTTTTATCCCCCCTTACTGTCAACTTTTTATACCGACAACTGTTTACTATTCGAAGACTATGGTGCGGCCCCTGGATGGGTGATCGTCGTTGATGTTGCAGCTTAAGTAACATAAAGAGGAGCATATATGAAAAAGATTGTTGTCATAGGTTGTGGATTTGGCGGATTGCAATTCGTCAATCATTTGAAAAAGGGAGCGTTCGATATCATTATAATTGATAAGATAAACCATCACCAGTTCCCGCCGTTATTCTACCAGGTGGCGGCTTCTCAAATCGAGCCTTCCACCGTCTCGTTTCCCATCCGGAAAATATTCCAGAAGCGGCGTGATGTCCGTATCCGTCTTGCCAATGCGCTCTCAGTGAATGCCGAAGAGAAGTATGTAGAAACCTCTGTCGGCCGGTTTCCTTACGATTATCTGGTGATCGCTACCGGTACGCGTACCAACTTTTACGGCAATGCGCAGGTGGAAAATAATTCACTCGTACTGAAGTCAACCTATCAGGCAATCAATGTGCGGAATGCCGTACTCTCCAATTTCGAAAAACTGCTGTATGCCGAAAAGAAAGACGGCCTGTATAATATTGTCATTGTGGGAGGAGGGGCCACCGGCGTAGAGCTTTCCGGTGCTTTTGCCGAGATGACCAGGGAGATATTGCCGAAAGACTATCCCAATATCGACTCCGACAAGGTGAATGTTTACCTGCTGGAAGGCAGTTCGCATACCCTTTCCAATATGAGCAGCTTCGCGCAGCAATATTCTGAGAAATATCTCCGGTCGATGGGAGTGATCGTAAAAACCGGCACTATTGTAAAAGACTACGATGGGGAGAAAGTCACTCTCAATGACGGAGAGGTCATCCCTACCAATAACGTGATCTGGTCGGCCGGTGTGACGGGCAATGTCATAGGAGGCATACCAGCCGGTTCGGTATTGCCGAATGGCAGGATCAGGGTAGACCGCATCAATAGGGTAGAGGGGTTGCACGATGTGTTTGCCATTGGCGATGTGGGCTATATGGAAACCGAAAAGTACCCCAAAGGGCATCCGCAGTTGGCCAATGTGGCCATCGGACAAGGTAAGAACTTGGCAAAGAACCTACAAAAGATCGAGGAGGGAAAAACAGACCTGAAACCTTATGAATACCGTAACCTGGGTACCATGGCCACAGTCGGGAGAAACAAGGCGGTAGTGGATCTTCCGTTTGTGAAGTTCAAAGGAGGGTTTGCCTGGCTGGTATGGATGTTCCTCCACCTGATGCTTATCCTGAGCGTCCGCAATAAACTGGTCGTCTTCATCAACTGGGCATGGAACTATGTTACCAAAAACAACTCATTGCGACTGATATTGAAAGACAGCGATTGATGATCCTACTCAATAGTCAATTGATACCCCTCACCTTTTAGAGTGTTAATCCGTACCTGTGCATCCTTGTTTAACAATTTTCGCAATTTGGAGATCAAATTTTGTATGCTGGGGTCCAAATCCGGAGTATGTTTTCTTCCCCATATCTCTCTTGACAGTAATTCAGTTGAAACAGGTTTGTTTTTGTTTTTCCAGAATAAGATCAGTACATTTTTCTCTAAAGGAGTAAGTTTTCCAAGTAAAGTTCCATCATAGGACAATTGGCTCGTAGCAGTGTTAAGTAGATAATTACCGATAACGATCTCTTTCGATATTGGATGTCTGTTCGCGAAGCGCTTGATATAGGCATCCAATTCTTTTATATCAAAAGGTTTCTTCAGGTAATTCACGCCGCCGGTGATAATTCCTTCGGTGATATAATTAATATCGTGATGCGAAGATACAAACAGGATAGGAATCTCCGGGAACAGTACGATCAACTCCTTTGCTTTTTCTATGCCGTTTTCTTCCCCAATCTCCACATCCAGTACGATAATCGAGGGCGAATAATCTTTGATAACCTCTTCTATCCCGGCCAACGAAGTCTGGAAATGTATCTTATAGCCCAGGCGGGTAAGCATCATGTTGTGCATTTGTCCGAATTTCAGGTCATCATCTACCAATACGATTTTAAGCGGTTCCATAATGTGCCTTTTTATAGTTTAGCGGGAAGGATAATGATAAAAACACTGCCTTTCCTTTCTTTACTTTCTAATTTCATAGAGCCGCCATGTGCTTTCACAATCTGTTTCACCGACGATAGTCCAATGCCGTGGCCTTTTGCGGAAGGTTGCCGTTGAGATCTGTAAAAATCATTAAAGACCTTACGTTGCTCCTTTTTAGGAATACCTATTCCATGATCGGTTACACTGATCAGAATTCTATTTTTTTCTTTTCTGGAGGTTACTGTAATAACGGGTGCATTGTCTGAATATTTTACAGCATTGTCCAGTAGGTTACGCAAGCAACTCTCGAAATAAAACGGATCCACATAAATGGTACATGCTTCCGGTGCGATATTGAAAGTTGTAGTAATTTCCTTTTCCTTGTAGATCACCTGCAAGTCATCTGCTATTTCACGGCAATGTTGTGCTAAGTCGTAAGGTTCTCGCTGTAACACAGCGTTTTTTTTCTCGTTCAGCTTTACTTCCGAAAGCATCCGCTCGATATTGTCCGACAGCCGTTTTACACGCGATTTTCCCTCCGTTAAAAAACTGTTCTCTTCTTCCATCTCAAAAAAACCCAGCATGGAATAGATATATGACAGCGGTGATTTCAGATCGTGTATAATACCCCTTACCCGCTTTTCCTGTGACTGTAGTCTGTCTATCTGTTGTTGTAATTGAAAGAGAAGGACAAAAAGAATCACTGCTACGGCCACAACCGCCACGCCCGACAGGATTACAAGCACTGTCATCTGTTTCGTGGCTGTAGCCGGTTTAAAGATAAAATGGGAGACAAAACGGTAATTGCCACTTGTGCCTAATGGAATAGTGGTATATACCCCTTTTGTGGTATCATTTCGTTGTCGTGTAGCATTTACTCCGAAGTATAGCGAATCCGTGGTTCTGTCTTTTTCCTTCATTTGAAATGAATAAGCCGAAAGTTCGGAAATATAAGGAAAGTTACTTTGGAATAAAGAGTCAATCCTATATAAGTTTAGAGTATCCCTTATCAATAATTTTTCGGTCATGGCTGCTTCTAGAAATCGGGCCAGGGAAGCATCTTCTCTATAGCTTTTTGTTTCATAGCTGCCATAGGATTTTGCGTTAGCAGATATAGCATCCGGTTGGACTCTTTCTAACGTAATGCTGGGTGATTGTGGATTTATGTTGTATAGATCAAATGTTTGTTTTGTTGCTTGGTACTTCACAATATCGTTGATAGACGTACTAACTTCCGCTTTAAACCGGCTTTTATCACGTTCTGCAACCTGTCTGATCCATATTATCTGTGAAACAATCAGTAGAAGCAATACCATCAAGGCGGATATGGCAAAACGTTTTTTCATCTGCGTAATTAAGAGACTATCATGTTGCAAATGTAACTGTTTTTTATTTAAAAAACTAAAGTTTCCCGTTTTGATTCAAGTTAAAAATAAATTGAGAAAGCAGGCTAATTTTTGATTGGGTGAATCTGTTAAGTTTGATTAGAAAATATAAGGTGCCGGTTAGATTTTTTTCGAAATATAACTCTTATTTTTGGCATAAATATTTACTAACCAGATAAAACAAAACGAGATGAAACGGAAACAATTTGCAATTAGCGATTTTCAATCAATGCCACAAAATGTTTTAGCATCACTTAAAGGAGGGGATGAAGAGGACGATACCATTGTCTATATCGATGGAATACCTTATAAGATTAAAACCAATAAGGATGGGACTACTGTATATATTCCTATAAATTTATAGAAGTTCGATTGTGAATTTTTAGTGGATAAGGATGATTGACAATATCAAATAAATTTCAATCAATGGGAGATAATATCTTTATAACCTTTCTTCGCTTAGCGGGTGTGAAATATACGGATTCTTTTTCCCATCAATATTTCAACGAGCATCCGCATAAGTACAATCTGTTTGGATTATCCTCCATGCTGTCTGATTATGGTATTGAAAACGTGGGAGTAAAAATTTCGGATAAGAATGAAATCTGCACGATAGAACCACCTTTTATCGCCCATACCGGGAATGACTTTGCTGTTGTTGAAAAAATAGATAAAGATCACGTTCAGTTTATTGAGGGTAATAAAAGAATAAAAATATCATTAGGTGAATTTCTTAAGATGTGGACAGGATATACCCTGATTGCAGAACCCGACAAGACTTCAAAAGAACCAGATTATGAAGTACATTTCCGGAAAGAATTATTCAGCAATCTATTGAAAATTATTCTACTATCTATTACTCTCTTTTTATTTGCTTTTGCTTTTATTTCCAATAAGAGTTACCTTCATTCCGGAGTGGTATTGCTACTGGCAATTAACTCTATTGGTACTTACATCGGATATTTATTAGTTTTAAAACAATTGCATATTCAAAGTAATTATGCTGATAGACTATGCTCATTGTTCAAATATAATGATTGTAACAATATCCTTGAATCGGATGCAGCAAAGTTTTTTGGAGTGATCGGCTGGAGTGAGGTCGGACTGGGATATTTTATCTCGAATGTAATTATTCTTTGTTTTCTACCATCATTTATACCCTGTTTGCTCCTTATTAATATCTTCTGTCTGCCCTACAGTTTTTGGAGTATCTGGTATCAAAAATTCAAAGCAAAACAATGGTGTCCTTTATGTTTAGCGGTAATGCTGTTGTTATGGGGTATATTCATTACAGGTATGGGTTTTGGATATATTGATCTTTCCGCGGTCAATCCCTGGGAGCTAATAATAACCGGCAGTATATACGTAATTGCTATTTTAACCATTAATATGCTTATTCCGGTGATAACCCGCAGTTCGAATATGGAAAACAGCCAATATGAGATAAACAGTATAAAAGCGGATGAGGATGTTTTTAGAACTTTGCTAATGAAACAACCCCGTTATGAGGTGTCTAAAAAAACATCTCAAATCTTATTAGGAAATCCACATGCCAATTTATTGATAACGGTTTTCTCTAATCCCCATTGCAATCCTTGTTCCAAAATGCACGGACGAGTCAATGAATTACTGAAAAAAAATAAGGATGTTTGTGTACAATATATTTTTTCCTCTTTCAGCAAAGAATTGGAGATATCCAATAAGTACCTTATCGGGACTTTTTTTCAAAAAAATGGAAAGGTCGAAGAGATTTATGACCAGTGGTTTGAAAGTGGAAAATTCAATAAGGAGGAATTCTTTGAGCGATATCCGGTAGATACTAATATACAGGAGGTGATCAGAGAATTTGATATACATGAAAAATGGAAAGAACAGTCGGGTTTAAGGGCGACACCAACAATATTGGTGAATGGCTACAAACTTCCTGATAACTTTAAGATTGAGGATATGCATTATTTTACCAATATTGAAATATAAGCCAGCGTAGTTATAGTACAGCATAGTTACGTTGGCAGTATTAATCGCTGTACAAACTAAAAATTATGTATTATGAGAAAAATTAATTTTGCAAAAGCGCATCAGGTACTTTCTGAGAAAGAGATGAAAAATGTGTTGGGTGGAAGTGGAAGTAGTGACTGTTCATCTAATACATGTGGGCCTAAAATCTGCTGTGATCCTCAGTGGAACTGGTGTGTGAACGGTTATTGTCAACGCAGACCATAACTGATGATTTGAAAGTAAGGGTATTATGCCCTTGCTTTTCTTGATATCTTTATCTAAATAAATATTGTTTGAATCTTTAATTTAAAAAAAATGAAAAAATATAGCGTATTATTTCTTATCCTGTTTGGGTGTCTAATTAATTCTTCTGAGATAAATGGACAGAATTCTAATTTCAAAATAGAGGGTACTATCAATGTCGATTCAGGTAAAATATATCTCAACTTTTACTCGGATTACATACCGGGTGAAATAAATGAAATGATAGCAGAAATTAAAAACAAGAGGTTTTCTTTCTCCGGGCACATTCCGGAATCACAAGGAGTGTTTATAGCCGTAGATAGCAATTATATATCATCGGATTTTGTTATTGATAAAGGTGTACAGACTATTTTTATAGATATAGACTCTGTGCGAAAAGTACCCGTGGTTAAAAACAAGACCATGCTGGAGGAATATCCAAACTACATTACTTTTTATGAAGAGATCAATGCGAAAAAGGATTTATTTGATCAAAAAAGAGATAGTTTGTATAAACTCTATAATTATGATTTGCCTAACTCAATAAGACTGATTTTGGATGAAGAGCAGAAAGCTATCTATAATGCGAGCGATAGCACATTATTAAAATACACAGAAAGGAATCCAAACTCTAAAATTGCATTTTGGGTTCTTGCTCGGTTAATGAATTGGGGGTATGAGCCTATATTTGATGCTATTTATAATAACTTTTCGGAAGTATTGAAGGAAGGGTATGCAGGAAAAATTTTAGGCGAAAAGATACAAAATAGCAGACAACTTTCTGTGGAACAAATGTTCCCTTCTTTTAATTGTCAAAATGCAAATGAAGAAAATTTTTCATCCCGTATTTTTTACGAAAATAAATTTACATTAGTCGATTTTTGGTATAGTAGATGTGGCCCCTGTCTGGCACAGTTCAGTCGTATGAGAGATTTGTACCAACAATACAGTGGTAGCGGGTTTGAAATAATCGGAATATCTATAGATCAAATTAGAGATAAAAAAGAATGGGAAGATATTATTGTTAAGGAAAAACTTGTTTGGAAACAATATTGGGACAAGGATGGAATAGAGTCCCGAAGATTTTCCATAAATGCTTTCCCCACTAATTTTTTAATAGATAGCACGGGCAAAATAATAGATAAAAATATATCCATGGAAGCATTAAGTGAATTCTTACGTTCCCATGGCTCTTCTTTGTAGTCCTTGGTAAATAAAACAGTAAATAAATTCAACTGCTTATCCCTTTCAGTCAAGTAATTTTTGTAAATTAGCAACATGGTCAAAGAAAATTATCAAAAGGCTTTCAGGAATTCCTTATACGATTTAAGGATGAGAAATCATGTCGCAATTATTTGTTTGAGCGAAGAAGGCCTAATGGATTCATTATCCATTCAGTACCAGACTGACTATCTTTTCCAATATTTCCTTTTCCAACCATATCGGTTCGGTGAATGAGGATTTCAGGGAATATATCGTGAATACCTACCGCAGTATGAACCGCAGAGACGGGCTGTTATCGAAAAACAGCCTCACATCGGTAAGCGTAAGTTTCAATTATAAAAACCCGTTCACCACCTTTTTTACTTCACTGCGCTTATTCTACAACAACATATGGCGTAATATGCTTTACGATGTTGAATACAACGATATCCTGAGTAGCAGCATAGGCATTCTCCATCCTCACACCTCACATAATTGGAGTGCAAGTTACTCCATCGGTAAAAGCCTTGATGGGCTTAATTCCGAAGTAAGGCTCAATGCAAATTACGACAGGAACCAATCGGTAACCCTGCACCAGGGGGTAGTCTCCGGTTACAGTTCAGCTGGCTATTCCCTCTCGCCACGCATTACGACCGACGATCGTAAAGTACGGCACCTCCTACCGGCATAGCCGGACCAAAATCAGAGACAACGACATGGAACAGGTAAATTATTTCACACAGGACATTGCTTTATCGTTGATTCCCGCAAAAGGGTCTACCCTGACCGCTTCAATCAACCACTACTATAATAGTGTAATCGAGTCTTCGGCTCGTTCATCCTGGTTCGGAAACTTGGGAGCACGGAACAGGATGAAGAACGTGGACTGGATACTCGACTGGACAAATATCTTCAATACCCGGCATTTCGTGACCTATTCCTATAACGATATCAATAGTTATTGCTCGGTTTACGGCTTACGCCCGGCAGAAATCCTGCTCAGAATGAGGATTAAGATATTATAACTTTAATATCAGTTTAATTATAAGAATGCAAAAACATTTTGTATCTTACCGTCAACTTGACGCCATGGACTGTGGTCCCACCTGTCTGCGCATGATTGCCAGGCACTACGGAAAGCATTACAGCCTCCAGACCCTGCGCGAACGGTCATTCATTACCCGTGCAGGTGTATCTATGCTGGGGATCAGCGACGCGGCCGAGCATATCGGATTCCGTACATCGGGAGTAATGATCTCATTCGAACAACTGGTGGAAGAAGCACCTCTACCCTGTATCGTGCACTGGAAACAGAACCATTTTGTAGTCGTTTATGATATCAAAAAAGAAAAAAGAACGGATCACCGGATTTACGTCGCTGATCCTGCTTTGGGGTTGGCTACCTACAATGAAGCCGACTTCAAGAAATGCTGGCTGAGCACTAAAAGGGAAGACGAAGATACGGGAGCAGCCCTGCTCCTGCAACCTGGCCCCGAATTTTTTGACCATGACGATGAAAAAGTAAACAAGAACCGAAGCCTCCGCTATTTCCTGCGCTACCTGACTCCTTATAAGAGTCAACTGGTACAACTGGTACTGGGTATGGTGGTGATAAGTATCCTTCAATTGATCTTTCCTTTCCTTACGCAGTCGTTAGTGGATATCGGTATCCGTGACGGGAACCTTGGTTTTATTTCACTTATCCTGATAGCACAATTGGTCATCTTTGTCGCCCGCCTGTCGGTGGAGTTTATCCGCAACTGGATACTGCTACACATGAACACCCGGATAAATATCGCCCTTATTTCTGATTTCCTTGTCAAGCTGATGAAGCTTCCCCTTCGCTATTTCGACACCAAGATGACCGGTGATATCATGCAACGCATAGGCGACCATGGCCGTATAGAGTCGTTCCTTACGGGTAACTCCATCAACACGCTTTTTTCCTTTGTCAACTTCTTCATATTTTCTTTCGTATTGGCCTATTACAACCTTGCCATCCTCGGTATCTTCCTTGTCGGAAACGCACTCTATGTAGTATGGATACTGTTCTTTATGAAATACCGACGTGAACTTGACCACAAGCGGTTTGCCCAGTCAGCCGGAGAACAGAGCAACCTCATCCAGCTGATTACCGGCATGCAGGAGATCAAGCTCAACAACAGCGAAAAGCAAAAGCGGTGGCAGTGGGAACGCATCCAGGTAAAGCTGTTCAAGATAGGTATCAAAGGAATGGCGCTGGAGCAACTGCAACAGGTCGGCTCGGTGTTTTTCAGCCAAACCACCAATATCATCGTTTCCTTTATCGCCGCCAAGGCGGTGGTGGACGGGCAAATGACCCTGGGGATGATGATGGCGCTCACCTATATTATCGGACAGCTCTCCTCTCCGGTAGAGCAGTTCATCGGTTTTGCCCGTTCGTTCCAGGATGCGCAGATCAGCCTTGAGCGATTGAATGAAGTGCACGGGAAAGAAGACGAGGAGGAAAACATTGCCGGTAAACTGACGGTATTACCCGACCGCCGCGATATTACCATCGAAAACCTGTCGTTCAGCTATGATGGAGCTGACCGCGACTATGTATTGGAAAATATCAACCTGACCATACCGCAGGAAAAGGTCACTGCCATAGTAGGTGCCAGCGGCAGCGGAAAAACCACGCTGATAAAACTGCTGCTGGGATTTTATGAACCCAACAGGGGAACCGTCAAGGTGGGGGAAACACTCCTGAATGTGATCAACCCGCACCTTTGGCGTAGCAAATCAGGCTCGGTGATGCAGGACGGCTTTATCTTTTCCGAAACCATTGCAAGGAACATCTCCGTGGGTGACGACCATGTGGACATTGAAAAACTGCGTCATGCCGTAACCGTGGCTAATATCCGTGATTTTATCGATTCACTCCCTTTGGGCTATAATACTAAAATCGGGATGGAAGGGAACGGTATCAGTCAAGGGCAGCGGCAGCGGATTCTGATAGCACGGGCCGTTTACAAGGATCCCGAATTCATTTTTCTTGATGAAGCCACTAACGCGTTGGATGCCAATAATGAAAAGGAGATCATGAAGCATCTCCATGGGTTTTACAAGGGAAAAACAGTGGTGGTGGTCGCACACCGGTTAAGCACCGTCCGTGACGCCGACAGGATCGTGGTGCTGGATAAGGGAAGGATTGCGGAAGAAGGAACCCATGAAGAACTTACCGCCTTACGGGGGAAGTATTATGAACTGGTGAAAAATCAGTTGGAACTTGGAAGTTGATATGTCATTGGCAAATTACCATTATGGATAATAATAACAATTATAATACTGGCATACCGGAACTGGATTCATTGTTGAATGAGAAGTTTATACAGACGAGTGAGCTCCGTAGCGAGGAGGTACAGGAAATCATGAGCCGGATACCGCCCTGGATACTCCGCAGGGGGATCACGCTCCTGTTTGCCATCGTCCTGTCATTGCTTGCCGGCAGTTGGTTTTTTAAGTATCCGGATGTGATACAGGCTGCTATTACGGTGACCTCGCAGGAACCTCCTGCCAGTGTGGTTGCCCGTTCAACCGGAAAGATCGACGAAATCTATGTCGGCAACGACCAGGAGGTGCTGCGTGGAGAAACTTTGGCCGTAATCCAGAACCCGGCCAACACGGCCGATATGCTGTCCCTGTTCAAGAGCATGGAAGGATGGAGGGCCTCCGGCTATAATCTGGATGAAACTCCGGTGCTGTTTCCATCCCAATCCGTCAGCCTGGGGAATATACAGACTGCCTATGCAGCGTTTCTGAATAGCCTGAATGATTACCGGAACTATATGGAATTGAATTACTATCCCCTAAAGATTACCTCGCAGAAAGAGCAGTTGATAACCCAACAGGAGTATTACAACCGTATTATGGAACAAACTCCGGTAGTAAGGGAACAGTACCATACATCCCAGAGTATTTTCAATCGGGACTCGCTTCTGTTTGCACGGAATGTGATTTCTGAAAATGAATACGAAGTGTCGAAAAACAGTTTTCTGCAAAGCAAACAGGCTTATCTTTCCTTTAATGCCTCGTTAAAACAATCGGAATTACAATTGATGCAAGGGGAAGAGAGCCTGCTCGACCTTCAACAGCAGGCTTCGGAACTGGAAAGTAAATACCGCCTCTCACTGCATAATGCCACGGAGGCTTTGAATGCCCAGATCAGGGCATGGGAACATGATTTTCTGATGGTCAGCCCAATTACCGGTATCGTCAATCAGATGGGAGTGTGGAGCAATAACCAGAATGTGAATGTCGGAGAAACGGTCTTCACAATAGTTCCCACCGGTCAGGACAAACCCAAGGGTAAGGCGATGCTCCCGGTTCAGGGTGCGGGAAAAGTGAAAACCGGCCAACGGGTGAACATCCGTATCAATAATTTTCCGGATCAGGAATTTGGCTATTTGATAGGGGAGGTAATGAGTATTTCCGGTGTGCCCACCGCAGAGGGTTTCTACGTGGTGGAGGTGGATTTTCCCGGAGGGATGGAGACCAATTACGGCAAGATGCTCCCCCTTTCCCGACAGATGCAGGGGATGGCGGATATCATCACTGAAGATTTGCGATTAATCGAACGGTTCTTTATGCCGGTAAAGAAAATGATTAATGAACGTTTGTAGTATTGAAATGGCCGATAATCGGCATGTTATCTTTTGCGGGTAAATGGTATAAGAAATTCATTATAAAATGATACTATTATGAGGTTTAAACATAAAATTGCCTTTATCATCGTGTATTTTGGGGAGTTTCCCTGGTTTTTCAAATATTTTTTACATTCCAGTACTTATAATCCTTCAATTGACTTTATCATATTTACGGATAACGCACCTGAGTCTGTTCCATCCGGAAATATCAAATTTATTCATTATTCTATTGATCAATTCAATAAAGATGCCGGTAGAGCCCTTGGTATGGATATTCAAATTAAGAAGGGTTATAAATTATGTGATTTTAAACCGGCTTATGGTTATATTTTTTCATCGTTAATTGAAAATTATGATTTTTGGGGTTACTGTGACATAGATTTGATATTTGGAAATATCCGGAATTTCATCTCTTCCCGAATTCTTGATCGCTATGATATAATTAGTGCCAGGCATGATTACCTTACCGGTTGTTTTGCCCTGTATAGGAATCATAGTTACTATAATACCCTGTTCATGCAAAGTAAGGATTATAGCAAGGTCTTTACAGACCAGAGGAATTTCTTTTTTGATGAGACAAATTACGCTTTTGAAGAATTTGCAAAAGGTGTGCATTACAGCCTGATAAAGACCGAGGTAGAGAGTATGACGCATGTTGTAAAACGTTTGCATGAAGAGAAAAAATTAAAAGCGTTATTTGAATTCCAGATTGTCGAAGGTTTTGCCGGGAATATGATATGGGATCAAGGTACATTAATCTATAGGAAAGAGTTTGAAGTGATGCTATATCACATGGTGAGGTTCAAACAAAAATATTCGGAATCGCTGGATAGTGAAAACATCATCCCTGATAAATTCCGTATAGGTAAAGGGAAAATTTATTGGAGATGATATGACCAATCATGAATAAGATATATAAAAGCAACTCATGGAAAATAAAATTTCTTTCTGTATAACCTGCATGAACCGTCTGCACCATATTCAACAGACGTTGCCAAGAAATATTGAAGATAATAACTTGGATGATTCAGTAGAATTTGTCCTGCTGGATTACAATTCATCTGACGGTTTGGAGAGATGGATAAAAGAGTATATGATTGAATACATAGATTGTGGGACCTTGTCATTTTATAGGACCTTAATCCCTACATTGTATCACAGGAGCCATAGCAGGAATGTAGCCTTCAGGTTAGCAAAAGGAAATATCGTCTGTAATTTGGATGCGGATAATTTTTTAGGAAATGGTTTTGCTGCTGAAATGTTGAATGAGTTTTCAATCAACAATAATATTTTTTACACAAGTGACCTTACTTCAACCGATGCCTATGGTAGAATCGTTCTTTTAAAAAAAGATTTTATTGAAATAGGTGGATATAATGAAGATTTAGAGGGGTACGGGCATGAGGATGCAGATCTTTTTCATAGACTTGTTAAAAAAGGAGTAAAACAAAAGATTTTTCATGATAGAGATTATTATAATGCAATCTCCCATTCAAAAGAAGAACGTATCAGTAATGAAGTCATGTATAAGAAGCTTCATTCTGTGTATCTATCCTATATAAATCCAAATAGGACTGAGATACTGTTTCTATTTAAAGACGGATTTTTTGAAAAAGGGACAATAACCGATAATATAGTTGGTATCTTCCCCTATGAATCAAATCCGGATCATTTGGAGAATACCAGCAAAATCAGATTGGAAAATTATTTTGAAAAAGGAGAATGGTTTGAATTGGGAAAGGAAGCCTTGTTGAAGTTTAATAGTGGTCAAGTCCAATTTAACCTTAATGATCACAATGTAAGTATAAACAGTCAAGATTATTACAAAGTATCAGACCAAAGTTTTATGCATTCTATTATTCTTCTATTAACCATGATACAGAATGAAAAAAAAATCAATAGACACCATAAACCAGAACATTTCAGTCAATCCTGATGGCTTTGGTAAATGTGTACTCTACAAGAATTTTAACTGTCAAGAAGAAATATATTTAAGATGAGATACATGGAAGATATGCAGGCATTAAATTGGCATTTTTTGTCCATATATTATGCAAAGAGTGAATGGCATAATTTATTGCGGAAGATCAAGGCAATAAGGGAGGTTGTAAAGAACGATATTCCTTATTTCATTATTTATTTTTCCAGTGAAAAAGGAGAAAATATAAGACTGGCTTTTTCAACATTAAAGAATGACTATAAAACTGAGTTGTCCATACACGGCTCTTTATCCTCATTTATAAAACAGAATCCGACATATTGCGAAGCAGTCACTCAATTTGGAGAAGTTCTTTGGTGTAATTATCCAAATAACAGTTTAGTCTGGGACAATTTTAGGATAGACCTTCTTTCATCGGTAGATTTACAATTTGAAGCGCTAACATCCCAACTTGCATTAAAACTTTTGGAAAATGATTTTTCTGATGACAATTTTTTTTCAATTGCTTTATTGCTTAACATGAAGGTATTGAAGGAGTATGGAAATACAAACAAATTGCAATTACTCCGAGAAACTATTTATTATCTTTCGTCTCATTTTAACCAATTTGTCGATAATGATTTTCTGACAGATAACCTAATGTCACAATTTGAGCTAAACTTGTCAGAAGTCTTTGAGATTATGGATCTTTATTGGAGCGAAAGTTTAGATGCCGATAGTTTGTTAATCTCAGATTGGATAAAGTTCATTAATTTATCATTCGGAGGGGAAGAATTTCATTATTACCCTATTTGTGCCAGTATCTTTAAAATCCTAGGAATCGAATCTGTTAAAAGTGTGTTCTTGTTACAGTTGCTCGATAAATGGTTTTTATTGTCATCAGACGATGTGAAAAAGGGGCAAGCTAATTTTTTGAATAGATAATTTCGTTAAGAATGATTAGAAGATATTAGGTATCGGTTAGGTTTTTCCTGAAAAAAGCGGTTATATTTGGCGCAGTAAAAAGCCTTCCCTCGCCAGGAAAGCAAAACAACAAATAGTCTCAAAAAATGAAGTCTCACTAAAAACGAAGAAAGGCGATGCAAAGATAGTAACAAATCACGGTAATTTTCACCTTCAACGTATTTGAAACTGAAAATACCGCCATATCTGCGAAGAAGAGTAACAGTATGGGAAATGTAACAGAGGTTCAAACTGTAAAAAAGGGAGCAAGCCAATTAAATTATAGAATCATATAAAAATTCCAACAAAATGAAGAAGAATAATGTTATGTTGCAAGGTGCAACGAAGTTAAGTAAACAAGAAATGAAGAATGTAAAAGGAGGAAGTTCCTATTGTGATAGTTTGCAAGAGTGGGCAAATACATATTTTGAAGATGCAACTTCAGAGCAATGGGATCAATGGGCAGACTACTGGGAATCACATTGCTCATAAGGTAACATCCGAATAACTTGAACAAATGATATTACCGGGGGATAAACTCCTCCGGTAATATTTAAACTCATTCGAAATGAAACACATCAATATATTGCTGTTTTTATTATTTACTCCGGGTGCTTTTTCGCAAAATAAACAACTGGACGAGTCCGTTTTGGAGTGCCGGTACCTACTCGTCATGCAGAAAGATACCGTCCGTAAATCGAATCCGGTGGAAGACGATATGGTACTCCGCGTTGGAAAAACCACAAGTCAGTTTTTTAGCCGTCACACTTTTTATCACGACTCGCTGTGGGTCGATCCGAATGGTAGAAAAATTGCCGAAGATCTTTCCATAGAGTCCCTTATGTCGCCTAACCCATCACTGGCATTTGGAGCCAGAACGACCAAGGATTATCTCTATAAAAACTATCCTGAAGGAAAAATGACAACCTTCACAAACGATTTCATTCATGTCAACTTTTTTTACGAAGAAAATTATAACCCCCAGGAATGGATTGTCCGGGATTCCACGAAGCAAATTCTCGGATACGATTGTAAAAAAGCAGAATGTGAATTCCGGGGAAGGCATTGGATTGCCTGGTTTGCCGTTGATATTCCGGTAAAAAACGGGCCATGGAAATTGAACGGGCTTCCCGGATTAATATTGGAAGCCTACGATTCAAAGATGGATTATCATTATACCGCCACAAGTATTGATGAAAAACCTGTTTCTCCTGTTATGTTATATAAGTTTGAGGATAATCAGGAAATGAAAACCGAGAGAAAAATATATAATTATACACTAGAAAAATATTTAATGGGAGCTCATGCCGAAGATCTGGAGTTAATTCAGGAAGCTATAAAAAAAGGTATACCACTGAAATTTGTTAGAAGGAGAACCCGAAAATCCACGTATGATTTTTTGGAACGCGATCACTTAACACCATAAGTTATGAAACGAGCATTGATCCCATTTTCTTTTATATTCATTTTGGCGCAGACACTTTTTTCGCAGGAGAAGTTGGACGATGCCTTCCTTGTTTGTCAATATCAGCATTACTATAAGATAGATACGTTGGAAAACAGGCTGAGAGAGGATTTATGGATACTTCAAATAGGTAAGGACATTTCAAAGTTTTACAGCTACTACACGTTTCAATCTGATTCCCTCCACAGTACCGCCGAGGGAAAACAAAAAGGACGTGAAATTTTAGATCAAGCTTTTTCCGATCTCAAGAAAAACAAGGATGTAGATAAATTTTTAAATAGTTTTCCACGAAAAAGGGGGGGCGAGTGTGTATATAAAAACTATCCGCAAGGAAAAAGCTCCGTTACGGACTATATTGGCCATGGTGAATATGTTGTTTATGAAGATGACCTACACAATCAGGATTGGCAAGTGACGGACAGCCTGAAAACAATTTTAGGTTATAACTGCCAGCAAGTCGTTTGTGATTTCCGGGGACGACATTGGACTGTCTGGTTCACCCCGGATATTCCGGTTTCTAACGGTCCTTGGAAACTTGGCGGTTTACCCGGGTTAATAATGGAAGCGTACGACGACAACCATCACTATCATTTTTATATTGTGGGCGTAGAGAAAAAAAACAACCTCCCGATTACATGGGGGGAACCTTTTTCCAAAGACAGAAAACACATAAAAACAAATAGAGTGGATTTCTTAAAGGCTAAAATGTTTCATGGAAGAAGCGGGCTGGAGCTCACGAATCCTGAACTTTCAAGAGGTAACCCAAGAATACTTGGATATGATTTAATTGAAAGGGACTATAAATAACGCTTATGCCATCAACAAATTATCTTCATCCGATTAAAAAATGGGGTTTCCCGAAGACCATTCCGTTGCGGGTTTTCCCTTTTTATTGACCGATATGAACCTTGTTATTGCAATTGACAAAATAATTCATTGGCTGATGATAGAAAAGGTAAAGGTATTGATATTTATAGGATTATTTTTTTCAAGCTATCTGCTAAATGCGCAACAGGTTACTTTATCGGGATTTGTGGCTGATAAATCTGACAATAAACCTATGCTCGGCGTATTGGTAACCCTCCGCCCCGCGGGCGAAAACAAAGTAGTGAAATTCGCACAAACATCTCCAAACGGAACGTTCGAGATACACCTTTCCGCATTTCCCGAAAACCACGTGTTGCATTTCTCTATGATGGGCTTTGCCCCTCAAACCATTCCACTCAAAGCCGGTCAAACGGTTTACGATATTCAGCTATCGGAACAGGCCACCGAACTGAAAGAAGTCATCGTGAAAGCGCCAAGCATCCACCAGCGCGGCGATACCATCACATATATCGTTTCCAGCTTTGCCGATGCGCAGGACAAGTCCCTCGCCGATGTGCTGAAAAAGATGCCCGGTATAGAAGTGGAGAAGAGCGGCGCCATCAAATACAACGGCGTATCCATCAATAAATTCTATATCGAGGGTAAAGATATGTTGGGCGGACGATACGGTATCGCCACCAACAATATCCACCAACAAGATGTGGGCAGCGTGGAAGTGATGGAAAACCACCAACCCATAAAAGCGTTGGAAGATATCTCTTTTTCGCAAAACCCCGGAATAAACATCCGTCTCAAGGAAGATGCCAAAGCTCGTTGGGTGGGAACCGTGAAAACCGGAGCGGGTTTTGAGCCTTTTCTGTGGAACGCTGAATTGGCTGTAATGCGCTTTAAAAAATCATCGCAAACGTTGAACACGTACAAAACCAACAATACCGGAAACGACCTGATGCGCGAAACAATGTCGTTTTCCATCGACGAGGTTATTGCTCAATTCAGTAAAAATTACAGGCTGGAAGAGTATCTTTCGGTCTCGCCCACCGCTTTACGCGAAATCGATGGACACCGAAGCCGTTTTAACAACACACATCTGTTCACAACCAATAACCTGTGGTCGCTGGGAAAGAACTTCGACCTCACTTCCCAAGTGACATACACGAATCACCGGCAAACATGGGAAAGTACCACTGTCACATCCTTTTTCCTGCCTGATTCCACCATCGTTACCGAACTGGCGGAACACGCCTCCGGTAAAGAAAATCGCCTGTCGGGCGACATCATGCTTACGGCAAATACGCCGGGCTATTATTTCAAAAACAAACTGTTTGCCGATTTGCGCTGGAACGATATCGATATGCACATTATGGGAACCTTTCCAAACACGCAAACAGCTTCCGTTCCGCACCGGCAGGTTTCCAACGACTTTGAGATTCTCAAACGTTCGGGAAGAAAAGCCTACACACTGAATTCGTTTAATCTTTATCAGGCAAAGTCGCAACATCTTACGGTTATTCGGGAAAACGACAATCAGCATCAAACTGTCCAGTCTTCTGCATTTTACACGAATACCAACACGGCGCTCTCGTTTTATCTGAATCCCGTCACCGTTTCGATGAAGTTGGGGGTCATTGGCGTTGTCCGTTCTCTGGAAACTGGACTCACGGGCGTTGCCGATACGCTCGGCAAGCTCAACAACGATGTGGCAATGCGTTACATGAACCTGTACGTTTCGCCCGAAATGGAATATAGGAAAAGCGGTTTTGAAGCCAAGTTCGATATGCCCGTTTCGTTTGTTCCGTATCGTTATACGGACAGGATGACCGACAAAAAACACAACAACGAGAAACTATTCCTTTCACCGCGGTTGTATATGCGTTACCATTTCACCTCGCGTTTATCGGCATCGCTATCGGGCAGGTATGCCCAAAGCCCGTTGCAGGAGCAATCCTTTTATGAAGGACTTATTTTGAACAACTACCGCAACCTGTCGCGTGGATTTATCGATTACAAGTCGGGAAACATCAAGACCGTAAGTTTAAACGTAAGCTATCGGAATCCGCTGAAAGTTTTTTTTGCGAATGCTGCCGTAACGCGGTCGTGGAATTATGCACCGCGCGTTTCCAACCGTTATTTTTGGGACGAATATTTGTTAAACACCTATATTTCCCAGGATAACCGCTCCGATATGTGGATGGCGTATGGTACTATCAGCAGAGGCGTGGATGCCCTAAACGGTATTTTTTCCGTGCGTTCATCCTATTCCGCTTTTAACGGTTCAATGTTCCAGAACGAAGAAGAATCGCCCTATTCGTCCGACAGTTGGGAAATTACGCCCAAACTCACGAGCCGCATCGCCAAATGGTGCAATGTGGCATATGAAGTTGCGTTTTCGCAAAATTGGCTGAAAATGAGGGATACTGATATGCGAACTTCATATAAGAACCTGTCACAAATGCTTTCGTGTAACATCACACCAAGCAGAAAGTGGTACCTGCAACTCACGGGTGAACATTATTACAATGAGATTATGCAAGATGTTTCCAAACATCTGTTCCTGGCCGACGCCGAATTCACTTATAGCTTTAAGAGTGGGTGGGAGTTTAACTTGTCTGTGAAGAATATTTTCAATCAAAACGTGTATGCCTATACTGTTTATGATGGGCTTACCGCAATGAGCCGGGAGTATACTATCCGTCCACGGAATGTGATGGCGGGCATTTTTTTTAGATTCTAAGGCTTTTATAACATTATCATGTTTGTAAAGAAGATGACTTATCAAATGCAATATCGCGGTGAGCAAAAGTATCACCATAACGCCCTGATTTTGCGATAAGCCCGATAGCATTTGTCTTTTCAATCCACTATTGGATATGCTTTGCTGGCATAAAAACAAAAGGGAGTGCTAAATAAGACTCCCTTACAATAAATTTAGAATTGAGTTCTTTAAAAGAAGAGGGAAAACCCTATGGTACCACCGAAGGTGTTAATTACCGCCCCATCGTAATCCCCTCTAAGATATTGGAATCCAAGGTTTAATCCGATATTCTGATTAATAAGGTACATAATTCCTGCTCCTGCACCCAATGCTAAACCTCCTACAGATTCACTGTCAACACTTAGGCCACCATACCCAATGCCAACTTCCATAAACGGTTTTATATTACTCTGAGTCTGAAAATAATAGGAGGCAGAGGGTAGGATAGAATATATTGTGCTACCTTCAGAGTTTAATACATTTGCAGAGATTCCGACAGACAGCCCATCTGTAACAAAGTATCCCACAGCAGGACTGAAGACAACTGTTGTGGATGATGAACCTCCTCCTTCAATTTTTGAGGAAGAAACCTGAAGCGTTGAATTCCCTGAAATTACCCAATTACCTTTATTTATTTGACCAAATGATAGGGATGAAAAGGAAATCACGGCGAGTAATAAAATAATTTTTGACTTCATAACTTGTTAAATGAATGATTGATAAATATAAATTAATTTTTGTTGTGCTTTGGAGCTTTCATGCATGCAGTTATATATTAAAATGCAAAAGTAACTTTAAATTAGATAACAACAAAATATTAATTGTTGATCTTTGGGCATTCTGCTATTTCTTTAAATCCGGGAATTGCCGAATTATTTATTTTAACTAAAATAATTAGTTTAAAAACGAAAATATTTAGTTACTTTGCCCGGACAAATCATAAACAGATTAAAATATGGGAAACAAAGCAATCGTTACCGGGTGTGTATCACTCCTCTTTCTATTATCAATAGGAGATATTATTGCAAGGCAAGCTGTAGAAGATGGTCTGTCCGGCCCACAACAACAGGAAGTAGCGGATAAGGCTTTCCTGCGCATCATTTATATTTTCGACCAGCAGGCCGATAAAGAAAAAGAACTGATTGTGGTAACCGATACCATGGCGCTCGACATTGGCCAACACTGGTCGGTCTACTACGACTGGAATAAGGAGCGGAGGGATTCCATAAGCGGAGAAGAGAATCGCAGGTTAGTACCAATGCTAAAATCGGTAAACGTGTTAAAAGATCCTGACAATGAGATGTTAACACGTTTTGAAAATAGGAATCTAAAACCGAGTTTCATATATGACCGGAAAGGTGAGGATGCCTTTATATTCAAAAACCGGACTGAAAATGAAATTGTTACGATTGACAAAGGGCCGGGAACAGGGGAAAAAAGATCTTATTTGCGGTTAAAAGAGGAGATACCCCCAATGGATTGGCAAATATCGGAAGATACCCTTTCGGTGATGGGATATGTGTGTTATAAAGCTACCACTTCTTTTCGGGGAAGAGAATATTTCGTTTGGTTTTCTCCTGAAGTACCGGTCAATGACGGTCCCTGGAAGTTATACGGATTGCCGGGAGCTATCCTGAGTGCGAAAACTGAAGATGGGTTGTTTCGCTTTCACGCAATAGGTATTGAACAACTAAAGGAGGCGCCCATCGGGTTTCCATCCGACAGGGATTATGAAGAGGCCAAAAATCTGAAACAGGTAAACGATTATAGAAGATCGACACTGAAAGATATATCTGTCAGCTATATGGAAAATGGCACGATGACCATGCTCAGGAAGAGAAACCCTGTTACATACCATGATCTGGAATTGAACGAGTGATGATAATGAGATATTGCAGCCTCATCGTCTTATTGATTTGTACCTGCTTTTCATCTTTTGGCCAACAGGAGGTCAAAGGCCGTGTGCTCGATGTACAAAGCCGTAAACCGGTTGTTTCGGCAACAGTCACGATACATCCTGTCGGTTCACCCTCTATCCTTGCCTATACCATGACAGCCGAAGACGGGACGTTTACCCTGAAACGGGGTAATCTGCCCGACTCGGTTACCCTGACGGTCTCTGCCATGACCATAGAACGACAGTCGAAGACCATCAGAATCGATGCGGGGTTTGTAGAATTGATGGTTGCGGAAAAGGTGATGGAGTTGAAGGAGGTGATAGTGAAAGCGCCCAAAATACGGCAGTTAGGCGATACTATCCATTACGACGTGGCCAGTTTCCTGAATGGGACCGACCGGAGTATCGGCGACGTGCTGGACAGGTTGCCCGGTGTGCAGGTGCTCTCTTCGGGACAGATACTCTACCAGAACAAGGAGATCAGCAAATTCTATATCGAGGGATTCGACCTGCTCCAGGGAAAGTATGGATTGGCTACCCAAAACGTGGATGCCTCCAAAGTGGCATCGGTACAGATACTCGAAAATCACCAGCCTGTCAAGGCACTCAAGGGAATAGAGATTCCCGAAAATGCCGCCATCAACCTGAAATTGAAACAGTCGGCTATGGGCGCTTTCTTTGTCACGGCGCAGCTTGGGACAGGACTTCCTCCCGTCCTGCTCAGCAACGAAGCCGTGGGTATGCGCTTTACCCGCTCTCAACAGAACATGCTGGTGTATAAGGGGGACAATACAGGAAGGGATATCAGCAAGGAACTTACTTCCTATTACGACCACTACGGAAACAGGCCAGCCAACCTGCTATCGGTGGTGGCACCCGTTCCTCCCTCCATCAAAGAGCAGCATTGGCTGTTTAACGATGCCCATCTGGTATCATTGAACGATTTGAGAGCGCTCAAAAAAGAGCTGACACTCACTACCAACATAAATTACCTGCACGATAAACAGAAAAGCAGCAGTTTCTCAAGGCATGATCTTTTCCTGACTCCATCCGACACATTGCGGATAGCAGAGGAGATGGATGCCCGCCTGTTGAAGAGGGAACTGGAGGGGGCGGTCACTCTCGAAGGCAATACCGGGGATTATTTCCTGAATAACAAACTCAATATCCGTTCCTCATGGAATACACAAGACGGAGGTATCGGAGGAAGTGAGCCGGTATCACAGTCGCTGCGATTGCCCTCGTTCCATATCGAAAACGATTTTGACTACCTACGCCATAATGACAGCTGGGGACGCCGGATAAAGGCAAATATGGCGTATACCTCCCAACACCAGTCGCTGACGGTCTCACCTGTCCTGTTCGATGCATTAAAAAATCCGGATTCATTGATCCTGCAGGATCTCTCTTTCGACCGCTTCAGTGCTTCTGCTTCATTTTCGGGAAACAGGGATATGCAACGGTTCAGCCTGGGACATACTACCGGCGCTTCTTTCCTCCATTATTCTATGGAATCAAATTTACTTTCGGGTGCCGACCACGTACCGATCACAGCTGATAGCCTGCGGAATAATATCGGGCGTACGGAAATAAAACTCAATATCTCCCCGTCACTGGGTTACAGGGCTTCTTCAGGCCTGCATCTGAACCTGTATATCCCCCTGAATTGGCTGTTCCTGGTCAGGAATGACAAGGCAAGGCTTTCAAAACAACACAGTGGACATTTGCTTTTTGCGCCAAACCTGGGATTGCAGTATCCCGTCACGTCAAGAATGAGTATCTATTCCAACCTCTCCTTTTCCAACGATATAGGGACAGTGAATGAAGATTACAGAGGGTATATCCTGAATAACTACCGCAGTATGAACCGCAGTGACGGACAACTGTCTAAAAGTAGCCGGACATCCGCCGATGCCAGTTTCCATTATAAGAATCCGTTCACGACCCTGTTTGCATCACTACGCCTCTACTATAATAGCATCTGGCGCAACATGCTTTACGATGTGGAGTACAATGGTATCCTGAGTAATAGTATGAGTGTCCTCCATTCCCACACGTCCTACCATTATGGCACAGGCTATTCCATAGGTAAAAGTATCGATGCGGTCAGTTCTGAAATAAGGCTCAGTGGCAGTTATGACCAAAGCCGGTCCGTTGTTTTGCATCAGGGAGCGCTCTCCGGTTTCCATTCGGACGGCTATTCTCTTTCACCCCGTATCACTACCGATATCGGCCGCTTCATGATAGTGAAATACGGGGCTTCCTACCGCCGCGTCCGCACGACGATCAGGGATACCCGGATGGAGCCGGCAAATTATTTCACGCAGGATATCGCCGCGTCACTGATCCCGGCAAAAGGGTTGTCGGTAACCTTGTCGTTCAACCATTACTACAATAATATGATTGAATCGTCCGCCCGTTCATCCTGGTTCGGGAATCTGGGGGTGCGCTACAGGATGAAGAATGTGGACTGGATGCTCGACTGGACAAATATCTTCAGTACCCGCCAATTCGTGACCTATTCCTATAGCGATATTAGCAGCTATTACTCGGTATATGGGTTACGCCCGGCGGAAGTGTTGCTCAGGGCGAGGTTCAAGATACTGTGAAATAAAATACAAAACAAGGTTGTACTTTAGGGAAACTTTTATATCTTTGTAATTGTGACTCAAAAGACAAAAATATCTGAATATATGACTCTGGAAGAGTTTAAGGAAAAGCATTACGGCAAGCGTGGAACTAAAGAACGTGAAGAATTAGAGGCCGGTTATGAAAATTTTAAGATTGGATCCCTACTCCAAGAAGCAAGGCTTGAAAAAGGTTTGACGCAAGAGGAGCTTGCAAAAAAGTCAGGAACCACAAAGTCTTACATTTCTAAGATTGAGAACAATATTAAAGAGGCCCGTATCTCGACACTTCAAAAAATAGTAGAGTTTGGACTTGACGGACATTTAGACTTGTCAATAAGATTATAATAAAATGATTGGCAGTCGATAAACAGGGACAATAACCCACAATTGGTAATTAGTAATTAGTCATTGGTAATTAATTTATTATTTCTCCATGCGAATAAAAGAGATTATCCAGACCATTGAACAGGTGGCTCCCTTGCCGCTGCAGGAGAGTTATGATAATAGCGGATTGCAGGTAGGTGACATAAACCGCGAAGTGACCGGTATCCTGTTGTGTATCGATGTGACCGAGGATGTGATCGATGAGGCTATCTCATTAGGATGTAACCTTGTCATATCGCATCATCCCATTGCCTTCCGGCCATTCAGGTCGCTCACCGGTAAGAATTATACAGAACGTTGCATGATGCAGGCTATCCGGCACGATATCGCACTCTATGCCGCGCATACCAACCTGGACAATGCAAGGGGAGGTGTCAACTACAAACTGGCGGAGATGCTGGAGTTGCAGAACGTGAAAATCCTGCAACCACTTGAAAATGCATTGTTGAAGTTTGTCACCACCGTACCGCTCCAGCATGCCGAGAGTGTCAGGAATGCCTTGTTCAATGCCGGCGCCGGGTATATCGGGAATTACGACAGTTGCAGTTATAACCTCTCGGGGGAAGGTCCATTCAGGGCAAAAGAGGGGGCTAACCCACATATCGGGGAGATCGACCGGCTCCATTTTGAGCCGGAAGTGCGAATTGAAACCGTGATTCCTGTGATGAAGAAAGAGGAGGTGCTTCGGGCTCTGCTGGCGGTACATCCCTATGAGGAACCGGTATTTGACTTCTATCCCATAGCCAACAACTGGCCGCAACACGGTAGTGGTGTGGTGGGGGTCCTTCCGGAACCGATGCCGGAGCAGGAATTTTTATACCTGTTGAAAGATATCTTCAACCTGCCTGCCATACAGCACTCGAAGATGCAGGGTAGGGAGATCCGTGATGTGGCGCTCTGTGGCGGTGCCGGTGCATTCCTTATCCCCAGGGCTATCGCTTATGGAGCAGATGCCTTTATCACCGGAGAAGCAAAATATAACGATTTTTTTGATGTGGAAGGACGCATACTTCTTGCCGTAGTGGGTCATTATGAGTCGGAAATATGCACAAAAGAGATTTTTTTCGATCTTATTTCGAGAAAATTCCCTACCTTTGTACTGCATGAATCGGCGTTCGACTCGAACCCGGTGAAATATCTGTAAAAGAAAGCGGTCCGACTTGTTCCCGCCATTACAGAAAAATGTGGTAATGAAACGGTTGATCAATCGTTTGTTGCTGCATTTTTTGATTTAATGGGCCACAAAATATCTAAAGGTCTCCGCTTTAGTTGCAGAAATACAACTTGCAAATTTGATTTGAGAAATATTGATAAACAGAATAAATTATGGCTACAAGAAAAAAAAGTGCTGAACAGGAAGTGTCGGTAGAAGAAAAACTGAAGTCCCTGTACAAATTACAATCCTATTTGTCCGAGATAGACCGGATCAAGACCTTGCGCGGTGAGCTTCCCCTCGAGGTGGCCGACCTCGACGACGAGATCGCCGGACTGGGTACCCGTATCAACAATTTCGAACTGGAACTCAAACAACTCGATGAGAATACAAAGCTGCAGAAAGGAAAGATAGAGACTAGTAAAGCGAAAATCGAGAAATACAACAAGCAGTTGGACAACGTGCGCAACAGCAAGGAGTACGACCATCTCTCCAAGGAGATAGAATTTGAAACGTTGGAGATAGAGCTTTCCGAAAAACATATCCGTGAATATGCCCAGGAAACGACCTCTATCAAGGAACAGATTGAAACGGCCAATGAACTCCTGAAAGAAAAGACATCAGACCTGGAGCATAAAAAACAGGAACTGGACGATATTGTATCAGAAACCAAGGCGCAGGAAGAGAAAATCCGCGAGAAGGCAAAAAAGACCGAGGCAACGATTGAGCCCCGTCTGCTGACTGCTTTCAAAAGAATCCGCAAGAACGCCCGCAACGGCTTGGGAGTAGTGCCTATCCAGCGTGGTGCCTGTGGCGGGTGTTTCAATAAGATACCGCCTCAGAAACAAATGGATATCAAGCTGGGAAAGAAGGTCATCGTATGTGAATATTGCGGGCGCATCATGATTGATCCTGATATGGCCGGCGCTTGATAAACTTGGGAAAGGAGCGCCGGAAAGCATCTTAAAAGTCGATTGGAGAATTTTTTCTTCAATTTCTGTTTATTTCTTCTTTTTTTGGGAAGAAATGATGTATCTTTGCGTTCCGTAAGGAGGTACTCCTGGATAATCATTCACAGCTTATTACTAACCCATTGATTTATCATTGGATATAAAAAGTTAACAGGCAAGGTTATTTATACAATACTATATGGCTAATCGAATAAAAATTAAGAAAGGCTTACGAATTCCGCTGCTCGGCGAGGCTGAAGAAACGCTAAGAGGTAGGGTGACGAGTGAATATGTAAGGATTTGTCCTGAGGATTTTCATGGTGTTATTCCCAAGCTGGCTGTCAAGGTAGATGATGCCGTGAAGGCCGGTATGCCCTTGTTCTTTGATAAGAATTATCCCGAGATGCTTTTTGCTTCACCTGTCAGTGGTGTGGTGACAAACATCGAACGGGGTGAAAAACGGCGTATCCTGTATGTGGAGGTGAAGGCCGACAGCACTATACAATACGAGGATTTCGGCAAGAAACCGGTGGCTTCGCTCTCCGCTGAGGAGATAAAGAAATCGATCCTCAATGCCGGTCTCTGGTTCCTGGTCAAACAACGCCCTTACGATGTGGTGGCCGCTCCCACCAAAGAACCGCGTGACATATTTGTAACCGGCTTCGATACGGCTCCATTGGCGCCTGCAACCGATTTTATACTGAACGGGAGTGAAGCTGACTTACAGGCAGGGTTCGATGCCCTGGCAAAACTGACCACCGGTAAAGTTTACCTCTCTATCAGCCCTAAAATAATCCATAAAGGATTGCGTGATGCGAAAAATGTGGTCATTACAGAGTTTGATGGGCCGCATCCCGCAGGAAACGTAGGTGTACAGATCAATCATATCAAACCGGTGAACAGAGGTGAGACCATATGGACGCTCAATGCTTCCGATGTGGCAATTATTGGACGCCTTTTCAACCAGGGTATTGTGGATCTTACCCGTACGGTAGCGCTTACAGGATCGGAAGTAAAACAGACCGGTTACTACCAGATGGTGATTGGTACACAGTTGAATTCGATTTTCAAGGGGAATGTGACGGAAGGAATCTCGCTGAGATATATTAGCGGAAACCCGCTCACAGGGCGTAAGATTGATGCGGATGGCGTACTTCGTGCTTATGATAACCAGGTGACGGTCATCCCTGAGGGCGATGATGTACATGAGGCCTTTGGCTGGGCATCACTGTCTCCCAAGCGTTACAGCGCCGGATGTACCTATCCCACTTATAACAAGAAATACCGTCTTGACGCCCGCCTGTTGGGTGGCCCGAGGGCTATTATCGTTTCAAACGAATATGATAAGGTATTCCCGATGGATATCTTCCCCGAACAACTCATCAAATCCATTATCGCATTCAATATCGATAAGATGGAGCAGCTGGGTATATACGAAGTGGCGCCGGAAGACTTTGCCTTGTGCGAGTTTGTGGATACATCCAAACTGGAACTGCAACGTATTGTGCGTACCGGTCTTGACCTGCTGCGCAAGGAGATGGAATAACATCGTTCACAACAGTATATATAACTTATAAATAATAGAACTTTGAAAGCGTTAAGAAAGTATCTTGATAAGATCAAACCGAATTTCGAGGAAGGCGGAAAACTGCATTGGCTCTATTCTACATACGATGCGTTTGAGACATTCCTCTTCGTGCCCAACACGACATCGAAATCGGGTGTACATATCCATGATGCGCGCGATTCCAAACGTACGATGATCGTTGTGATCCTGGCACTGGTTCCCGCACTTCTGGTAGGTATGTATAACGTGGGATTACAGCATTATCTGGCAATCGGCCAGGATGTGGCATTCCTTACCAAATTCTTTTACGGATTATTGGCTGTACTGCCCCAGATCGTAGTTTCTTATGTGGTGGGACTCGGCATTGAGTTTGCTATAGCACAGGTGAAAAAAGAGGAAGTGGCCGAGGGTTTTCTGGTTAGCGGGATACTTATCCCGATGATCGTCCCCGTGGATACTCCGTTGTGGATGATTGCCGTGGCCACCGCTTTTGCCGTAATATTTGCCAAAGAGGTGTTCGGCGGTACAGGATATAATATTTTCAATGTGGCATTGATCACACGTGCGTTCCTCTTCTTTTCTTATCCTTCAAAAATGTCGGGTGAACAGGTATGGGTACGCACTGCCGATACTTTCGGAATGGGGAAGGGGGCAGTGATAGACGGCTATTCGGGAGCTACCCCGTTGGGGCAGATTGCTACTACCGAGGCCGGTGGATTTTCTGATTTTGCCTTCCACGGCATAACCGGGCAACCTCTTTCCTTAAGCGATATGTTTTTCGGATTCATTCCGGGGTCAATCGGAGAAGTGTCTACCTTGGCCATCCTATTGGGAGCTGTCATCCTGATCGCCACCGGAGTGGGAAGTTGGAAGACCATGCTTTCTGTCTTTATCGGAGGACTTGTAGCTGTATTGCTGGTCAATTCTTTCGCACAGAATGCCATCATGGAGATGCCGGTATACTATCACTTCCTGTTAGGTGGATTTGCATTCGGAGCAGTATTTATGGCTACTGACCCGGTCACGTCGGCAAGGACCGAGAAAGGAAAATGGATCTATGGTTTCCTCATCGGATTGGTGGCGGTTGCCATCCGTGTCTTTAACCCGGGATATCCCGAAGGAATGATGTTGGCTATCCTGTTTATGAACGCGTTTGCTCCGCTGATTGATTTTTATGTGATCGATGCCAATATCAAACATCGTGCGAAACGGGCAGCAGTAACTAAATAAGTTATTCGCTTCGCGTTATTCGGCTCCGCCGTTATTCAATAGTTATTTGTGCTTCGCACGTAACTCCATAACAACCGAATAACAACTGAATAACAACCGAATAACAATTGAATAACAACCGAATAACAATTGAATGAATATGAACAGGGAAAATAGTGGATATACGATCATATATGCCTCGGTAATGGTGATAGTGGTGGCGCTTGGATTGGCTTTCACTCATCAGGTACTGAACGACAAGCAAATTGCCAATGAGAATACTGACAAGATGCAGCAGATATTACGTTCTCTCAACCTGGAGGTAAATGCCGCGGAAGCGCAGAATAAATATAGTGAACTGGTAAAGAATGCCTATCTGGTCGATGATGAAGGAGTGAAGGTGGAAGGTACCGAAGGTATTACGCCAGACGATCCGGCATTCTCAACCGAATTAGGAGATGCCCAGGCAAAAGGATTGCCGGTATATGAAGCCGAAGTTGATGGCGCTACCAAATATATTATCCCGATGAGCGGTGCCGGACTCTGGGGACCTATCTGGGGTTATCTGGCTGTTGAGACCGATGGCAGTACTATTTACGGTTCCGAGTTTGGTCATGCCGGTGAAACACCGGGATTGGGTGCGGAAATTGAGTATGCCCCATTCAGGAACCAGTTCAAGGGAAAGAACCTGTTCAGGGAGAATGAATTCACTTCGGTGGCTGTGGTGAAACCGGGACAGACCAATAACAGGAGAGATTATGTAGATGGTATCTCGGGGGGAACTATTACCAGTAAAGGAGTTGATAATATGCTGTTGAACAGCGTGGGAAGATATAAGAACTTTTTAATGAACTTACACACTGCCAACTAATGACGGTGGAACAATTTCGTTAATGAACATATAACAGAGAAAGAAAATGGCATTATCTAGTAAGACAAAAGCGGTTTTATTGGGGCCGCTGAATAAGAATAACCCTGTAATCGTACAGGTATTAGGTATCTGTTCCGCACTGGCAGTAACGTCAAAGCTCGAACCCTCCATTGTTATGGCGGTTGCTGTAACCGTAGTAGTTGCTTTTGCCAACGTGATCATATCGTTGTTGCGCAAATCAATCCCCAACCGTATCCGTATTATTGTGCAGTTGGTGGTTGCGGCAGCGTTAGTGACTATTGTGAGTGAAGTGTTGGCGGCTTTTGCGTATGATGTGAACAAACAACTTTCGGTGTTCGTCGGATTGATTGTGACAAACTGTATTTTGATGGGACGCCTTGAAGCATTCGCGCTCGGTAATGGCCCATGGCCCTCATTTCTGGATGGTATCGGGAATGGGTTAGGATATGGCTGGATATTGATAGTCGTGGGATTCTTCCGCGAGCTGTTAGGCTCCGGCACATTGTTGGGATACCAGGTGGTGCCGCAAGCGCTTTATGATGCCGGCTATGAAAATAACGGTTTGATGATGCTTGCTCCTATGGCTATATTATTGGTGGCATGTATTATATGGATACACAGGTCCAAGAACAAGGAACTACAGGAAGAAACCAATTAAATTAAGAACTAAGAACTAAAAACTAAAAACTAAAAATTAAGGATTTACAGTTCACGATTTCATTGAAAATCAACTTTTCACTTTTCACTCTTAATTTTTCACTATTCACTTAAAAAAATATGGATGCAATTAGTTTGATAGTACGATCGATATTTGTCGACAACATGATTTTCGCCTACTTTCTGGGGATGTGTTCCTACCTGGCAGTGTCGAAAAACGTGAAAACTGCGTTAGGGTTGGGTATTGCTGTTACTTTTGTATTGGTGCTAACTTTGCCCATCAATTATATGCTGGAAAACTATGTGCTGAAAGCAGGTGCCCTGCAATGGCTGGGAGAAGAGTATGCCGATGTCGACCTGAGTGTTTTCAGCCTCCTTATCTTTATTGCCGTCATCGCTTCTTTCGTGCAACTGGTGGAGATGGTGATCGAACGTTTCAGTCCCTCGCTCTATAGTTCATTGGGTATTTTCCTTCCGCTTATCGCTGTGAATTGTGCGATCCTCGGCGGGTCATTGTTTATGCAGCAGCGCGAGTTTGCCAATGTTGGCATGGCTACTGCCTATGGATTCGGATCCGGTATCGGATGGTTGCTGGCCATTATCGGTATGGCGGCTATCAGGGAAAAATTGGAATACTCGCATGTCCCCAAGCCGCTGAAAGGATTGGGTATTACCTTTATCATTACGGCATTGATGGCGATTGGTTTTATGAGTTTTTCAGGGATCAACATTTAATCGACAATAGACAACAACAAATTTTTATTCAAATATGAGTGTATTATTGAGCGCGGGTAGTTTGACGATATGGGCAAGTGTCATCGTGTTCCTGCTGGTCATTTTGGTACTGGTAGTGATTATTCTGGTAGCCAAAGCAAAGTTGATGCCGTCAGGCAATGTGAAGATCACGGTGAACAATGAGAAAGAGTTAGACGTCCCGATGGGTGGAACACTGTTGAACACGTTGCAATCGCAGAATATATTTCTTTCTTCTGCCTGCGGGGGTGGGGGTACTTGTGCCCAGTGCCGTTGCCGTGTGGTAGAAGGCGGAGGAGAAATCCTTCCGACCGAGAAAGGGCACTTCAGCCGCAAGGAGCAGTTGAATGACTGGCGCCTGAGTTGTCAGGTAAAAGTGAAAGAGGACCTTTCTATTATTGTACCCGAAGAGGTATTCGGTATCAAAGAGTGGGAGTGTGAGGTAGTCTCCAATCACAACGTGGCATCATTCATTAAAGAATTCGTGGTAAAACTACCGGAAGGTGAAAAGATTGACTTTAAACCGGGTTCGTACAGCCAGATCAGGGTTCCTCATTATAGCGAAATCAAATACTCCGACTTCATTATCGACGAAGAGTATAAAGGCGAATGGGATAAGAATAAGATGTGGGGCCTGGTTGCGAAGAACGACGAGGATACCGTGCGTGCTTATTCCATGGCCAACTATCCTGCAGAAGGAAATATCATCACCCTCAACGTGCGTGTGGCAACTCCGCCGTTCGACCGTGATAAAGGTGCATGGATGAATGTCAATCCGGGTATCGTGTCATCCTACATCTTCAGCCTGCAACCGGGTGATAAAGTGATGATGTCGGGTCCGTACGGAGATTTCCACCCGATCCTCAATAGTAAACGTGAGATGCTCTGGGTAGGTGGTGGTGCTGGTATGGCTCCCCTGCGTTCGCAGATCATGCACATGACCAAGACTTTAAAGACTACTGATCGCAAGATGTCGTACTACTATGGTGCAAGAGCTTTGGTAGAAGCATTCTATCTCGAAGATTTCTACGAACTCGAAAGGGAATTCCCCAACTTCTCGTTCCATCTGGCACTCGACAGGCCCGATCCGGCAGCCGACGCGGCAGGAGTGAAGTACACCCCGGGATTCGTGCATCAGGTGATTTACGATACTTACCTGAAAGATCATGATGCACCTGAAGACATCGAATACTACATGTGCGGCCCCGGCCCTATGGCAAACGCTGTACAGCGCATGCTCGACAGTCTGGGTGTTCCACCGGAGATGATCATGTTCGACGATTTCGGATAATCGTAGGCTTCTTACTACTTTATATATCTGAACGGTATTTCTCCACAGGAGGGATGCCGTTTTTTACGCTATGATACGGTCTATGGGTAGGGAGACCCTATCAGTGATATCCAGCATGGCATTGATGAGGTAGATACGGTCATACTCTATAAGGGAATTACGATCGATCCGCTTTTCGGTAATCTTTCCCTCTTGAAGGAGCTTTTGCCGTTTGGTCCCGTTGAGCAAGGTGCTCTCCGGTGTAAAATACTGCTCTCCCTGCCCGAACACTACATTGCTGTAAGAGGTGTCCGTAATAAGGCCATTCCGGGTGATAAGGATTTCATCGCAATCATCCTTTTGCGCCAAGAGGGTATTTAGGGTTTTCCTGTCGGCAAATTTAAACGAATAATCGATTGGTGCTTCTATCAATTTCAGTGAACTGACCTTTCTGGCTGTATATCTTTCAAATGAGATTTCTTCAATGGTATTATGGTAAATAATGCGGCATTTCACTTTGGAAACCCGTAGTTCCTTCACGGGAAGGGATAATAGGTCGGGCAACGCTGGCGCTTTAAACCCGAAATGGGAGGCTGTTTGCCGCATCCGCTCTTCATGTCCTTGCCTGTTCTGAATCTCTCCGTGTAATATACAAATGGTCTCTAAAAACATACTGGTACATAATTTTAAAATGGAAGGTAAACCTTCTGTATGGCCTCGTCATATTCTTTCCTGCTATTGCTGTTCGCGGTGATACCGCCACCGCTACGGAAAAAGAGTTGTGAACCTTGCTGCCCGATAAACCGGATTAGTACAAACGATTCCAGTACCTTTCCATCGAAATAACCGGCGACTCCGGTATAGAAGCCGCGTGGTTCCTTCTCCGCTTCCCTGATAAGCCGGAGGGTGGCTTCTTTGGGGGCTCCCGATACAGAGCCGGCCGGCAATAACTCGAAGAAAAATGTGCCTATATTATCAGGATACTCTTCCGTCAGTGTTCCTTCGATCTCGGAACTTACCTGTAAGATCGGTCCCCTGTTTGTCTTTAATTCGTCTATATACCTGAAGCGATTTACCTTTACCGAAGTTGCGATCCGGCTAAGGTCGTTACGAAGCAAATCCACAATAGTGTTATGTTCCGCCGTCTCTTTCGGGTCATTTAGGATGGTTTCCCGTGCATTGGACCGTCTCGCATCAATCGTTCCTTTCATGGGATAGGTGCTGATCTTTCCCTGTGCTATGCGCACAAAACACTCCGGGGAGAAGCATATCCATTTGCCGGGAAGGTAAAGTTTATAGGTTGCCCTGCTCAGATGAAAAATCTCCTCCAGGGAGAGCGAAGTATGAAGGGGTGTTTTTATCGTAAGGTTGGTGAGATAGGAGTCGCCTCGTCTCAGTCCTTCCATTACTATGTTAAAACGACGGAGATAGCTTTGGTAATCCTCAGGAAAAGCCTCAAACAGGTAATTTCCCGGATGTAGGTAAGGCGGGGGAGGAGAGGAATTGGATATACCTTTGATATCGAACAGGATTTCCTGTTGCGATAATGGATCGGTAATAAAAAATCCTTCCCGTATCTCAAAATCTACTGCAAACAAAAACGGACTTCTTGCTTTCCCCGCTTTGTTCATCTTCTTTTTTATTTCATCGCAATTAAAAAACATGCTGTTCATATAAACAATTTACTCCTGCCAGATGTTTTGTCTGACAAGGAAATCAGGGATAATGTATTGATTATTTGTCTTGTCGTCAGGTTTCAAATCGAAAATTATTTACGGCAATAATAATCAAATCGAAAATTATTTGAAGAAAATTGTGGAAATATTTTGTTAGTATGAATTTTTGCACTTACTTTGCAGCCGTTAAACAAGAAAAAATTCAATTTGTTGTATGTATTATCAGGTCGGTATTCTAGTCATTTCTATTCTACTTCTGGAAAAATTCGGAGGGTGAGACTGGCATATCTGTGATTTACATTAGGTAAAAAATATAGGGATAACCTTTCTCACCAAGTGGGAAAGGTTATCCCTTTTTATAGGCTAACAAAAAGGTGAATAATAATGGAACGTATTTATGTATTTGATACAACATTAAGAGATGGCGAACAGGTTCCCGGTTGTCAGTTGAACACCATTGAGAAGATCCAGATTGCACAGGCTCTTGAGTTGTTGGGGGTGGACGTGATTGAAGCCGGCTTTCCTGTTTCAAGTCCGGGTGATTTCAATTCCGTGGTAGAGATATCCAAGGCGGTCACGTGGCCCACTGTCTGTGCACTGACCCGTGCTGTGGAAAAAGATATCGAAGTAGCAGCGGAAGCCCTGAAGTATGCCAAGCGCAAACGGATCCATACCGGCATCGGTACCTCCGACTCACATATTAAATACAAATTCAATTCCAACCGTGAGGAAATCATTGAACGGGCGGTGAAAGCTGTAAAGCATGCCCGCCGCTTTGTGGATGATGTGGAATTCTACGCGGAAGATGCGGGCCGCACCGATAATGAATATCTTGCGCGTGTGGTGCAGGCTGTGGTCGATGCCGGAGCTACCGTAGTGAATATACCCGACACCACCGGTTATTGCTTCCCCGATGAATACGGAGCCAAAATAAAGTATCTTATAGATAATGTGGATCTGAAGGATGCTATCCTCTCCACTCACTGTCATCAGGATCTGGGAATGGCTACTGCCAATACCCTTTCGGGTGTGTTGAACGGAGCACGCCAGGTGGAAGTGACCATCAACGGTATCGGTGAGCGTGCCGGTAATACCTCGCTCGAAGAGGTGGTGATGGCGCTGAAAAGCCACAAGGACCGCGGATTCGATACCAATATCAATACGCAACATATTTATTCGGCCAGCCGGATGGTGTCGGGCCTGATGAATATGCCGGTACAACCTAATAAGGCGATTGTGGGTAGGAATGCCTTTGCCCACTCTTCGGGAATCCATCAGGATGGTGTCCTCAAAAATGTAGAAACGTACGAGATCATCAATCCCAAAGATGTGGGAATCGATGACAATGCCATCGTGCTGACGGCACGTAGCGGACGTGCCGCACTAAAAAACCGCCTCTCTATCCTCGGCGTGAAACTTGAAAATGGAGAGCTGGATGAAGTATATCAGAAGTTTCTGGAGTTAGCCGACAGGAAGAAAAGCGTCAACGATGATGATATCCTGATGCTGGTCGGCAAGGATGCACGCCTGAACAGGATCAAAGTGGAATACCTGCAGGTACTTTGCGGTATCGGTGTGCGCGATGTGGCCAGTATTGCACTGAATATTGCCGGCGAACACTTCGAAGCGACTGCAAGCGGCAACGGGCCGGTAGATGCTGCTATCCGTGCCGTGAAAAATATTATCCGCAGAAAGGTAAAGATACGCGAATTCCTCATCCAGGCAATCGATCACGGTAGCGATGATATAGGAAAGGTTCACATGCAGGTGGAACACAATAATATTGTGTATTACGGTTTTTCTGCCAATACCGATATCGTGGCGGCATCCGTAGAAGCATTCATTGACGCAGTGAATAAATTTGTGGAATAAGGTGCCTGAGTGATTAAGTGCCTAAGTGCCTGAGTGCTTAAGTGGAAAGGTGGAAAAGTAATTGGTAATTAGTAATTGGTAATTAAAATATATGAAGACTCTTTTTGATAAGATATGGGATGCGCATATGGTAGCGACGGTGAAAGATGGTCCCACCCAGTTATACATCGACAGGCATTTATGCCACGAGGTGACCAGCCCCCAGGCTTTTGCCGGGATCAGGGCGCGTGGACTGGACGTGTTCCGTCCGCAGCAGACTACGCTCACGGCCGATCATAATATCCCTACTATGTGGCAGAACAAACCCATTCGGGATACTGTGTCGCGTTTTCAGGTGGAAACCCTGGCTAAAAATGCATCGGATTTCGGACTGACTTATTACGGCCTCAATAATCCCAAGAACGGGATCGTACACGTGATAGGACCGGAAAACGGTTATACGCAGCCGGGCATGACTATCGTGTGTGGTGACAGCCATACTTCCACCCATGGTGCTTTTGGCGCTATCGCTTTTGGTATTGGTACCAGTGAAGTGGAAATGGTGCTGGCATCGCAATGTATCCTGCAGACACGTCCCAAAACCATGCGGATCAATTTTGAAGGCAGCCTGGGCGAAAATGTAAGCGCCAAAGATATGGCACTCTATATGATTTCGCAACTGACCACCGGAGGTGCTACCGGTTACTTTGTGGAATATGCCGGTGAAGCGGTACGCAACCTCTCCATGGAAGAACGGATGACGCTTTGTAACCTGAGTATCGAGATGGGTGCCCGTGGAGGTCTGGTTGCTCCGGATGAAACCACATTCAACTATATCAAAGGACGTGAATTCGCGCCTAAAGGTGAGAAATGGGACAAAGCGGTGGCTTACTGGCAAACATTGAAGAGTGATGAAGGTGCTGTCTTCGATAAGGAGGTCACTTTTGATGTGGCAAAGATACGCCCGATGATCACTTATGGGACAAACCCCGGTATGGGTATGCCTATCGACGGTACTATCCCCCGCCTGGATGAAATAGACGAAGCCGGAAAGATCTCTTTCGAGAAATCATTGAATTATATGGGATTTGCCCCCGGCGAAAAGTTAGAAGGAAAAACGATAGATTATGTCTTCCTGGGAAGCTGTACCAACGGCCGGATAGAGGACTTCCGGGTATTTACCAACTATGTAAAAGGAAAAAAGAAAGCCGATAATGTGACGGCATGGTTAGTGCCCGGCAGTTGGCAGGTACGCAAGCAGATTGAAGCCGAAGGACTCGATAAAATACTGACAGAGGCGGGTTTCCAGCTCCGTCAGCCGGGTTGCTCCGCCTGCCTGGCAATGAACGACGATAAGGTGCCGGCAGGTAAATACGCAGTCTCCACTTCCAACCGGAATTTCGAGGGACGGCAGGGACCTGGTGCAAGGACTATCCTGGCTGGTCCGTTAGTGGCCGCCGCCGCCGCGGTAAACGGAAAGATCACTGAACCGTGATTCAATGTGCCAATGGGATGAATGTATTAATTTACTAATCTCGATGAATCGGGAAAGGTAATGCTAATTAAAAATAAAATGGAAAAGTTTCAAACAATAACATCAACATATGTACCACTTCCGATTGAGAATGTGGATACCGACCAGATCATACCCGCACGTTTCTTGAAAGCAACCACACGCGAAGGATTTGGTGATAATCTGTTCGCTGACTGGCGTTATGATAAAGAGGGAAACCCGAAATCCGATTTCGTGCTGAATAATCCTGTCTATTCCGGACAGGTATTGGTAGCCGGTAAGAATTTCGGTAGCGGGAGTAGCCGCGAGCACGCTGCCTGGGCTATCGGAGGTTATGGCTTTAAAGTGGTCGTATCGAGCTTCTTCGCCGATATCTTCCGTAATAATGCCCTCAACAACGGTATCCTGCCGGTAATCGTAAGTGAAAAATTCCTGAGTGAACTGTTTGCCTCGGTGAATAAGAATCCACAGGTGACGGTGACAGTCAATCTGGAAGAACAAACTATTTCGAATAACGGAACAGGATCAACTGAATCATTCGAGATTAATCCCTATAAGAAAGAATGCCTGCTGAAAGGGTTGGACGATATCGACTTCCTTCTCTCCAACAGGGATAAGATTGAGGAATATGAGAGGAACCGTGCTTTCGCGTATGAATGAAATTCAGTTGTCATTCAATTGTTATTCAGTAGTTATTCAATAGTTATTCAGTAGTAGGGTTCTACGTGCAAAGCACGAATAACGTGAGCGCAGCGAACGAATAACGCGCAGCGAATAACGGCGCAGCCGAATAACAATTGAATTGGCGTAGCCGAATAACAATTGAATTGGCGAAGAACAAATAACATGAAGGAAGTGAATAAAATAGAGATCATGGATACCACGCTCCGTGATGGAGAGCAGACCTCGGGGGTATCTTTTGCTGCACAGGAGAAGGTGAGCGTGGTGCGCCTTTTGCTCGAAGAGTTGAAGGTTGACCGGGTAGAGATCGCTTCTGCACGCGTCTCCGAAGGAGAATTCCAGTCTGTGAAGAAAATGGCGCAATGGGCGACTGCTCATGGGTATATCGACCGGCTTGAGGTCCTCGGCTTTGTGGATGGCACTACTTCCCTGGAATGGATCGTCAATGCAGGCTGCAAGGTGGTAAACCTGCTCTGTAAAGGTTCATTGAAGCATTGTACCTACCAATTATGCAAGTCACAGCAAGAACATCTGGCAGATGTGCAGCACACTATCGCTCAGGCAAATCGGATGGGATTGGCAGTCAACCTCTATCTTGAAGATTGGTCTAATGGGATGCGTGACTCCAAAGAGTATGTTTTCCGGATGATGGATGGTTTGAAAGATGAGGCCGTCACCCGTTTTATGCTGCCCGATACGCTGGGAGTACTCAATCCCGATGAAACACATCAATACTGTTCGGAAATGATTGCCCGTTATCCCGACCTTCATTTCGATTTTCATGCCCATAACGACTATGACCTGGCCGTAGCCAATGTTTACGAAGCCATCAAAGCAGGCGTGAAAGGGATACATGTCACTGTAAACGGTCTTGGTGAAAGGGCCGGCAATGCTCCCATTACCAGCGTGGTAGCGCTTATTCATGATCACATGGGATTAACTACCAATGTCGAAGAATCGAAGCTCTATAACGTGAGCAAAGTAGTGGAAAGTTACTCCGGTGTGCGTATACCCAATAATAAGCCGGTAATCGGCGATAATGTATTCACCCAGGTGGCGGGCGTGCATGCCGATGGTGATAAAAAGAAAAACCTCTATTTCAATAACCTGATGCCTGAACGGTTCGGCCGTTTCCGTGAATATGCATTGGGGAAAAATGCAGGCCGTTCCAATATCATTAAAAATCTGGAGGCACTGGGTATCGAGCTCGACGACGAGTCGACCCGTAAAGTAACTGCACGTATTATTGAACTGGGTGACAGGAAAGAGATAGTCAACCTCGATGAACTGCCCTATATTGTTTCTGATGTGTTGAAGAACGGGGTGGAAAATCAGGACATCAAAATGCTCAACTATTCGCTTACGCTGACGGATGGACTGAGACCTACCGCCACCGTGAAGATATCGATAAAAGGTGAAGTCTATCAGGAAACCGCAGCAGGAGACGGACAATACCATGCTTTCTCAAAAGCAATGTACAAGATATACAGGAAGCTGAATAAACCGGCACCCGAACTGATTGACTATGTGGTGGTGATCCCTCCCGGAGGCAAGACCAACGCCTACGTGCAGACGGTGATCACCTGGAAGTTCGATGACAAAGTGTTCAAAACCCGTGCACTGGACATTGACCAGACGGTGGCTGCCATCAAGGCGACAATGAAAATGTTGAATATGATTGAGAGCGGGAATATTCCCAATATGAATTATATGAGATTACCCTAGTAAAGTGGGAAGGTGGAAAAGTGGGAGAGTGGAAAGGTGATTAATCCCGATAAATCGGGGCAAGTAGTGATAATGAATGTGTCAATGTGAATAATGTGCAATGAGACTAATAAAAAAGAAGTCTGAAGTTGAGAAGTTAAGAATTAACTTTTAATTTTTCACTTTTCATTTTTAATTTTTAATTTAAAATGTCTTGGTTCTTGGCTCTAAAAGTCTCATTTTTTGCAAAGTCTTTATTCTTTATTCTTTACTCTTTATTCTAAATAAAAATATATGCAATTAAACATAGCTGTACTGCCGGGCGACGGAATAGGCCCGGAGATCATGAAGCAGGCGCTGAATATTACTTCGGCCGTGTGTGAAAAATTCGGTCATACCCTGACCTGTAAAGAGGCCATTGTGGGCGCTTGTGCCATTGATGCGACCGGTGATCCTTATCCTGCCGAAACGCATGAACTCTGTATGCAGAGCGATGCGGTACTGTTCGGTGCTATCGGTGATCCCAAATACGACAATGATCCCAATGCGAAAGTACGTCCCGAACAGGGATTGCTCCGTATGCGCAAGCAGTTGGGACTTTATGGGAATATTCGTCCGGTAATGACTTTCCCCTCCCTTATCCATAAGTCGCCCTTGCGGGCCGACCTGGTGGAAGGAGCCGATTTCGTCTGTATCCGTGAATTGACGGGGGGGATGTATTTCGGCCGGCCGCAGGGAAGGAGCGAGGATGGCAATACAGCTTATGACACTTGTGTGTATACCCGCGAAGAAATAGAACGGGTATTGCACCTTGCCTACAAGTTTGCCGGACAGCGGCGCAAAAAAGTGACGGTGGTCGATAAGGCAAACGTGATCGCTACTTCCCGGCTCTGGCGCCAGATTGCACAGGAAATCGCGCCGCAATATCCTGATATCGAGACCGACTTCCTCTTTGTGGACAATGCGGCCATGCGTATCATCCAATGGCCTAAAAGCTTTGATGTAATGGTGACTGAGAACCTGTTCGGGGATATCCTCACCGATGAGGCGTCCGTAATTACCGGTTCTCTGGGATTACTCCCTTCAGCATCCGTGGGCTTGCATACATCGCTGTTCGAGCCTATTCACGGATCTTATCCTCAGGCGACCGGCAAGAATATCGCCAATCCACTGGCCATGATCCTTTCCGCCGCCCTGATGTTTGAATATGGTTTCAACCTGATGGAAGAAGGAGCACTTATCCGGGAAGCAATCAATGCAAGCCTCGAAGCCGGAATCGTCACCGAAGATATCGCTGACGGAGGAAAAGCTTATAAAACCTCTGAAGTAGGAGAGTGGATTGAACAGTTTGTGAAAAGTGCCTGAGTGGCTAAGTGGTTAGGTGCCTGAGTGGTTAAGTGGTAAGTGGTTAAGTGGCTAATGTGAATAATGAAAAGTTAATAATGAAATAATTCTTAATTTTTCACTTTTAGTTTTTAGTTTTAAATGTCTTCATAATGGATAACAAAAACATACATAGTGGTGATTTACGCAGTGCGACCAGTACGCAAGGGCGTCGTATGGCAGGTGCACGCGCCCTCTGGCATGCCAACGGAATGACACGCGAACAGATGGGAAAACCCATCATCGCGATTGTCAATTCTTTTACGCAATTTGTGCCCGGTCATGTGCATCTCCATGGGATCGGACAATTAGTGAAGCAGGAGGTGGAGAAACTGGGTTGTTTTGCCGCCGAGTTCAACACCATCGCAGTGGATGACGGTATCGCCATGGGACATGATGGTATGTTATACTCCCTTCCCTCGCGCGACCTGATCGCCGACTCGGTGGAGTATATGGTGAACGCCCACAAGGCCGATGCAATGATTTGCATCAGTAACTGTGATAAAATCACGCCGGGGATGCTGATCGCTGCCATGCGGCTGAACATACCTGCTATCTTTGTCTCGGGTGGACCGATGGAAGCAGGGAAGATCGGTGATGAGCAGATCGACCTGATCGATGCCATGATCGAGTCAGCCGACGAGTCGGTTTCCGATGAGCGGGTAGCGCAACTCGAACAACTGGCCTGTCCTACTTGCGGTTCCTGCTCAGGTATGTTCACCGCCAACTCCATGAACTGCCTCAATGAGGCGATCGGACTGGCACTGCCCGGCAATGGAACGATATTGGCGACACATGTCAACCGTAAACAACTTTTCATAGATGCTGCCCGTCAGATCGTGGAAAATGCTTACAGGTACTATTCCGAAGGAGACGATACCGTGCTGCCAAGGAATATCGCTACCCGTGAATCATTCCTTAACGCCATGACGCTCGATATCGCCATGGGTGGCTCTACAAACACTATCCTCCATACATTGGCTATTGCCCACGAAGGTGAAATTGACTTCACCCTCGATGATATAGATGCCTTATCACGTCGTGTGCCCTGTATCTGCAAGGTGGCACCCAACTCCAAGAAATACCATATCCAGGATGTGAACCGTGCCGGTGGCATTATGGGGATCATGAACGAACTGGCGAAGGCTGGTCTGGTGGATACTTCGGTGCACCGTGCCGACGGGCGCACCCTGGCAGAGGCGCTCAAAGAATATGACATCACCAACGGAAATCCGGGTGAAGAGGCACACCGGATCTACTCTTCCGCTCCCGGTAACCGGTACAATATTGTGATGGCATCCCAGAATGCACAATTCAAAGAGTTGGATACTGACCGGGAGAACGGTTGTATCCGCAGTGTGGCGCATGCATACACCAAAGATGGCGGACTGGCCATCCTGAAAGGGAATATCGCAGAAAAAGGTTGTGTGGTAAAAACTGCCGGTGTGGATGAAAGCATCTGGAAATTCAGCGGTACAGCCAAAGTATTCCACTCGCAGGACGATGCCTGTACCGGTATCCTTAACGGAGATATACAGGCCGGCGATGTAGTGGTGATCGTATACGAAGGTCCCAAAGGCGGTCCCGGTATGCAGGAGATGCTCTATCCCACATCCTATATCAAAGCTAGGCACCTTGGAACAGAATGTGCCCTGATCACCGACGGACGTTTCTCGGGAGGTACCTCAGGACTTTCCATCGGACATATCTCACCCGAAGCAGCTGCCGGCGGAGCTATTGGTCTGGTACGCGATGGAGATATCATTGAGATAGATATACCTGCCCGTTCCATCAATTTAAAAATCAGTGATGAAGAATTACTGGGAAGAAGGAGGCAGGAAGAGGCCAAAGGAGAAAACGCTTTCAAGCCCCAACGCGACAGGGTGAGTTCAAAAGCATTGAAAGCTTATGCCGCTTTTGTGAGTTCGGCCGACCTCGGGGCAGTCAGAATCATATAAGAAGAGAAATACAATTTTAGGTTCAAGTTTAAAGAGAAGAGTGTATGGACAAAAATAATCAAACGGAAAATATTGCGGGGAGCGAAGTCCTGATTCGTTCTCTGATCGCCGAAGGTGTAGATACCATATTCGGCTATCCGGGTGGCGCCATAATGCCGGTATTTGACGCCTTGTACGATCATAAACATGAGATCAGGCATATACTGGTACGCCATGAACAGGGAGCGCTCCATGCAGCGCAGGGATACGCGCGTGTCTCGGAAAAGGTAGGCGTAGCCCTCGTTACGTCCGGCCCGGGAGCGACCAACGCGATCACCGGCATCACCGATGCCATGATGGATAGTACACCCTTAGTGGTGATCTCGGGACAGGTCAATTCAACCCTGCTTGGCTCTGACGCTTTTCAGGAGGCCGATGTGATTGGTGTTACGCAACCCATCACCAAATGGGCTTACCAGGTAAGGCGCGCCGAAGATATCGCCTGGGCAGTCTCAAGGGCATTCTATATAGCTTCGAACGGACGTCCCGGGCCCGTGGTACTCGATATCGCCAAGGATGCACAGGTACTCAAATGCGACTATTCCTATCAAAAAACCAATTTCCTGCGGAGTTACCATCCGCTGCCACAAGTGGAAGAAGACAAAATAAAGATGGCGGCCGACCTTATTAACAATGCTAAGAAGCCGTTTGCACTGGTCGGGCAGGGAGTGATCCTCGGAAATGCCGAAAAAGAACTGACTGTTTTCCTAGAGAAAAGTGGCATACCTTTTGGCTCTACCATCCTGGGATTGTCGGCCATGCCTTCCGACCATCCTCTCAACCAGGGTATGTTGGGTATGCATGGGAACGTGGCGCCCAATATGAAGACCAATGAATGTGATGTGTTGATTGCTATAGGGATGCGGTTCGACGACCGGGTGACGGGTGACCTGAAGACTTACGCCAAGCAAGCCAAAGTAATCCATTTTGATATAGATCTGGCTGAAATGGACAAGAACGTAAAGACTACCGTGAAGGTACTCGGCGACGCCAGGCAAACATTGCCGATGGTAACCGAATTGCTCGAAAAGAAATCATACCCCGAGTGGCTCGGGGAATTCAAGCCCTATGAAGAAAAGGAATACGATTGCATCATCAAAAATGAACTCTATCCCCAAAACGGAGGAGCAATAAAGATGGGTGAGGTAGTGAACAAAGTTACCGAAGCCACACAAAACAAAGCGATTTGCGTGACCGACGTGGGTCAACACCAGATGATGGCTACCCGTTACTTCAGGTACAATCAATCACGCAGTATGGTCACCTCGGGCGGGTTAGGTACGATGGGATTTGGTCTGCCTGCCGGAATTGGAGCCAAATATGGAGCACCCGACAGGACGGTCTGTATCTTCGTGGGAGATGGCGGCCTGCAGATGACTATCCAGGAATTCGGTACCATTATGGAATACGGTATTGACGTGAAAATCATCCTGCTGAACAATAATTTCCTGGGGATGGTGCGCCAATGGCAGGAACTCTTTTTTGATGAACGCTATTCGGAAACTCACCTGAAAAATCCCGATTTTGTCAAGATTGCAGACGCATACAATATCAGGGGACGGAAAGTGACTGAACGCGCTGAACTCGATGACGCCATACAGGAGATGCTCACACACAAAGGGGCATACCTGCTCGAAGTGGAAGTGGAAACCAAAGGCATGGTATATCCCATGGTGCCTGCAGGGGGTACGGTCACCAATATTATGTTGGGGAACGGGTATTCTTTATAAAATTACCAATTACCAATTACTAATTACCAATTAGAATTTCTTGAGAACGAGTGCAGAGACAATTAGATGAGTTTTGCAGTGTGACAACAGAAAATCAAACAAATCAATAATTAGCATGGACGGGAATAAAACATTATATACCATCACTATTTTCTCAGAAAATACGGTAGGTGTGCTCAATCAGATTACGACCATATTTACCCGCAGGCAGCTCAATATCGAGACGTTGTCGGTATCACCATCCGCTATCAGGGGAATCCATAAGTTCACCATCACCACTTTTTGTGAAGATGATGAGACCATGAAAAAACTGGTGCGCCTGATCGACAAACGGGTGGATATCCTAAAAGCTTATTTCAACACCGATGAAGATCTTGTACATCAGGAACTGGCACTCTATAAGCTTTCGACCGATAAGGTGATGGAACATGGTTCCATAGAGTACCTGGTGAGAAAATACAATATCAGGATACTGGAAGTGAACAAAGATTGTGTGGTATTCCTGAAGGCAGGCCATTATGAGGAGACCCAGGGTCTCTTTGAGGAACTGGCCGACACCATCGGTGTGCTACAGTTCGTCCGTTCGGGAAGGATCGCCATCACCAAATCGAGGGTGGAACGCCTGAGTGATATGCTCTCCAAATGGGAACAGCAGCGGGAAAGTATAGAAGAAACAGAAAATTAATTATATTCACAATGGTCAATGAATTGGGATTTTGGATGTAGGATTTGAAGTCTTGGCTCTAACAGTCTTGGCTCTTGGTTCTAACAGTCTTGGTTCTTGGCGCTAACAGTCTAATAAATATGGCAAAAATGAATTTTGGCGGGGTTGAGGAAAATGTAGTTACCCGCGATGAGTTTCCCCTTGAAAAAGCACGGGAAGTATTAAAAGATGAAGTAATAGCGGTAATTGGTTATGGTGTGCAAGGCCCCGGGCAGTCGCTCAACCTGCGTGATAACGGCTTTAATGTAATCATAGGACAGCGCAAAGAGAGTAAAACCTGGGATAAGGCAGTAGCCGACGGATGGGTACCCGGTGAAACACTCTTCGATATTGAAGAGGCTTGCCAACGGGGAACCATTATCCAGTACCTGCTGTCTGACGCGGCACAGATTGCTTTGTGGCCGACGGTGAAGAAACATCTCACTCCGGGTAAAGCACTTTACTTCTCCCATGGCTTTGGCATTACCTATAAAGACCGTACCGGCATCATTCCTCCTGCCGATGTGGATGTGATCTTAGTCGCTCCCAAAGGATCGGGAACAAGCCTTCGGAAAATGTTCCTGGAAGGGCGTGGACTCAACTCCAGCTATGCCATCTATCAGGATGCGACAGGAAAGGCGTTCGACCGTGTGATCGCCCTCGGTATTGGCGTAGGGTCGGGTTATCTCTTCGAAACCGATTTCAAACGTGAGGTGTATTCCGACCTGACCGGTGAACGCGGTACGTTGATGGGCGCTATCCAGGGATTATTGCTGGCACAGTATGAAGTGTTACGTGAGAACGGGCACACTCCCTCAGAAGCATTCAACGAAACGGTAGAGGAACTGACCCAGTCATTGATGCCGCTGTTTGCCGAAAAAGGGATGGACTGGATGTATGCCAACTGCTCCACTACCGCACAACGGGGTGCCCTCGACTGGATGGGCCCGTTCCACGATGCGGCCAAACCGGTATTCGAAAAATTGTATAAAGAAGTAGCCTGCGGTAATGAAGCACAACGCTCCATCGACAGCAACTCACAGACCGATTACCGGGAGAAACTCGAGGAGGAATTGAAAGCCCTTCGCGAGAGCGAAATGTGGCAGACCGGTGCCGTGGTAAGAAAACTGCGTCCGGAAAATAGTTGATCCTGAGAAATCATTGATTATAAACAGGGGTGGATCACTGCAACAATGGTGTATCCACCCTTGTCATTTGATTTGCCATTATCAATATAAAGTTTAACGACTTAATTTAGACATTCTACCGGTCACTGATTGTTTTCACGATATGGTTGGAAACCAGACTATCATACAGGGTATTATAGTATGAGTTACTTATGGGCAGGGATATATTTTCTCCGATCATGACCTTTTTATACTCTATGGCTTTTATTTGTGATATCGCTACTATATAGGAGCGGTGTATCCTTTTAAAAAAGTCATTGGGTAATGTCTTTTCCAGATGCTTCAAGCTATCCATGATTACAATGGATTTGCCGTTTTCAAGACAGATCTTCACATAATCGCCTATGGCTTCGATATAAAGAATTTCGGTGTAATTCAATTTAAGTAATTTCCCTTTTGATTTTATGAAGATATAGTCTTTTGATGATTCCGTGGAAGGGATATGCTCTTTACTATCCGCATCTGTGTCTATTGCACTTTTATCCTTTATATAATCGAGTATTTTTTGTGTTGTTTTCAGGTATCTTGCAAAAGGTACCGGCTTTAATAAATAATCGATAGCATTGATGTTAAACCCCTCTACCGCATATTTCGCATGTGCCGAGATGATAACCACAAGCGCATTTTTATTCTGGTTTAAACAAAGGGAATCGAGGAGCTGAAGCCCGTTGATATCGGGCATCTCCACATCACAAAAGATCACATCCACCTTTTTGGTCCTTAACCCCTCCAAAGCTTTTATCGGGTCATAATATATCTCGGTCACCTCGAAATTCGGGGTCTTATCTATATAATATTTTAAAATATCCGATGCCGGAGGTTCATCATCAATAATAACACAGTTTATTTTTCTCATCGTTATTCCTTTTATATTATTTCTATTTACACGATGTGTCGAAGATGATCAGATCGAGGTAAAAAGAATCATTGGTTTCCTTTATAAACAGTTTGTGTTTATCCGGATAGATGAGGTTTAATTTTCTTTTCGTATTTTTTATCCCTATATTTTTCCCTATATGCTGGAAATCATTTTTCTTGTATTTTCTGTTCTGTGTCGTGAAATGTATGCTGTTCTCTTCTGCTTTGATCCGGATAGATATGGTAGACTGGTAATGGTTGCTTATCCCGTATTGAAAACTATTCTCGATGAAGGAGATAAAAGTAAGGGGAGCAATCTTGTGCTTCTCCGTATTGCCTTCGATATTAAATTCGATATGTAAGGTATCCGTAAACCGTAAAGTCTGCAAATCGATATAGTTGATAATATAATCAATCTCTTCTTGCAGGGGGACAAGATTCGTGTCTATCTTGTCGAAGATATACCGGATGACCTGGGAATACAATAAGATGGCATCTAACGCTTTCTCGCTTCCTCTGAGGACTAATGAATAGATCGTATTGAGTGTGTTGAGAATGAAGTGGGGATTTATCTGGGCTTTTAAATAGGCCAGTTCGATGAGAGATTTTTCTGCCTCTATTTCTTTATTTTTTTTGTTTAACGATATCCATTCATCAGCAAGCCTATAGCATGCACTAAGTATCCAGAACAGGAGAAACTGGGTCAGAGGAAGAATAATCCTCCGGCCGGGAATAAATCTTCTCTTTTCCGGCATAAAGGGCGGCGCTTCGAAAGGTGGTGGCCCTTGCGGATGAATCCCGGGATTATGAAAGAAATCAAATTGAAAAAATAATGAAAAGATATAATGATGGAAATAAATATATAATAAAAGGATGAGTCCTATAGAGAGACCATAGAGTATGTATTTCTTTTTGAAGATCAATTTAGCAAACAGCCAATTGGCATTTAGGTAGAAGAAACAAATCAGATACAGGTATATAATGATAAACGGGATGCTTTTTGTCAAAGAGAAGGTGCTGTCCGGGCGCGACGACATTGATGTTATGATAACAAGAACAACTACCCAGATAAGAATGTGTAGCAATACCTTTATTAATTTCTTATACATCTGTAGTTCGTTTAAATCTTAGTATTCGGTGCTACTTATTGTCTTATCAAGTTCTTCGAGTGTAATGGAAGGGTCTTCATTATTCCTGATCTTTGCAACAACAATGTTACCGGTTTCGAGCGCCGATTTTTCATTGGGGAAAGGGTGGTCTCCTTTGATACAGGGTATATAGGATTGTAAAATGATCACTTTCCCTTGTTGTGTTATTTGATATCCCCAGCCATTACCCGATTGAAATGTTTCTACGTTGTAAATACCCGGATCCTTGCTTTTGACTGAAAAAAGAAATGAAATATATACCACCAGAATAATGCTGATGATGGATAATCCAGATGTCGCCGCTTTTTTAGTCATATTCATTATACTCATCTCTCGGCTTGAATTCCCACATGTCGTCAAAATAAAGGGAGGTGGATGTTGTAGAGCTGGCGCCTACGCCGGTCAACACAAAACCCCTGTTATCAATGGAGAAGCCGACGGCAGCAGTGCGTGACGATCCCTCAAACGAAGTCCTTTCCGTCCATCTGTCGGTCAGCGGATTGTATTCCCAGGTGTAGCTGTTAAGTCCGCCGGTCTCACCGGTTGCCAGATAGCCAAATCCGTTAATGACAAAAGAAACCGTATTAAGACGGGTGATTGTTGTATAATCGTCATCAAAATCAGAATCGGTTTTGTCACCTATCTGCGCTTTTTGTTCCCATGTCTGGGTATCGGGGTCGAACATCCAGAAATCGGTGGGATAAGTGGCATTATTCCACCCTCCCACGACATACGCTTTATCGTCAATAATGAAGTTGGTGGCATAAGCCCGTTTTGTTCCCTGTATGCTCACTCCGGTTTCCCATTTATCGGTAGTGGGATCATACTTGTAAAAATCCATAAAATAATTGCTGCTATAACCCGTACCCGCATAGCCGGTTCCCTTCAGGTAAAATGCCGTAACACCGTTGCGGGCGGCTCCGGGGAAATCAGCTTTTTGCGTCCATTGATTATTGGCAGGATCAAACTCCCAGAAATCATTATAATAATTAATTCCATCAAAACCGGTTCCATAGTAGCCATTGCTCTCCGATGCAAAGGCAAACGCCGAACTTCTGGCTGTTCCCGGAAAATCAGCCTTTTGTGTCCAATAACCCTGATCAATATTATATTCCCAGATATCATTTAATCTTTGACTCCTGGCGGCAACGCCACCAACGACATACGCTTTTCTGTCTATTACAAAACAAGATGCAAATCCCCGTACCGGCCCTCCGAAATCCGACCGTCTGATCCAGTTGCCTACCAGGTCGCTGTCGCTGTCATCGGAACAGGAGACAAGACTGAATAAGCTGAATAATCCAAAAGAGAATACTACCAATAATTTGATTCGATCATTCATGACAATATGAATTTATTAATACTTTGTTATTTCATTATTTTCATCAAGTACCTGCAAAAGTATAGAAGCTCTCTTTGCCGGGAAAAAAATATCGACGAATGTCGTTTAAATCGGGATGAATGACCAATAATAGTCGCCTACTGATTTCCCACTGACATTTTCCCGGGAAAACAAAATTTACGGGAGATAAAGAATAACTCAAAGAGGGACCAATTCAGCTCGTCGATTATATTTTCTCATCCTGTTTCCTTCCTGTTTCTTTGTTGGGTCAACAAAAAAAGTTCCTTATGAAGTGCTTGTCTTATTTTTTATGCTGTACTCTCTTTTTGGTGTCATGCATTAGTGATGATTTTACGGTGGGAGATAACCTGGTCTCGGTGAAGGGAAGAAATATGATTATAGAAGACTGTACTGTTGAGCTGGAGACCCATTTGGGTGATTCATCCGTAACAACAGGGTTGTCCAGGATATTTGAAGGTAAATATCATTCCCCTGACTTTGGAATTATTGCCGCTCACTCTTATTTCGACTTTAACCCGCCCGGCTACAGCCAGTCGGAATTTGGTTCCGATGCGATTGTCACGGTTAAGTTTGATTCCATTTCATTAATCCTCAGATATGACGACTTTAGCTATGGCGATACTACCCAACTCCAAACCCTTCACATATATAAGTTGAAACAAACCATAGAACTGGATGAAAAGAGCCAACTCTATACTACTTCTTCTGTGGCGGCCGACACCGATCCATGGGTAACATGTCAATTTTACAGGCCCCAGGAACATTGGGAAAATGACACTACGTTGGAAATAAGGCTGCCCGATGAATTCGGATTGGAGTTGGTTGACCTTATGCAGGCCCAATCCGATCTATTAGAGACCTATGTGAATTTCCGGACGTATTTCAAAGGGATAAAACTTTCTCCGGGAACAGATGATAATGCTGCCGTCAACAGTTTTGTGCTCAATAGTGAGGATCCGGTCATAAGACTTCATTATACCACGATTGGAGGAGGCGTTGCCACCGAAGAGAACAAAATAGACATGACGGTGAATACCAGTGTAGCCTTTTCCCAAATCGGGACAGACAGGAGTACCACATTATTACAGTCACTAAGCAGTAACAATCCACTCCCGTCGACCGAGACCGGAAACAAAGTCCATTTGCAGGGATTGACAGGTTTATATACAAAACTGAGTTTCCCGGATCTGAATGAAATCTTGAAATTGGGAAAACAGGTTATCATTTCTTCTGCCATCCTCTATGTTTACCCTGTTTCAGGGACATATAGCGGCTTTACACCTTTGCCTGCCAACCTTTCATTGAATTATCTGGATGAAAACGGGAAGGCAATAGATATATATGTGGATCCAAGCACAATAACGGTGCAATCGGGAACATTAGTCGAGGATAATATTTATGGAAGGAACACCTATTATGCATTTGATGTGACCAGTTACCTTCAATATGAACTGGGCCTGATAGGAATGTATAAGTCATCGTTGCAATTATATCTCGACGATACCGAAAAGAACAATACGCTAAAAAGTCTGGTATTGGGAGATTCATCGTTTCCGAATGATGAGAACAGAATAAAATTAATTATATACGTTGTAGTGTATGACAATGAATAACAAAGGCTCTTTCATAGCCATTTTCCTTTCGGTATATTGTATTTTGAGTGTACAGGCGCAATCCACTTATTCACCCTATTCCATGCTCGGGTTGGGTGAAATTGAAAACAGGGACTACGGAAGAACGGCGGGGATGTCCAATATCGGAATAGGGGTGAGGGATTTTGATTATTTGAACGTCGCCAATCCGGCAGGAATCAGTGCCCTGGATAGCCTGAAATTCATATTCGACATGTCAGTAGCCGGTAAGCAGTCCGTTTTTATCGGGAACGGAAAGCGTGATAACGCATTCAATGCCAATATGAAAAAAATAGCAATGGGGTTCAGGATTATGCCCCGATGGGGCATCTCTTTAGGTGTAAAACCCTTTAGTGATACCGGCTACCGGATATACAGCGAAGAACCTGTCGAAGGATCAACAGCCACAAAAGCAGTATATCTTGAAGGAAGCGGAGGGTTGTATGAATTATACCTGTCGAATGGGTTTAAAATAACCGATCATTTCTCCGTAGGTATCAACACGAAATATATCAACGGAACATTAAAGCAAACAGAAAATCAGTCGGAGTATCTTTTTGAAGAAGAGTCCCGGGTCTCCCAGCTCTATAATACATTTGGTTTCCAGTACCACAGGGAAGGCCTGACCGTTGGGGCAACCTATGGTTACAAACAAAATATATCACTGAATAATAAAATAATCATATACGATACCGACTATAATCTGATCCAGGAACAAAAAGAACGGTCTACCGGCCAGTTTATTCCAGAAACATTTGGTATAGGATTTTCCCGTGACAATAAGAAACTTTTTTGGGGAATGGATTTCGAATACCAGAAATGGAAAGGAATCAAATCCGGAGTCAGTAGCACCAAAATTGTAGATTCATACAGGGTCAATACCGGAGTAGGATATACCCCGAAAGGAAACAGGTATTACAGGATCGAGAATCAGGGATTCAGGAACCATGGCCAAATGCAGTTAGGAGCATCTCTTTCCAAATCCTATATACAGGTGGGTGGTACGAATGCATACAACTATTCCGTTTCGGCCGGCTACAGTTTCCCGGTCAACTGGAACGTGCTGAACATATCGCTCGAATACGGTAATTCCTTATCGGCACCATCGAATTATATAAAAGAATCTTATTGGATGGTCACATTCAACTGCTCAATTATTGACCAATGGTTTAAAATCAAGAAATTTAATTAGGCATGCCTCTTCTAATGTCTTGGTTCTTGTGTCTTGGTTCTTGTGTCTATGATATTTCTTCCTCGCCGGTCAGATCAAGTTTCTCATCGTCCTTACCCCGGTCAAAGAACATTTTTTTCAGCGGATTTTTGCGGGCTTCATCATAAGCCTGCCTGTTCCTGAAGATATCGATTCCCATATAGATGGCCTGCCGGAACGATTCGTCGGAAGCCAGGTTCTTTCCTGCGATATCATAAGCCGTACCATGGTCGGGCGAAGTGCGTACGACAGGCAATCCCGCTGTAAAATTGACACCCGAATCCATGGCAAGGGTCTTGAAAGGAATCAGTCCCTGATCGTGGTACATTGCCAGGATGGCATCGAACTCCTTAAAGCGTCCCGAGCCGAAGAAACCGTCGGCAGGAAAGGGGCCGGCACAGAGAATCCATTGGTCCTGCGCCTCTTTTACGGCGGGCGCAATGATTTCGGATTCTTCCTTGCCGAGTAATCCGTTTTCACCGGCATGCGGGTTCAGTCCCAGTACGGCAATACGAGGGTTCTCTATCCTGAAATCACGCTTCAACGAGTGGTCGAGTGTTTTCAGTTTTTCCATGATCAATTCCCTGGAGAGTTTCGACGGGACTTCCGAAAGAGGGATGTGGGCCGTAGCCAGGGCCACACGCATGGTCTCCGTCGCCATGACCATTAAAGCCTTTTCCCCGTTCGAGGCAAAACGGTTCTCTAAAAATTCGGTATGCCCGGGAAACTGAAAATGATCGTTCTGGATCGTGTCTTTATTGATGGGAAGCGTAACCAGCAGGTCGATCTTGCCGTTGGCCAGATCACGACAGGCAACATCCAATGCCGTATAAGCCGACTCTCCGGCATCGGCACTTGCGGTTCCCAATTCTATCTTGATCTCTTCCCTGACGCAATTGACCAGATTGACTTTTCCCACATGCGATTCTTCCACCTTGGAGATAATATGAAAATTCTGGGTTTCACTGTTCAGCACCTTGCGGTGGTAGGAAGCCGATTTAGATGATCCGTATATGATTGGGTGGAACAACTCGAGTATTCTGGCATCGGAGAAGGTTTTCAGCAGGATCTCGTATCCTACGCCGTTCACATCGCCATGGGTGATGCCCACCTTGATTAATTCTGACATGTATATGTGTTAATTTAAAACTTATGTATGATTAAAAATTGACAGGATAAGTAACTTATTAAACTTTCTTCTCTTCCTTTGGTTCGGGAATGCTGATGGTGTATAATGTGGATTCCAGATTGCGCATGAGATTCCGCTTATTCATTTCCGGGGCATACACATATACTTCCACTACCACTACCATGCCGGTGTGCTCGTTTACGAACGCGTGCATCACGAACGGGCCGCCCATCATGTCGGTAGTCATTTCCCAAAGGCCGCGCAACTCGGCCCGGAAGAGGCCATCAGTCTCCATTTTCCGGTAATCGGGTGAATAAATGGTGGCAGTCGTCATCTGCGAATCGAACGATCCTTTGATGTATTCTCCTAACACCCTGTTACGGATGTTAATGAGAGAATCCTTCTCAAAAACCGTCTCGGAAGTATAGGGAAACTGGTATATGACGATATCCTGACGTTTGCGTGGCGCATTGTTGGTCGCCCAGTAAAAGTTGTCATGCTCAGTGATGTTGGGCAATCCCTTTGGAAAATGTATATCGATACCAAAAACTTCTTTTACCCGTGCTACCGGCACTTGTGACTGGCTTTTGAGATATTTGGCGTTGCGTTCCAGCTCCTTGGTGATGAAATAATCCACTATACTCTCCTTGTTTTCAGTGATGAACTCTACAAAACTGGCCGAATCGGGAGCATGTATATTCAAGATAACCTGTCCCATGGCATACTTGTCGAGATCGGCCGTGAGCTTGGGGTAACTGTATATATTGGATATTTCGGGAATGATCACATTTCTCGCTACCTTGAAAGTACTGGTAAAGTCTTCCGGTTTGAGTTGCAGTATCCTGAAGTTAGGCTCCGGCTGTGGCAGTGCCTTGGTGTTGGAATTAAGTACGCCGAAGAGTGCTCTTCCCGGGGTACCTTCCCAGGCAGCTTCGTCCATGATCACGAAAACCTCATTGGTACTTCCCGAAGCAGAGAAAAAGCTTCCCGCGCTGTCACATGATGTGAACAGCACAATTAAAGCTATAATAGCAGGTGAAATAGCATATCGTTTCTTCATATCGACGTAATTTAAAAAGTTTGTATTTCATTTTAACAAACAAATATACGATTATTTGTGTGAAATAAAACCGATAAGGTTAAAATAATCGTTAAACTCTATTTTACCAGCTTCGCCGTCGATAGCATGCCGCAGGCAGCGAAGATATCTTCTCCCCTTGAGGCACGGATGGTGCAGATAAATCCTTTCGCGGTAAGGAAGTCGCGAAATTTCACCATATTCCCGTCGGTGGAGGGTTTCAGGTCGCTCATCGGGATCACGTGGAAACGGATCAGGTTGATGCGGCAGTCCAGTCCGGCAAGCAGCTTGGCCAGTTCGCGGGCATAGAGCAATGAATCATTTCCCCCGTCGAACATAATGTATTCGAACGAGAGCCTCCGTTGACGGCTCCAGTCGTATTCGCGCAGCATTTCTATCACCGAAGCCACCGGAGCCGACTTTTCTATCGGCATAATGGAGAGCCGTTCTTCCGATACCGGGTTGTGGAGGCTGACGGCCAGATGGCATTTGCTTTCGTCGAGAAACCGTTTCAGGTTCGATTTCAAACCGATGGTGGAGAGAGTGATCCGCCGGGGGCTCCATCCCAGTCCATATTCAGCCTGGAGCAACTCCGACGCTTTCTTCACGTTCCTGTAATTGTCCAGCGGCTCGCCCATTCCCATAAATACCAGGTTGGAGATCTCTTCCGAACCGGGCACCGAATAAACCTGGTTCAAAATCTCGGTAACACTGAGATTGTCGTGGAACCCCTGTTTCCCCGTCATGCAGAAGTCGCAGTTCATCCGGCATCCCACCTGCGAAGAAACACAAATGGTAAGGCGGTCCTCTTCGGGAATGGTCACCGTCTCGATGAATTTTCCGCCGTCTGTCTTGAATAGCATCTTGCGGGTACCGTCGACCGATGTCTGTATATCCAATGGTTCCGACCTCCCTATGTCGAATTTTTCAGAAAGGAGTTCCCGGTTCTTCAGTGAGATATTGGTCATCTCATCGATCTGCTTCGCCCGTTTCACATAAACCCAGTCGGCAATCTGCTTGCCGGTGAATTTGGGCAATCCCAGTTCCGTCACGCTTTCGGTGATCTCGGCGAGCGTCATCCCCAGAAGATATTGTTTTTGATCCATTTGCTGCAATTGTATTTAAAGTGCAAAGATAGCACCAAACGGCCGTTTTTCTCCTATCATCGTAATATAAAATGAGTTTGTTTTATCTTTCGACTCAAAAAATTCCTATCTTTGCAATGGAACCCAATCATGTAAAAAGACGATGAAACAGGTAATTTTCTCACTTTTCTTATTATCAGCAATGACGATGACCCTTATGGCACAGCATAACCCGGTACTGTTGTTCCCCGACGGAGCGCCGGGGGAGTCCCGGAAGTTGAAACAGGTGGACGACCTGAGCGGTAACAAAGTAGCGGGATGCCCCGTGCTCCGCATCAGTAATGTAAGTGATCCCACACTCACCTTTTATCCTGCGCCTGCCGACCACAATACCGGCGCTACCATTATGGTGAATCCCGGAGGCGGCTACAATATCCTGGCATATAATCTGGAAGGAACAGAGATATGCAAGCGTTTCAACAGTTTCGGCATCAACTGCGTGTTGGTGAAATACCGTGTGCCGCGCCATGAAGGGTTGGAGAAACATGCGGCACCATTGCAGGATCTGCAACGCGCCATCGCCTATACCCGCTCCCATGCGGATGAATGGAATATCGATCCCGGCCGGATCGGAGTACTGGGCTTTTCTGCCGGGGCACATCTCTCGGCCATGGCCAGCACGGCGTATGGCGAACGTACCTATCCCAGGGTCGATGCTTATGATGATGTAAGCCTACGCCCCGATTTCTGTGTCCTCATCTATCCCGCTTATCTGGCCGGAGAGAATTTCTCGATTGCTCCCGAATTAAAAGTGGATGCCGATACCCCTCCCACCATCCTTATCCAGACCCAGGACGACAAGGGCCATATCGACAGCAGTTTGTTTTATTATTATGCACTAAAAGAAGCCGGTGTAACGGCAGCCATGCATTTATATCCCTCCGGGGGACATGGGTATGTTTTGCGCAATACCGGGCATACGGTTAATGAATGGCCCCATCGTGTCCTTTCCTGGATGCGTGATATAGGTATGGTTAATTAATTATAATAAGGTAGGTTCTGCGAACAAATATTCCTGGGATAGGGTTTTATATATAGTTAATTACCAGTTGAAAGGTAAAAATTACAGGGATTATGCAGAAGCAAAGCGAAGAAAGGAAATTACGTCCGAAACAAAAGCAACGCCGTCCCGGAAAAGAGTCGGAGATGAGGCCGGTTCCTCATACAGAGCCTGTAAAACAAGAAAATAAACTCGAAGGAAAAGTTGCCCTGATAACCGGGGGCGACAGCGGTATAGGAAAGGCCACTGCCTTGCTTTTTGCGGCAAACGGGGCAGATATCGCCATCGCTTATTTAAGTGAAACCGACGATGCGAAGGCTACCCAAAAGGAAATCCGGCAAATGGGGAGGGAATGCCTGCTCATAAAAGGTGATCTTTCCAAAGAGTCGAACTGCAAAAAGGCGGTTGCTAAAACTATCGAAAAATTTTCCAGACTCGATATCCTGGTAAACAATGCGGCTTTACATTGGGAAAAGGATAGTTTGGAGGAAATATCGACAGAACAATGGGAGCGCACTTTTGTCAATAATGTATTTTCTTACTTCTGGGTCACCAAGTATGCCCTGACGCATCTCAAAGAAGGAGCTGCCATTGTGAATACAAGTTCAGTGACAGCTTACCGTGGGAGTACCAAACTCATTGATTATTCTGCAACCAAGGGAGCTATCGTCAGCTTCACCCGAAGCCTTGCACAGAATCTGGCTCCCAGGAAAATACGGGTGAACGCCGTGGCACCCGGACCGATATGGACACCGCTGATCGCTTCTACATTTGATAAGGAAAAGGTTGCCGGATTCGGTAGCGAGACCCCCCTCGGCAGGGCGGGAGAGCCTAATGAAGTAGCTACCTGCTTCCTGTTCCTTGCATCCGGCGACTCGTCCTACATGAGCGGGCAATGCCTGCATCCGAATGGCGGTGAGATAGTGAATACTTGAAACCTACTTTTTGTGTAGGATATGAACTCGCTTCTCTCCTCTCACATGGGAACATTTTCTACCTGAGGCGAAGTGAGACGTGAAATGAATAATCATAATGAAAAACCATGGGCGCGAAAAAACTTTCTGACGGAACAGGGCGTTATATCCACCTGTTTCCCCTTGCATTGGCTTTTCCCGGGCTGATTGCCTGCCTTGCCTATGCCAATACCTCCACGAACTATTGGGATTTACTGGGACTGTTGATCATCATCGCTTTTGCTGTTATGCTGTCAGGTGGTTTGCTGGGGTTCCTGTTTGCCATTCCTAAACTGAACAAGAACTATAACCCGCATGAAGATTATGACAGAAGTACGAAGTACATGCCGAATACCAATCTGGAAGACGTGTCGGACTGGCTCACCAAGATCATCATCGGGGTAACCCTCACACAACTGGGTAAGATACCCGGATACCTGCAAGGTATGGCTGATTATCTTATTGATAACAGCAGCTCAATGTTACAGGCAGATTCAGCCAGGCCGTTCCTGATTGCGCTGATCATCTATTCTCTCGTCGCCGGATTTATTACCGGTTACTTTTACACAAGGATTTACCTTCCGAATCTGTTCTCTATCATGGAGGAAAACAGAAGGCAAAAGGCCGAGATTGCCCTCTGGAAGGAAGAGGCGCGGAAAAAAGAAACACAATTATGCAACCACCCAAACTCGGAAGACAGACCTTCCTGAAAGACAATACCTTGTCGGTCGCTTCGGATAATCCCCGTTATACCGGCCGTTATTTCCTGATCCTCGACAAGAACAGTAAGGAGATATTGGAAGCCATCCGCCAGCTTGAAAAAAGATGGGGGCTATCCGTGGCCACCACTGCCGATTTCATCTCCACCCCACCGGATGAAAGCCGGTTGAAAGATGCCGACGCACTTGTATTCAACGAACTGGGTGTGGCATTGGTTGGCGTGGAAGAAGAAAAGGCAATACAGATAAAATTATCCGGCACCGGTTTCTTGGTCGTGCCCGAAAAGGTGGTGTATATCCCGGATGATGTGCCTGTGGACAACGATAACAACCATGGCGCAACCTGGGGAATACACATTACCGAAGTGCTTCAATCGCCGTACACAGGCGCAGGAGTCAAAGTGGCAGTATTGGACACCGGATTCGATACCGGCCACCCCGATTTTGAGGGACGGGAGATCACCGTCGCTTCTTTTGTCCCCGATGAAACGATTGACGACCACCACGGGCATGGCACCCATTGTACCGGTATTGCATGTGGAGCGGCCGATGAACAGGGAGACCGTTACGGGGTAGCTTCCGGTGCGCACATCTATGCGGGAAAAGTAATGAGCAACCTGGGCAGCGGTGCACAGTCGTGGATACTGAACGGCATGGCCTGGGCTGCCAAAAACGGCTGCAAGGTATTGTCGATGTCGCTTGGCTCTCCCGTGTCGGAGGGCGAGAGTTACGATATTGCCTATGAGCGGGCAGCCCGGTTTGCCCGCTCGAAAGGAACGTTGACCGTGGCGGCGGCAGGTAATGGCAGCCGGCGGTCGAAAAACATGTTCGAGCCTGTGGCAAGCCCTGCCGACTGCCCTTCCATCCTTGCCGTGGCTGCGATAGATCCGGAATTACAGGTCGGCGAATTTTCCAACCGTGCCATCAACCCCTCCGGGCTGGTTGATATTGCCGCCCCGGGAGTGGATATCCACTCTTCGTGGCCCATGCCGGCAAGATATCGCACCTTGTCGGGAACCAGCATGAGTACAGCTTATGTGGCCGGTATCGCGGCCCTTCTCTTCGAGAAATACCCCGATGCCACTCCTGCGGTGATTGAAACCGAATTAAGGAAAATTGCCCGCTCCCTTCCGTTACCGGCAGAAGATGTGGGTGAAGGGCTCTCCATGGCTCCTAAATAAAGAGTGTATGCGGCAGATCATCATCACCATATATGAAATCTACCTGGATCGGCTGACCATCGTGGCGGAACAGCTTCATCGGGAGGGACTGGTCATCATCCATGTCTATGAGTTCGGCGTCATCATCGGCATGGCCGAAGAGAAGGTCATCCCCAGAATACGGAATCATAAAGAAGTGGCTTCGCTGGTGGAAGACAAGCAGGTGCATATTCCTCCGCCCGATTCGGAAGTGCAATAAGGATAATCTTAATAAATTTCCATAATCAAAAATTAGCCTGAATGCTAACCCTATTTTACAAATTGACATTGGTTTGTTTTACAGATTGACGTTGTCTTCTTCATTACCGTAATCCGTGTTACGTTAGGGCAAAGGCAGATATTAATTCTTATTTCGCAAGGAAATAAGTCAAGTGAATTTCGTTTGGTACGGCTTACGGATAGTGGTATCTTAAGGAGTAGATATAAACGGATGCGATATCTTCATGCACAGAATAAATAATTCGATGTTCGGAATTGATCCGTCTCGACCATTTTCCGGAAAGCTCATATCTTTGCGGTTCAGGTTTTCCTTGCCCTGTATATGGGTGTACTGAAATTTCCCGCAGTAAAGCTGAGATTTTAGACATTACAGCTTTATTACCGGTTTTCTTCCAGTAGTCGATATCTTTTCGTGCTTGTTTCAGCAGTACTATTTCCATAAATCATCAATATCCGCTTTTTCTCCGCCGCCTCTCTTGATTTCATCCTCACCTTCTCTAATGATATCCATCATGACGGGAGACTTCATGATATATTCGGTCTCTTTGATTGAATTGTATTCATCCAATGAAATGATAACTACACTTTCGTTGCCTGAACGATGGACCAATAGCGGTTCACTGTCGTTAATTACACCGTCGAGGTAGCTCTTGAGGTTTTTTCTTAGTTCTGAATAATTTGCCGTTCTCATATCTTATTTTTACTGATGTGTGCAAATATAAGTACTTATTCTTGTACGCGCAAATATTGGGGAAAATAATTAATGGAACCTGTGTTTCCGTAATATATAAAACAAGACACAGGGGCAATATAATAGTCAGAAATAAACCCGGATACTTTCACAAGCCTCCGGGTTCGAAATTTTTTGTAATTAAAAGTAGAAGTAGAGTATTTATTGAGTAAGCAAGGGGTTAATTCCCTGCTTTTATTTTTCCTAATCCCTCTTTGTTGAGTTCTTTATCCGCCGGGTTACCATAATACCTGACGCTCCCAATACCCTCGGAACGTACCTTAAGGTGTTCTGAGGCATAGCAGCTAACGTTGCCGACTCCCTGCGACGTGACAACGGCACTTCGCGCGGTGAGTTCTGCGGTATTTACGTTGCCCACCCCTTCGGATTGGATTTCCACTTTGTCGGCCTTGCCGCCTAATGTGGTGTTGCCCACTCCCTGGGAGGAGATGTAAATGGAGCCGACATCGAGCCTGTCTGCTGTGAGATTGCCTACTCCTTCCGAGTCAATGGTCAGTTCGGGAGTGGAGAAAGTGCCTTCGATCTCAATATTTCCTACGCCGTCGAAATCAATTCTGGTAAGGGTGGGGGTCGAGATGGAGATCAGCAGTTTGTCGGAACGCTTATTGTTCTTTTTCAGGTGACGGTCTTCCATTGTAAGAATCAGTTTGTCATTGTCCATCCTTACGTCGAGGATATTGAGCAGTTCTTCACTACCCTCTGCAGTCACGCTGACAGTAGGGGATTGCTTGATGTGAATGTTGGCTATCACCGACGATTCGATGGCCGTAAATTCACTTACTTCAAATTGATCCGCAGCCTGGCGCGATTGGGCACCTACGGAGATGCAGGCTGTGAAAAGCACTGCGATGAGGATTAATGTAGCTGAAATTTTCATATTGTTTTTGTTAAGAAGTTAAGAAGTTAAGAAGTTAAGAAGTTGAGAAGTGGAGAAGTTGGAAGTTGAGAAGTTAAGAAGTTAAGAATTAATTCTAATGTGACAATGAGAATAATATGCCAATGAAATTGGATCATATAATGATTTAATAAATCAATTGGCACATTAATTTACTCTTCAATCCCTTAATAATTCAAGGATTTTGAGGCGGAACGCATATTCGTACTTGGCTTGCGCTTCTTCTCCCAGCACTTGGGTGAGATTGTTCTTGGCGAGGAACAGTTCATAAGAGTTGGCCCGTCCGCTCTCGTATTTCTCTTCCGCGAAACGGTAAGCTTCCCGACTGGCTTCTATGGATTTCAGTGCGGCGTCCCACCGGCTTTTGGCGCCGGTAGCATTGTAGTAGGCCTGCTCAATCCGTTTGCGCAATTCTACTTTGGCCTTGTCCATCTCGAGTTGTGTGTTGGTGATGGCTAGTTCGGCGCTATGGACACTGTTCCTGACCTGGAACCGGTTGAAGATGGGGATACGGAGGTTGAACCCGAGCGAACTGCTCCTGTTGTTGCGCAACTGCGAACCGAAAGAGCCGTTATCCCTGCCGCTCATCTTGTAGTAACCGCTTCCGATATTGGCACCGAACGAGAGGGAAGGGTAGTATTGCGCTTTTGCCATCAGCAGTTCCTTTTCACTACTTTCTAACCGGTAGCGCATTCCCCGGATCTCCGGACGATTTACCAACGCACTTTCGTATACCGCTTCCGACCGGAGAAAGGTGGCTTCATTAATCAGCGTTTCTGCGGGAGGGGCAGTGATGTTGAAATGGTTGAATTCTTCCAGTTCCATAATTTGGGCAAGGTCGAGCAACGCCAGTTTGAGGTTGCTTTCCGCCTGTACCCGGTTCAGTTCTTCCTTTGCCACTTGCGCTTCCAGTTCATAGAGTTCACCCTGTGCCATCTTGCCGCTTTTCACCAATTCGCTACGACGTTGCAGGTTGGCCCTGCTGGTCTCGATCTGGTTCTCGGCGATCTGGAGCAGTTCTTGGTTGAGCAGTGCCTGAAGGAAAGCGGTGGAGACGCTCATGACGACGTCGTCGCGCATCTTTGCCAGATCAGCTTCCGAGGCGTACATATCGGCTTTTCTTGCATCGATGTTGTGCTTCATCCGTAAACCGTCGAAAAGGGTGATATCACCCCCGAGATTGAAACTGGTCTGGGACGAGTTGGTGTTCTGATAGACGTTGTCGAGGCCGATGGAGCGGCCAAATACGAAGTTCTGCCCCGCCGACGCGTTCAGGTTAGGCAGCAGGTCGGCACGAGCCTGGCCATAAGCGATTTCCCGCTGTTGCCGGCTCAGTTCCTGCTGTTTGATATTGCGGTTGTTCTCCAGCGCAATACCAATGCATTCCTGTAACGTATACTTATGCTGTGCTTTTGCAGGAAACAGGAGGGTGCTGATAAACAGGGCGATGATAATAGTTCTGATATACATGGTTCAATTTCATTAGGCGTTTTCTCGCTATGGCATAATATAAACAAGTTTATCTTCTGCTCATTTAGCTTAACGAAAACGTTGTTACTTTTTCTTATCTTCAATAATCTCCGTGCCACGGATTTTGTCATTTTCTTTCAGTCCTTCGGTCACTTCGATGCGGATTCCGTCCGAAAGTCCGATTTTCACATGTTTCCGTTCGAATTCCTGCGGTTTTTCGCTCTTTACCGTATAAACGAACGCAGAGTCGCCACTGAATTCGACTGAACTCTCGGGAATAGTCACCACTTCTTTACGCTGGTCAAGGATAATCTCGGCGTTGGCGCTGTAGCCTGCCCGGATAAAAAGATCTTCCGGTAGTTTCAGGGCAGCTTTCATTTCGAAAAGGATGGCCCCACTTTCTTCTACACCTTTGGGTGCGACATATTCTAATGAGGCGGGAATCTTCAAGTCCTGGATGGCGCCGATGGTAATCTCCATGGGCATCTCTACCGAAAGTTTGCCTACCTCCGTCTCGTCGATCTTACCAACGAAAAGCATGTCGCCCAGGTCGGCTACCGAGGCTACGGTAGTGCCGTCGTTGAAGTTATTCGACTGGATCACCGAATTACCCGCTTTGACGGGCACGTCGAGGATAGTGCCGCTCACTGTGGAACGTACCAGCGTATTGCTGGTCTGTGCTGAACTCTTGGTAATCCCGGTACGTACCAGACTCAGGTTGTCGTTGGCGGCGCGAAGCTCTTCCTGGTCGTTTTTGTACTGTAGTTCCACCTTCTCGAACTCTTCCCTTGAGATCACGTCATTGTCGAAGAGTTTTTTATCACGCTCATAATTGATTTTGCTTTGGTTGGCTGCCAACCGGGCCCTTTCGACACGCGACTCGGCACTGCTCTCGTTCACCATGTCGGGCACCACCTGTATCCGGGCAATGATATCTCCCGCCTGCACGGTTTCGCCTGCTTCTTTGTAGACCTCGGCAATAATGCCCGACATCTGCGGTTTGATAAGGATCTCATTACGCGGTTCCACTTTTCCTGTAGCCACGGTTCGTTTTTCGATATCGCCTTTTGTGGCAGCTTCGATCTTGTAAGTCACTGTTTTCGGACGCGATTTCTGCCAGAGAAACACAAAAGTAGATATAACCAAGAGCCCTAACAGGGACAATCCAACAATTCGCAATATTTTCTTCATACTATATATATTTTTATTGTTATTTGCTTCGCGTTATTCGATAGTTATTCGGCTTCGCCGTTATTTCCCGCTTTGCGGGATAGTTCCCGAATTACAATTGAATTACAATTGAATAACCACCGAACAACTATTCTTCACTGATCGCCTCTACGGGTTTGATCATCATGGCACGTTGTGCGGGTATATATCCCGCCATGGCACCAATCACGATAAGGATAATGAGTGAACCCACGGCCATGCCGAAGGAGACTTGTGGGTCTTTAAAGAACTGGTCGCCCTGGCTGAGTACGATCCCCGTTGCCCGTAGCAATCCCACTCCCAGCACAATGCCGAGTAGTCCCGCCAATACGGTGAGTACCACACTCTCACTGAGGATTTGGCCGATGATATTCCTGGGGGTGGCTCCCAGAGCCCGGCGGATACCGATCTCTTTGGTGCGCTCCCGGACAGTGACCAGCATGATGTTACTCACACCGATAGCGCCGGCGAAGAGCGTGCCCAATCCCACGATCCATATCAGGGCCGCGATGCCGATGCCGAGGTAGTTGAACATCTTGAATTGTTCCTCTATGTTCAAAGTCCATATTGCATCCTTGTCGTCGGGTGAAACCTGATGCTGCTGTTTCAGTATCTCGGTAACCTGATCCTGCACTTTCTTTACCGGTACTTCGTCTTTGGCAGTGACAGCCAGTAGATGAACGATATTTCCCTGGTTGAATGCCTGCTGCATGGTGGAGAATGGGAGTACAACCGATTCAGTGGTATTACCTCCAATGCTGACACCCGAGGTGCCGCGGGCTACTCCTATTACCTGAAAGTAGATGCCGTTCACACGTACCTGTTTTCCGGTAGGATCTTCCCCTTTCTGGAAGAGCACTTCATAGATTCGCTCACCGATCACACATACTTTTCGTTTTTCCGCAATATCTATATCGTTGATATATCGTCCGTAGACCATTTTGCTTTTTTCTATCAGGTCGTATTCCGGATAACTGCCTTTTATGCGGTAGGAGCCGTTTTTATCGCCCCTGACCACGTTTTTGTCATTGCCCCCGCTGAACAGCATAGGTGAAATATACTGTAGTTCACTCACCTTTTCTTTGATCACCGGGATATCGCTGTTGGTAATATTCCACCTTCTGCCTTTCTGAAATCCTTTGTAGGGAACGGTTGTGCGCTCCGCTTCGAAGAAGCAGGAATTGGTGGCAAACCCTTCGATCTGCGAAAAAATCCCTTGTTCAAGCGCATTGCCTGCTCCCACCATCAGTATCAGCATCAGCATTCCCCAAAAAACACCGAAGGCGGTCAACGCACTCCGTGATTTGTTGTGCGTGATAGTGATCCATATTTCCTGCCACCTGTCTAAATCAAACATTTTTTTAAGAGTAAAGAGTAAAGAATCAAGACTTTTAGAACCATATTGATTATTCCTGCCGCATTGCTTCAATCGGCTTCACTTTCACTGCCTTGCGGGCGGGCAGGTAGCCGGCAATTACGCCGGAGATAATCAGCACGAGTGTGGCGAACAGTGCATAGCCCACATTCACCGTAGGATTGGAAAATATAGACATCTGCGGTTCGTCGGACACAGCTTGTGCATTGGCCGCCTGTTCCATAAAGAAGTTGACCGTTTCGGTCAGCCCGATTCCCATTATCAGTCCTATATACCCGAAAACGGTAGTAATAAAGATTGATTCCAGGATAATGGTCTTCAGGATAGAGGTTGGCGTGGCGCCGATGGCTTTCCGTATCCCGATCTCACGGGTACGTTCCTTGACGGATACCAGCATGATGTTGCTTACGCCTACGATCCCCGCGATGAGTGTGAGGATACCGATAATAGTGACCAGGAAGGTGATTCCCCCGAATATTTTCATCGTCTCCACATATTCCGTTTGTGCATTATATACCCAGAGCGCTTGCTGGTCTTCTGGGTTAAAATTCAGCCGGCGTCCCATCAGTGCCCTCAGGGATTCATTGAACCGGTCGTTCTCCTCTTCTGTAACCAGTCCGTCTACGGTGAAAGTGATCTGATAGAACTTACGGTTAGGATTAAAAATGGTCTGTGCAGTAGAGAATGGAATGTAAGTATTCGATCCGCCCCATTGTTCCTTTTTGGAATTCACTCCTACCACTTTGAACATCAGTTGTCCCACTTTGACATATTTGCCGAGTGGTGATTCTTCCTTGAAAAGGAGGTCGGCGACTTTTTTATCCAGTACGATTACTTTATTCGATTGGTTGATATCCAGTTGATTAATGAAACGTCCTTCTTCCGGGGCAATGGTCAGTTTCTCAATGTCGAAATAGTTCGGCATTACTCCTCTCACCTGATAGGAGCCATATTCATTCCCGTAAGAGATGGTTTGGGATGTGTTGAACCGGGGTGTAATGAGCCGGCTCTCCTCTACTTCTTTCCTGATAAAATCCAGTTCGTCCTCTGTAAAATAGAGGTTCCTTTCCGATTTCAGTCCCTTGTGGGGCATAGATGTGGTGCCAGGCCAGAGGTTGACCCGGTTCACTGCCCGGGAACTGAAGTTTTGCATTACTCCGTTCCGCAGTCCGTTACCTGCCCCCAGCAAGACAATAAGGATAAAGATACCCCATGACACCGAAAGTCCGGTGAGGGTAGTGCGCATCTTATTCTTTTTCAGCGTGGACAGTATTTCCTGAAGCTGGTCGCTCATACCATTTGCGATTTTTGGGATGGGGTAGTGATATGTACGCCGTTATCCTTGCGTGTTTCGTATTCGATCATACCGTCTTTCAGGTGGATGATACGGTTGGTGGCATCTGCCACCGACGGTTCATGTGTTACGATAATGGTGGTGATCCCTTCACTGTTGAGATGGGTCAACACTTCCATCACTTCCACCGTAGTCTTGCTGTCGAGGGCGCCCGTAGGTTCGTCGGCCAGGATGATCTTCGGATTCGAGATCAGGGCACGGGCAATAGCTACCCGCTGTTTTTGTCCGCCCGACATCTCGTTCGGCATGTGGTGTGCCCAGTCTTTCAATCCCATCCTGTCGAGATGTTCCAACGCGATAATATTCCTTTTTTTGCGGCTCACCTTCTTATAATAGAGCGGTAACGCCACATTTTCCAATGCGTTCTTGAAGTTGATCAGATTGAACGACTGGAAGACAAACCCGATCATCTCATTGCGGTAAAGCGCCGCCTGTGTCTCACTGAGATTTTTAATCAGTGTGCCATTCAGTAAGTATTCGCCCGAATCGTATGTGTCGAGAATACCCAGGATATTCAGTAAGGTGGATTTTCCCGATCCCGACGCTCCCATGATGGAGACATACTCGCCGGAAGCTATTTCCAGATCGATTCCTTTCAGGACATGAAGCGACAGGGCTTCTGTTCGGTAGGATTTATGTAATTGCCGGATTTCAATCATATAATAATATTTCTTGTGACCTCTATAGTTGTTTCTTCTGCTTAGACCATCTTTCACTCAAAATGGTTACAGGATTTTTCGCTTATTTTATTTGCACGGCACAAATGTATGTCAAAACATTGTACTATGCAATACATAATACTGTATTGTTTTTATTTTTAACATTGTTTGTGATTTAGTGGAAAAGTGGTTAGGTGCCTAAGTGGTTAGGTGCCTAAGTGGTTAGGTGGCTAAGACTGGAGGACTGGGAGAGGGGGGGGACTGGGAGAGGGGTGTTGAATCGTTGAATTGGAAAAAATAGTTGATACTAATGAATATTTGTTGTAAGTTTGCGAAAAAATGAAACACATTTTCGTTGTTTAGTCCTTATTGCAGGAGCCTATGAAGAAATTGATTATTGTCGTACTTTGCATCTGCTTCGCAGGTGCTCTTTTCTCCCAGGATATAACAGGTTCATGGGGCGGAAAGCTGCAAATTCAAAATACCAGACTTGGTATTGTTTTCCATATCGTGAAAAACGACACAGTTTACGAAACAAAGATGGACAGCCCCGACCAGGGCGCTTTCGGATTGGCTACATCCAAAACTGTTTTTTCAAATAATCGGCTGGAAATTTCAGCAGGCGGAATGGGTATTTCCTATATCGGAACTTTTCAGGGTGATTCTATTGAGGGTATATTTCGTCAGGGCGGACTGCAATTGCCGTTGGTGTTGAAGCCCACTCAAAAAACTGACTTGTCTCGTCCCCAGGAACCTAAACCGCCTTTCCCATATTTGACAGAAGATATTACTTTCCGGAATGGGGTGAACGGAAACAGACTGTCCGGCACATTGACGGTTCCGGACGAAACGGGGATATTCCCGGCGGTAATCCTCATAGCCGGAAGCGGACCAAATGACCGGGATGAGGCTATTCTCGGTCACAAACCCTTTTGGGTGATCGCCGACCATCTGACACGCAACGGATTTGCGGTCTTGCGCTATGACAAACGGGGCATTGGCCGATCGGGTGGCGATTATGTGAATGCCACTACTGAAGATTTTGCTTCGGATGCGGAGGCGGCTCTTAATTTTCTCCAAACGCAAACTCGTATCGACAAAAAGCGGATAGCCCTGATCGGACACAGTGAAGGGGGAATAATTGCACCCATGGTGGCAGCAAACGATACAACGGTTGGAGCGATTGTATTAATGGCGGGAATGGGAGTAGAGGGAAGTAGACTTCTCCTGCAACAGAATGCGGACTTATTGAAGGAGGGACAGATACGGCAGGATACCATTGACCAGGTGCTGGCAGTGTTGGAAACGATCTATGTAAGCCTGAAAAACTGGAAAGAGACGGAAGAGGAACAAAAAGAACTGTATGACAAGGCCGGTAAATTGTGGGAGGCAATGCCTGCCTTATCCCGTGGGGCAAACAGCCGGGAACAATTTATCAATGGAAATACAGGGGCAATGCTTTTGCCATGGTACCGGTTCTTTTTATCATTAAATCTCGCCGTATACCTTGAAAAAGTGAAATGCCCCGTGCTGGCAGTCAATGGTGAAAAAGACATACAAGTGGACTCCCGGCAAAATCTGGAGATGATAAGGAAGTCGTTGGAAAAAGGGGGTAATAAAAATTATACGATCAAACCATACCCCGGCCTGAATCACCTTTTCCAGGAATGTGAAACCGGTTCGGTGGGAGAATATGGAAAAATTGAGCAAACAATATCACCCCGGTTTTTGTCGGACATGACGGACTGGCTGCAACATGTTTTTGCAGGGAAATAAAAGGGATATACGCGCGATAATTGTCCATTGTCCATTAAATATATGCGGTTTGTCGGGCCGGAAGGGAAATGGAATTTATATCCGGGATCAATTCGAAAGCATATCCTTCTTGCTGCAACCACTCAATAGCACGTGGAAGGGCGTATTTCATATTCTTCTCGGCTTTCAATGAATCGTGAAACACGATGATGGACCCGTCGCGCGTGTACTTCTTCACGTTGTCCAGAACCTGTTGGGGGTTCATAAAACGACTGTAATCCCTTGTGACCACATCCCACATGATCACTTTATAGCCTGCATCCCGAAGTGCCAAATTCTGTGGCACACGCATGTGTCCGTGGGGAGGGCGGAATAGCGGCGAATCGATCAGTTCGGCAGCTTTATTGGCATTCTTCAACAGAAAGGATGTCCTGCTTTTCCAGCCTTGTACATGGTTAAAGGTGTGATTTCCGGTAAGGTGTCCCTTCCCAAGAAGTTGACGGTACAGGTCCGGATATTTTCGTACGTTATCACCCACGCAGAAAAAAGTGGCTTTTATATTGTAGCGATCCAACAGATCCAATACCCAGGGAGTTACCTCGGGTATGGGACCATCATCAAAAGTGAGATAGACCGTTTTCTGGCCGGGGATGCTTATCCGCCAGCGGGCTTCCGGAAAAAGAAGCCTGTAAAAATGTGGGGGTTGCTCAATTAGCATGAAATGGGATTATATGTTGAAATGAGGTACGGCTGTGAGTCGGCTCACAGCTGTACTTATTACTGCTACTGGGCCGGCTGCTGGTATTGTTCCAGCAGGCGGGGACTGAATTGCTGCATCATGTTGAGTGTTTTTTGCATCGTCTCTTCCTCTGTGGCACGGTGTACCGTATCGTCGGGAGAGGTGGAGTAATATCCGCGTACCGAACTGTCGGTGATCTCTTTTAAAAGGGTATCACCTACATAGGGAACGCCCAGCATATAGAAAGTTTGTGCGCGTTGCAACAGGTCGTCGACCAGTATCCTGTATTTTTCCTTATTATATTGTTGATAAATATTTGAGATAAGCATCAGAGGATTGATGTTATTATATACCACATCAGAGAGTGTATTCGCCAATTGTGCGGGATTCAACCGTACAAACCAGTCGAGGTTTCTGTTCACCTTGTCACTGATGTCATTGATAAGCGCTTCTGCCTTTTCTTTTTCTCCCAGGCGGTAATACGCCCTGGCAAAAATTAACCCGTCGGTACCATAAGACACGGCCGAAGAGGGGATCATCGTGGTGACTTTATCCAGTGCGGTAAGCGCCTTCTCCTTTTCTCCCGCACTAACCAATGCATCGACAAGATGCGTGAAGTAAAGTCTGTAGGTGGAAAGCATCCTCCGGCAGGTCTCATCAAGGTAGAGGTCAGGATTGTTTTCGAGTCCTCCCCACCTGAATTTGTTCACCATATTGTCGTAAGCTGCTTCGATGTTCACGCCATTATATAACGGTGTACCCGGTACTACCTGGTAGGTGAGCCCGTTGAGTGAGAAGCTACGGTTCTGCAGGTTCATGTAAAGGTCGGGGGTGATGGTGGTAGCGAAATGGATGGGCCGCTGCCAGTGGTCATCATTAATATTGGCGAGCATTTCCATGATCATCTGCTCATTAAAAGATACATAAGATTTATCTTTCAGGTCGATATACATCTTGTTGGAAGGCTTCGCGGCGAGTCCTTTCCAGTCCACTTGTGCAGTATCCACGTCGAGTGCCATCACATTGCCCGGAATGATGGGCATATCGCCTGTACTGAACGGATTGTTCGGCCGTGTGTTCTGTCCCGTCCGCAGGTTCTCCATGATCCGGCTCAAAGAAAGTGTATCCTTAAAAGCACTGATATCGTAGTAAGAACCGAAGGAAACAGGGGGAATATTATTGTGGCGGAGCACATCTTCAATTTCCTTTTTGGTGATGATATATGCCGCACTTCCCGTCTTGCCTGCATATTGCTGGCTTGTCCAACGGATGGGCAATGGTTCCGACTCATACGCCTGTCGCAGCAACTGGTCCACATACCATTCCGTCTGCAGGAAGCTGAGGTTGGTGACCCGCACGTCGGTACGGAATCCCTCGGTTTCCTGCACGTACCAAAGGGGGTAGGTGTCGTTATCGCCGTTGGTGAAGAGGATGGCGTTTTCCCCCACACAACTCAGGTAATTCATGCCGGTATCCCTCGCCAGCGTCCTTCCCGAACGGTCGTGGTCGTCCCAGTTCTGCGACGCCATCTGGATGGGTACATAAAGTGTGGCTACCGTGGCAAGTGCTGTGGCGGCAGTAGTATTCTTTATATATTTTCTCAGGAAG